>Ga0209556_1000780_pt1 | contig 18946 bp, 14 predicted proteins | sample SaaInlV_150m_DNA_5_FD_184652 | JGI IMG/M metagenome (GOLD analysis project Ga0209556, IMG submission 184652) | Marine microbial communities from expanding oxygen minimum zones in the Saanich Inlet - SI037_S3LV_150m_DNA (SPAdes) (version 2) | ecosystem: Environmental > Aquatic > Marine >...
ACTTGGGCGCCAATTTCGTCCCAACTAGATACAGTATTAACTTCTAAGAATCTATCATCTAAAGACTCACCGCCAATCTTAAGATCAGTAGCATTTAATGTTCCAGACACATCAAACTTATACGATGAATGTGCAGCTTTACCAACACCCACTCTATTAGATGTGTTAATACGAATTGTATTAGTTCCACCAACACCTATATTTAAGTATTGACCGGTTGCTTGAACACCGCCTGTTGTGAAGTTTAAGTTACCTGTTAAGGTATCACCAGATGCATTAACAAAATCACCTGTTAAATTATCTTGTCTATTTCTAATATCAATGATAGCATCGGTAATGTTACCTTCAGTCCAGCTGTTAGCTGCCATAAGGTTTTCATAAGTACTCCAAGTACCAAGGTCCACTTGTAATGCATCAACATTTGATTCTTCTGTATCTAATCTAGATTCATGATTGTTAAGGGCCCATATTAATGACTTATCATTGGTACCATCCCATTTAGAATTAGTTAATACAAAGTCTTCAATACCATTGATTGCCGATACTAAGTTAGTATGAGTACCATATAAATCAGCAGAGGCAAAATCAACAGTAGTACCATTTGTTTGGGTACCACCAATTAATCCATTGATCTTATTTAATCTAGCATAGTCATTATTCAGTGCACCCGATACTGAGGTTTGTGTGCCATTATATACATCACCGAATGTAGTCGTTAATGATATACCTGAAGCAGCTGAAATTTGATCAATGAAATCTTTATTAGCATTAACCGCACCAACTAAATTGGTTGTTGATAAAGTGCTATCAATATCACCGATAGTGCCTATATTAGTTTCAGCTGTATCTAATCGGGAATCATGTGAGTTTAATGTTCCTACTAATGTAGGATATGTAGCATAATGAGTAAGACCTGTAATGGCACCTTGCTCAGTATCTTTTGTGTTTAATCTAGTATCAGAATTATTAGCTGCAGCTACTACATTACCATAACCATCAAATAGAGTTGATATATCACCAATCCAACCAGCATTGTTAGTTGTTTCAGTTCTTAAATTATTAAGGGTTGCAACAACTGTGTCTTCACCAGTCTTTGCATTTGAATTAATGTTATCTAGATCGCCTAAAGCAGCGCCAATTTCATTATCCTTAACCCTCCATTCTTCAAAGGTATTAGTCAGAGATATATTAACTGTATTTGGCATATTATTTCTTCTTCTGTTTAGTTAGTAAAGTTTTCAACATACCTTTAATTTCGGTCATGTCATTCTCTAAAGTAATTAAGCGATCTTCATCAGCCTTTCTCTTTGCTGAAGCTTCGCGAGCAATCTTAGCATTGCTTCTATCTTTATTTATAATAGCACCCGTATTTGGGTCTCTAAATAAATTAGATTTACCTGCCACTGGTATCATGATAACAACGCGATTGATCTTAAACTCTTACAAGATGGAATCTTAGAAGTGTTCTGACTTGTGAATACAATCTTGATCGCAAATAGAGTAAATGGATTAGAACTAATTGTGTATTCCATTTCGGTATATACATCTGGATCATCTGAATATGGAACAGCACCTACTGTTGAAGTAATCTCTGTCCAATTCAATTCATCAAACCCAGTAGCTTCAGAACTTGTCTTATAGAACAATTTAATATCTGTGTATGAAGGTCTATTAACATCTAAATATATATTCAATTCGTCTGAACTTTCATCCAATTGAATCGTTTTAGTTACATATTTAGCTAATGACGAACCTCTAACTGGATCAGTTTCATCAGCATAGTTAGCAACTAAATCAAAACCACCAGTTGCAACACCAATAGGATTATTAATTCTATTAAATACTGTAATCGCTGAACAACGCTGTAAATCAATTACAGGGCTTACGTGATCATTAGATGATACCAGATTACCTTGGAACTTCAATGACTTAGCAGCGCCAGACAAGATTGCTCTTGGTGTCTGAGGAGTAAAGTTATTATTGATGATCATTGGTAGGTAACTAGGAACTTCTGCGTAGTTATTATCACCATCTAATCTAGTTGATTTAATACCCCAAGTCATACCTGTATTAGGTAATGTAATTTCTTGAATGAATGGATATACCGTATTCCATGCTAAGTTTTCAGAAGCAGTTGCATCATCATCGCCATCAATACCAGTACCTGTAGCATTAGTAGTAGTTGTAATAGTATACCTATCTCTTTCAACAGCTGATACAGTGTGGCTTGTTTTGATCTCTGCTGGTGGAATACCATTAATATCTGATATACCAGCATAGTCAAGTGCTACTGATTCTCCATTAGTTAAACCGTGGTTTCTATGTGAAACAATAACTTTATTAGAACCTAATACTGTTTGGAACGGATCAACTTCAAGACTTCTTAATTGCACTTCAGCATTCTCTAAATTGATAGTAGCAGAAGTTTCAAATACAGCTCTATTCATCACGAATGTAATGTCTTTGTTTTGATCAGGAGTCCATGTAGAACCATTCTGTGATTTAAACATAACACCATTATATGGTTGTTTAGAAATTCTGTTACCATTTGAATCTTCTTCACCGATCTCAGCAATTCTAACATTATATTCATTAGAGTTAGATAAGATAACAAAACAATATTCAATATTATCTTGTAAGTAAACAGGTGAGTCAAATGTAAACTTTGTAGATGGATTAACCGTAACAGCATCAGGAATATTAACATCCGCTGGATTAATAGTCTTATCAGAGAATGGTACTACTTTTTGAGTAGGGATACCCTGATCCATTTCACGTATTTGAACTTGAACTGGGATGTTGGTGTCTTTAGTTTCAAAGAATAAATCCAATGAAGTAATAAATGCACCACCATTAGTATCAATAATAATTGATTGAGCTAATGGATCAACCCAGTATGTTCTAGTTGATGAAGTTGTTCTGTTCTGTGAAACTGAATTACGTTGAATAGTAGGAACTCGTGTAGAGATCGATACATTTTCTTTTGTTTCGATTAAACCTTTAGCAGCATAGTTAGTAGAAGCAAAGGTAATGTTATTAGCATTTGCATCATTAGTAGATGAAGATGTTAATAGGAATGTCTTATCACCAGTGTTAAAGCTTAATGTGTTGTTATTAGGTACCCAGAAGGTTCCTGTAACAGATCCATTATTATCTGTTGTTAATGTAGTTGCTCCAGCAGGGTGAACAGTTGTATTATTAACACCTGTTGTTGGATTAATGCCAGCTACACTTCCTGTAGACACGTAACTTGATACATCAACACCATCAAAGAAAGCAAACACTTCAGTATTAGGTTTAAGTCTAGTAGCTTCAAATGTAACTAATCGGCTTCTCATAAATGGAGCAAAGTTAACATCAACAACTCTATCACCAACATTAGTAGTTACAGTATCTGTACCAATAGATGTTACCGTACCACTTCTTGATTGTGCACTTGTAGTTGTTTCTGTTCTACGTCTACCAGAAGCAACAGTATTTCTGCCGGTCCAGTTAGTCTGCCAAGAGTTCCATACAGTACCTGTAGCAACCGATTCGTTAACAATGTTTAACATTGCATCGAATACACCATCATTATTAATAATAACTTGAGGACGTCTATCGATATCTTTCCACTCATCAGTTTCTGGAGATAACTTAATGGTACCACTCCAGTTAAATACATCATATGGATTAACATTAGATGTTGATGAATATTGAAGTTGTTCAATAATTGAAGTAGATGTGTATGGTAATGTAATTAAATCACCAGTCTTTTGAGCCGTTGAAGTAGTAGAATTGAAGTCCATCGATACATTATTCTCTGAGAACAAAGGTCTTAGTAAAGCATTATCTCTATCGATACCTGCACTATATTCAACACTTTCTGTATTTGCAACATTTGTAGATTGGAACGAATCAACTAAGAAACCAGTTTTAAACTTATCAATATTACCAGCACCAAGGATCTGCTTGTTAGATGCTTCTTTCTCTAATAATGAAAGAACTGTGTAATACTCTAATGTATTAATACGTTTCTCTAACTTACCAATGTCCCGCATTGTATAACGTCTATTATCAATAAAGCTAATGTTAACTTCAGACGGTGTTAATGTATAAGCAGGAATGAATAAGTGATATAGTACCATAGCATCTTTAGGTACACCAGGCTCAGACGGATTCAAGTCTGATACACCTTTAAGAACACCAAACTCACCATCTTTATCCAAATAAACTTTATCAATTCTATTTAAGTAGTATTGAATATCAGTTGTAAATTGTGTATTAGGTCTAGGACACGTAGTTACTGATGCACCTGTTCCAGTAAAGTTAGTACCACCATTGTTCATCCGAGGTCTAAAGTCTACCGCTGATCTCAATTCGATACTACCATGACTAGGGATACCTTCATAATCTACTTGACCCGTATATGAATCAATAGTAAAGAAGTCTCCAGTACCATGATCGAAGTAGTTGTAATTAACTGATAAATCAGCGGTCACTGTAAAGTTGGTATCAACTTTCAACTTAATAGCTGATGTTGCATAGTGTGTGTCACGCTGACCATTATCGAAATCAAAGTGTTTAGTAACGTCCTGGCCATTTTCCGTAATACTTACAATAGTCTGAACATCACAATGATCTAAATGTTGATATGAACCAAAGTTTAATGCTGCACCAAGTACCACTGTGTGATTAGGAATTAGTGATTTTTGTTTATGATTTAATGTTCTATTAATAGGAGCAACAAGAGTTACTAGCTTTGTTTCGACTACTTGTGGTAAACCAGTAATAACCACTTGAGGTGGTGTGTTATTATTATTGACAGCAACTTGTGATGGTGTAAGCGTTATAATAGACGAGTCATCATCATTCTTTAAGATCCAGTTAGTTGTTTCAAATTCGTTAAACGTTTCACCAACGGCATTACATGAAAACTGAACTTGATTCTGTGCAACTTGAATAGGAGTAAATGTTTTGTTTACTTGGTATGCGTAATTAAAGTCATCTGGCTGTAATGGATCTGTTTCAGCATTACATGTCTTAATTCTTGAATATGGTAAAGCAAATACTAATGAGTCATTAGCTAAGTTATATGATGCAATATTAACCGTGGCGGCGAAGTCTGTGTTTGACTCAATTGTTGCGGCGCCTGTAATAGTACCTGATAAATCAAATACATGAAGTCTATATGCACCAGAACCTAAATGTTGTATAGCTCTAACACGAACAGTACCAACCTGTACATTACCAGCATCACGCAATGACACAGTATCAAATGTTACAGTGTCAGGTAAACCCACAAGACCAGTAATATCGATATAGTTATTAATAGCAATAGTGGTTACTTTATCTTGTGCTAAGTCTGCATCTCTTGCTTTATCAAATGACACGTCGGTAGTGGATAATGTTTCAATCTCGTAACCACGTACATATGCTTTAGAAGGTTCAATACCAAGAGTTAACTTAGTATCATCACCACCTATGTTAGCTTTAACTGATGCAGGGAATGGATTAACTGTATAGTTACCACTCTCATCAAATGTTCTTCTAGCAAGGGTATCTTCTATTACAGCGTAATCGGTTTCTCTTGCGTGTTTAACAATCTTACCACTTTCCAATCTTGTAAGTAGAATGAAGTCACCAATAGTTTCATTAACTGTTCTCTTGATTAATTCAGTGGTAATAGAATATCTGTGTGCTCCTGGAGCTGATTCGTTTGGAGTACCTAATGCATTATCAGTTAATGATATATCAGAACCAGCAGAAATAACCTCTTCCTGGACACGTAAACCTACATCAAATGATACATCAGATGTATATTTTGAAAGAACAATTGTTGCTGATTTAACAATAACAAAGTTCTTCTTAATGTAATATATGCCTTCATCAACACTTACTAATGAACCATGACCAGTTGAATCAACAGTTGCTGTAATAGTACCATTAGAGATAACAGAAGTATCAGTGAATACATCACCTGATACATAATTACCAAATAAGGTAACTGGATCAGTATCTGTCGCAGCTTCAACATGAATAACTTTAAATGTTGAAGTACCCAATACCATACTCTCACCAACATATTCTGTAATATTAGTAATTGGATTACTAATTTTTAAATAGTCAATCTTGTTATGAACATGCACATGACCAGGTACTACAATAGCACCTTCTTTAAACATATGATCACCTATAGATGATACTTGATTCTGCAACATAGACTGAATTTGCGTAAGCTCTCTAGCTTGTAACGCATGACCAGGTCTAAATAGAATTCGATTGTACTTCTCTTTAGGGGTTAATCCATCTACACTAGTCGGAACATTGTAATCATCCCAATACGGTTCGATATTAAACTTAATTGCCATTTCTTATTTCCTATTTAGAATGCGATAACTAATCTGATAGTTTCAATTTGGTCTGAACCTCTTGATACGGGTGATCTATTCTCTAAAAATACGATGTCACCTGAGTAGTGATCAATAGGTGCATCAACAACAGCCGTTATATCTTGACCACCAGTTGTAGCAGAAGCTAATCGAACCAAATCATTGTCTGCATTGAATACACCAAACCCAGTAGTTTCATTTTGTACATAATAGATAATGCCATTAACAGTATCATGTTGTACTACGATACATTTAGCACCAGTGTCAGTGCCAATAATAACATCATCTGCAGCAAACGAACCACCTGAAACAACAAGAGATTTAGTTACGGTGTATGCGTTAGTTGCTGCTACTGCACTAGTAGATGCATCAATTGGATTCTGAACTAACGAAATTTGTCTAAAGTCATTAGCACTTGGAATGTCGCCATTCTCTGTACCGTTAAATACTTTATTAATTGATATGTAATGAGTTCTTAAATCGGTTCTTGGGTCAGCACCAAAGCCACCCTTAGGACCAATAACTGGTCTAATTACTGCGCCTGAACCAGCACCACCGGTAATCTTAACGGTTGCTTTAGTGTAACCTGTACCAGCAGCTGTAACAGTTACCCCGGTTAAGTTACCAGAAGCATCGACTGTCGCGGTAGCGGTACAACCTGTACCATCACCTTCAACTTCCAAAACAGGAGCTGAAGTGTAACCAGTACCAGTACTCGATACTTTAAAGTTATATACTGCACCATTAATAGCATTCTCTTGCACTGACCATTGGTTAAGTAAAGCCGTATCAGCACTTGGATCTGGTTGTACAGTTAAATACTGGACCGGAATAAATGAAGCTGTAAGGAATTTAGAACCAGTATCAACAGGAACTGTGTATAAATATTTCCAAATGTAACCATCGAATGCTGTATTATCTACAACACCTGATGTAACTACACCTGCGATATCCGGGTTTCTTGTTGATTGACCAGAAGACTTAAGACAAAGGAATACATTATTGTTATCAGTAATAACATAATATTCCTTACTTTCGATGTCACCATCTCTGTCATCATATTCTGCATATACTGTACCTGAAGTCCATAAATGTCTTGGTGCTGCATAAATGATATCCGTTGAATCTACTTTCTTCATAGCATACATGCCTTCCCAAGTAGTATTGGTTGTGTAATCATTTTCTTCTGGTGTGGTAGGATTGTTTTCATCCACTAAACCAGCTGCGTCTAACCATGCGTTTGGTCTTCCTAGAGCTAAGTAATATGTGTCACTAGACATACTATCAACAAAACGCTCTGTTGTATCTAATCTAAATTTGCTTGTAATAATTGCTGGCATTTTGTTCCCTTTATATTATTGCGGTTTGTGTTATTGCACAACCAAGTTGTGTTCTTCTAATAGTTTTATTTATAACATCTTCAAATGTTAAATTACTATATTCGCTTATAGGTCTATAGTTTATGAATTTAGTATTATCGAAATGATCTCTAAATCCGACTTGTGTCACAACATCGAAGTCGTGCATTAACTCTTTCTCTACATACGTACCTTGATCTAAATTCCAAGTGTATTTACTAATGGTATCCGTATCAGTAAATACATTACCATAAAAATCAGTCCATGACTTAATAACATCTATAAGAGTAATTGCAGACGGATTAGAAGAAATCACATCGATATAAAGATTTCTCGGTAAACCACTCGCTTGATAACCAGGCTGTGTTGCGTTATTAGCCGAGGTTAACATCTCGATAAAGATAAGGATCTCACCAAAGAAAATAAATCCTGATGGGTGAACTAATCTTGTAAATGCATCCTTCCAATCAACAATACTCTTACCAGTCTTTAATACATATGAAAACTTCTGATAAAAGAATGAATCTTGGATATATTTCTTATCTGAGGCAAAACCATCAGCTGTGGTAAATAGTCCTGATTTGTAAACTTGTACTACATCACCTATTGCTAATGCTGTATCAAATTTAATATAACTGACCCACTCATCATTGTCAATATAAAACCCACCATGCCAATCGCCGTTTTCAACTAGTACACTATTAACAAATACAACATCTTTTTCGATGTCTAATTTAAAGCCAATATCATCGGCACCTTCAACTATATTAGATATAGCACTAATTGTATATGTATATGCAGGAGTATGTGCTGATGGATCTGCTTTAATGTTATCTGTTAAATCATACCACTTACCATCCGATGGTATTAACATATCAACTTTAGGATAATATACTTCTACATTATCGTCGTATATTAATCTAAAGAATGCAGTTATTGATTCTGGTGTTCCACGTGACTTATAAAATTCAACTAAGTGTCTATAGAATACTCGAGGACTAGCCGCAAAGTTTCTTGGAATAGGTACACCAATTTCATTCTGTAATTCTGTTAACAATTCATCTTCAATTAAATCAATGTCTCTTTGATGATCTAATTGGTTAAGATAAAATGATGATTTATTCTTATGCTCTAAGTATAAAGCGTATACCTTAATGAACTCAACAAGCTCTGGATAACTAGTAGCTACGTGTTCTGGTACTAAGTCATCTACAAATGAAGATATATTAAAGTAATTTTCAGCCATTCTAACTACTCACTGTAGTGTAATCAATACCAGCAGTTGTACCACCAATAACCATAGTATCAATTTCACCTCTGATAATAACGTTATTATAATCAACAACTAATAGTTCATTTCTCATAGGGCTAATATCATTCGATGCAGGCTTAGCTTTAAGTTTTAACATATCGGTTAAACCAACAACAGTATCTAAGTTAAATCCTTCTAAAGTAATCTTACCTGTAAGGTTATCAACATATCCAACGGTATGATTAAGGATCTTATTATTATGGTTTACAACTTGAATAATGTTTCTCGATTCCTCTGTATTAAAGTAATCTTTAAGAACACAGATTTCATTATTGTATGTAAATTCTGTAGATGATATGTAATTGGTAGAACCGTATAAAGGAGCTAATGGTTGGTTAAAGTTAAACTCATAGTACTTCTCTTGTCCTAAGATCGGAGTAAACATTTGATACATTGCCACACGGGTAATATTTGATACAATTGAAACATCCGTAGAATCAATTGATTGAAGTACATTAGAGTTTCTAAATACGCCACCAAATGATTTTAAGTTATCAGAATCATATTTTTGTAGTGTTGCTCTAATTCTTTCTGATAAAGCAGCTTCTGTAGCATTAGAGATGTTAGGGTTATATTTGTAATATACCTCTAAGTCGATGTATGTGTATTTTGGATCAACAAGAACAGGTGTGATTGATACAACGTTTTTTGGTTTTAGGTGTACACCAATGATCTCAGCCTTTTCTTCAGCTGTTAAGAACTCACCGTCTAATGGCTTAATTGAAATATATACTTTACCATAGTCAGGTGGAACATTATCTTCACCACCCCAAACAGTTAATGTATCGATGTTGCCGTATGAGTTTTGAATAATACCTTTATAGTCATCTGGGGTTACTGCTCTATTTTGAGCAACGAAACCTAATGGAGCATTAAATTTAATTGAATCTGTACTCTCTGCGATTGCACCACCAACAGCCTTTTGGGTTGTTGTAATAATAACATCGGTGTTACCATTAATAGTATCAGCTAATGAGAACATTGATGCACCGTTAATATCTGTCTCACCAACGGTAAGGTAATTTATTTTAATGATGTTACCTGGGGTTAATCTTTTACCAATAATACCATCACCAAATTTAATCTCATAAAAACCAGATCTCGACTCTTCTAAAAAGTAAGCAGTTGATGACTTATCAATATCAATAATATTTGGGATGTTAGCGAACGTATCATACTTAGATGATGTTTGACTTTCGTATACTTCAACAATCATTGTATCTGTATTAACATAATTATCTTGCAACAAGTAATGCTCAAAGCCTGTTTCATCATAAATGTATGTACGATTGTTTAACTGGCCTTGCATTAACTTAACACCTTCAAAGATGTATTTGCCATTAATATCACGCGTTGTTGTGTGAGTAGATTCAGCAATAAGTTTATATGTTACAGAGTTAATAGTCGTAGTGAATACTGTACCTCTAACTAGACTCAATGGTAGGTAGTTGCCATGGTCATCTTGAATGTTAGTAGGTGCAACCATTTCAATGTTAACAACAGCTATAGAAGGTTTAGTTGAACGAGGTGTATAACCCAATAGCTTAGCATGTGATACAACACTCTCTCTTAACTGTGCAGTATCTAGGAATGTTTCATTCAAAGCAAAGTTAGCATTAATAGAGTTAATATGGGTGATGTATGATAACACATCAATCATAGTATTCATTGCAGCGCCTTCAAAGTTATAGTCTTGAAATGCTCCAGGTTGCTCTTGCATGTATGAAATTAAATTAGCTTTTAATTCGTTAAAATCTAATTCTGATGCATTAATTCTTCTATTATTACTCATCGTAGTCTCTCTAATGTGGTTGAAATATCAGTGGTTGCACCAGTTGATATAATTTGAATTGTTACTGTTATCTGGACATCATTCCTATCAGGGAATGTTTTCACATTCACGTTTAGTACTTTAACTCTAGGTTCATCATTCGTAATAGCCAATTCAACTTGACTTGAAATAGCTGCGGCAGTAACATAATTAATATTCTCAAATAAAAATGATCTTAAGTTAGCACCAAAATGTGGATTAAATGGGCGTTCACCGTAATTGGTTCTTAGTATATTTAATACACTCTGCTTTACAGCATTAATACCTTTCTTGGTAGAAATGTCTCCTGTATTAGGATTAAGCTTATAGATAAAATCTATATCAGAATAATTGTAGGTTTGTGATATTTGTGCCATATGACTTATTTATAAGGTTATGTCGCATTAGGTGAACCAGTTGAAGCTGCATGGGCGGCTAATCCACCACCGCCATCACCTGGATGTGTGTGATTATTAAGAGATACAACAGCATCAGTGTATACATCCTTACCACATGATATATTACCATCCACTCTTAATTCACCCGTTATATGGGTATTGGGACAATCAAGGGTTGTCTTACCCATAACATCAATATCAGCATTGCCACTAACAATAATTCTTACATTACCCGTAACCTCTAATGTATCGTGACCAAATACAACCTTATAGTTATTATTAACCACCCGTTCTATCTTTGATCCATTAGGTTCTATTTCATATGATGAACCACTCTTATGTCTTTCGTGTATTCTCTCTGATCCAGGAGTATCATCATACTCTTTAAAGTGACCCGACTTAGTTTCGTACATATTATTAAATGTATATTCTGGTGCATACATTGTTGGTGGTTGAAGCGTTTGTCTTGAATCACCTTTATAGTAATACCCTTTATCAACTTCAACACCTTCTGAATCATACAACGGTACCATTTCAACTCTACCGTATTCATAAGCCTCATCTTTCTCTTTAATATATGGAGTATCTGTATCTCTTACTCTAATATTGTTATCAGGGGTTGATACTTCTTTAGGGTATATACCATCAGGGTCTGTAAAACCAAATGACACCGGTGTCTCTTCTTTATTCGATACCGATGGGAGTGTACCCATAACCATAAACGCTTGGAGATCATTATCGGTAAATGTACCTACAACCCAAGAACCTTGTACTAAGAATGTAGAGTGACCTAACCCTGATATACCAGGCGTGTTAGTTCCAGCCATAACAATAGCCCAAGGAAGATCCGCTGTTGGTATTAAATTCTTATCTCTCGAATGTACATTAATAACACGTACCTTAACTCTACCTAATTCTTTAGGGTCATTTATATCTTCGATAACTCCGTAATACAATTCCATATTATCCCCTTGCCAATTCTATTGTTTGTGTGTAGTCATTGTCTTCAATTCTATGAATAATTTTAGATACAATGTAATTGCCAGAGAATTTATTTGAAGGACTTTGCCCTTGTTTATTCTTTTGCAATTCAAGTTCGACTTTATTGCCTACACCAATTGCTGGTATTGCTTGACAACCATAAGCAGTAATTCTAGTATTAAATAATAAGCTTAATATTGATTGCATCTTACATATACTAACATGATCGTTTACATTTAATAATGGTTTCGATTCGTTATCAAACATATCAAGACGCATCAAATTTAACTTACTTGTTGCATTGATAGTTGCACCGTACGATTCATTAACAACACTTGAATTGGATAGGTCTAAGTTAGTAATGTTTTTACCGAATACACCTGAAGCACTACGTGCAATCTGATTATCATTGTCCGAATGGATAACTATATTAGATGGTTGTCCTACATTAGATAATACTTTATTGAGGGTGTCTGCATTTTGTATTTGTGTTGATATAGTAGCTGAAGGAATCTGTCCTTCAATTTGACTTAAAGAAGTTAAAAAAGAATTCTTACTATCAACCAATCGTTCAAATATAAAGAAAGGATTGTGATCTATATTATATGCTTGCCTTTGTATTTGTGATATAGCTGTTGAAGGTGATACATTAGGTGCTATATAATGGCCTTGAGTTATAGCGTTATCCAATACCTTTAATTTAGTTTTAAATGATTCGTCAAATATTGTTTTAATGATATCTGTACTTCTACCTTTAAACGATTTTGATATTAATTTAACTGAATTTAATAAACTATTAATTGATTTTAAATTAATAACATATGTCCTTTTAGTTAAACTAGAAGTAGTATCAACATAATTAACACCATCAACGTATAATGTATGTTTAACCTTACTTTTTAAATATTCAAATTCTAATATAATAGTATTTTGATTGGTAATACCATTATCTAATAAGCCAATGCCATCTGTAATTTCTACATTACCGCTAAGGTTACCAAATAAGTTTTCTTCGATATTAATGTTTAATACTGAATCGGTTATATCAAGAGTACCACCCCCGTTATAACCCAACGATACTTTAAAAGTGGATACCTTCATTTAAATAAGCTCTTTATGGAATTCAGATACAAACTCATTAATTAATTCAGGTCGAATAGCTCTAACATATCTATTAGCATCATTCAAATAGGATTCGTGTTCAACGTTAGTAACCTTATGAGTGCCAGCGAGGCGCGGAGCTGTAATATCCCCTGTCGAATCATCAACATGATACTTAGGTGCGTATGCTCTACTTACAACCTCAGTAGCCGTAATAGTATCCTGTGATTCTAAACCAAATAAGTCTTCGCCTTGCTCTAAGAACTCACCAGAAATAAGCTTAATCGTAATATATTTGTCATTAGTATGTACTGCTAACAACTGACCGATAGCACCAGATAAAACACCTTGAACATACTCACCAACAATAAACTTATTTAAAAGATCATCGGTACACGAACAAGCAAGAGCAGCAAAGTCCGCATACTTGTAAATAGAATAATCTATTAATTGTGCAGAGTTCTTAGGCCAATCATTCCAAATGTTTTTAATATTTGGATTAATTACTATAAAGGTCCAATAATAACTGGTAGTGCCATATAACCTTTGACTCAATTGTTCAATTCGTTCACCGTCTTGCACCTGTACAAAATTATAAAACGTTTGTTGATTTAGTAAAGATTCAGAAGCGGCAACAAAACTTGTTAAGTTTGTTACATTATCATATACACCATCTCCATTTAAATCATATGGTATTGTTTGAAAGTTTGAAAAGTAACTCATATCTTAATATCCTTTTATCTCAACGTCATCTCTGTATATAGGCATTACTTCGTTTAAGGTAACACTTAAATCTATTTCAACCGCTCTATTGCCGTCCTTAAAGAATGATGCTGAATTTGGGTTATACGTAACAGACACACTAGAGATAACCATTAATGGAAGTGCTGGTATATCCTTGGCACCGTGGAATGAAACGATTACTTGATCCGGGACTGTTAATGTAATAGAACTCTTTCTATTAGCATGAGCTGCACCTCTAAATGTTTTAATAATAGCTGAACATGCAGATGATTCTTGTGCGCTGTCTGGTAACATCTTCCATGTAAATGAAAATGATCTTAATGCAGTATTCTTATATTGCATGTATTCATTAGGGTTTGTTGCCTTACCCATTTGTCTCATTATCTCATCACCTAAAGCATCACCTAATCCAGCACCACCAGCACCACCTAATAAAGCACCGCCTGGTATAACACTAGCCAAACCAGCACCCAAGCCACCCACGGCAGCTGCGGCTGCTTGAGCACCCATCACCGCGCCATCTTCACCACCAAATTTATCAAGGCCACTATCAAGAAGATCAGTTGCAACCGATGCTAACTTACGGGATTCTTGACTATATGACATTGTATCGTTAATAGCAATTGCCGGTGTCATATAAAGAGCAACAACATTTTTTAATTCTTTTTTATGAATAGACTCTTTAATAATAGCTTTGATTTTACCTACAGGGTTACTGAACATACTATCTTCTTCAGTAGTTTCCTTATTATTAAGTTTCGATAACTTGTTCTGTTCTTTGAACAAGGCTTCATCATAGTCTTGTTCAATCACTCTAAAGAACTCAAACATAATGAATGGTTCAGGGGATTCATTAGCACCACTTGCTCTAGCATCAGCATGCTCATTCATCATACCTTCATTGAATTCAGTGTTTGAATCATAAGTTAAACTAGTCTCGGATGAATCACCTAATGAATACGGGTATGATAAATAGCGTGAAGTGGTAAGACCCTTATCAGGACGATTCCAAGCATCAGCAACATCTCCTGCAAAATCAGATACTGTGTCAGATATACTTTGAAATGGGTTTCCCATAGTCGAATAAATAGTTATGAATAATACTTATTTATACAGATTATGAGAAAAACTTACAGCGGAAAATACAAAGTTAAGTATCCAGAAAAATACAATGGTGATCATACTAAGGTTACATACAGATCCTATTGGGAGAAACAAACCTTTAAGTGGATTGAAAAGCAAAGTTGGGTTAAGTGGTGGAATTCAGAAGAGACCATTATACCATACATTTGTTCTACTGACAAGAAGCCTCATAGATATTTTATTGATTTAACTATTAAGAGGATGGATGGAAAGGTTGTCTTGGTTGAAATAAAACCCGCCCAACAAACCCAACCACCTAAGAGAAAAAACCTTAATGAAGCTTTAGCCTATATGAAGAATACCTCTAAGTGGAAGTATGCTAAAAGGTATTGTGATGATAGAGGTTATAAGTTTGAGATCTGGACAGAGAATACATTAGAGTCATTTGGTATTAACTTAATGACTATGAAGAACAAAGTATCCAAGACCAAAACCGGTAAGAAGATATGGAAGTCTTTTAAAAGGATAAAGGTAAAGAAAAAAGTTATAAATAAGTAATATGATAAACAATACAAATAAATATGGGTAGCTTATTCGATAAACTAGAATCAGAAGCGTTCCGTAAAGGTCTTAGTAAAAGATCTAAAGAAGCACAGACGTGGTTTAGAAAACAAGTACAAGGCATGGGTCAGATTAACATGCATAAGATGATGAAGGACGATAGGTTAGTTAAGAAGTCTCGCCCTAGAGTTGGCGATATGTTTATGTATGCGTATGATCCAAAGCATAGAAAGACCTTACCTTATTATGATAGGTTCCCATTAACCATCATGGTTGATAAAGCTCCTGGTGGATTCTATGGGTTGAACTTACATTACCTACCATTAAAGCAAAGAGCTATATTCTTAGATAATTTGTCGGCCATTGCTAATAATAAAAGGTATGATGAGACAACTCGATTAAAATTGAGTTATGCATTATTAAAAGGAGCATCTAAGTTTAAATACTTTGCTCCATGTTTTAAACACTATTTAACATCTCAAGTGGATTCTAAGATAATGAAGGTAGAAGCATCAGAGTGGGACATAGCAATATTCCTACCTACTGAGAACTTTGCTAAAGCTAAGAAGTCTAAAGTTTGGAAAGATTCAAGGAGTAAGTGGTAGATGAGTTTACCTGTCGGCATTGATGCCTTAAAATCAACAATCGGAAAACGTGGTGGTTTAGCAAGAGCTAATAGATTCGCCATATATATTACCCACCCTAATATGAAGAATGCATTAGGTCCTGGTTTAATCAATATGGATATTGGTGGCTTAGTATCTAACGTCGCTGGTTCATTGCTGTCTGGTGGTTCTGTTGACCCTATGGCATTTATTAATGATCCTCGGGATATGTTCTTATTATGTGAGAGTGTTCAGTTGCCCGGTAAACGTATTGCTACAATGGAGTCATTCATTACACATAAAGCTATTAAGAAACCTTATTCATACTTAGTTGATGAGGTTACCTTTTCATTCATCCTTACTAATGATTACTTTGCTAAGAAGTATTTTGATTCATGGCAAGCATTAGTGGTTAATCAAGACTCTTTAAAGATTAGTTATAAGAACGATTATGTAACAGATGTTACTATACAACAATTAACACCATCAAATGATGTTATTCCAGCATACTCTGTTAAGTTAAAGAATGCATTCCCTATTGCTGTAAATGCAATTGAATTATCGAATACAACAGAGAATAGTGTAATACAATGTTCAATAACATTATCATTTGATGATTGGGAAGAAGTAGGATTGCTAGACGGGTTTACCGATTTAGTTTCAAAAGGCAGAGATATATTTGATGCTACAGTGGGTCAAGTGAAAGGATTATTTTAAATTTTATAATGGAGATATATTATGAATACATTACCAAAGTTATCTGTACCTAAGTACAGTTTAATTATACCCTCTACGAAAGAGAGAGTATCATACAGACCTTATTTAGTTAGGGAAGAAAAGATATTAATGATTGCGTCAGAGTCAGAAGACTCGGATCTAATTCAAACAGCATTAATCGATCTGGTGGCGGAGTGTTTGGATTATAAAGGGGATGTTAATACATTAACCAATTGTGATTTGGAATACATCTTCTTACAATTACGCGGTAAGAGTGTAGGTGATAAGATTGATATTCTTAAGACTTGTGTAGAGTGTGATGCTAGTAATGATGTTACTATTGATATTAGTACAGTAACAGTTATTGATCATAGTCCTAAAGACGGTATTATTAGATTGTCTGACGACTTATCGTTAGAATTGAATTACCCTACATTAGGTAATAAAATTGATTATAATAGTAAAGATTCAGATACAGAAGTTTTAATTAAAAGTGTCGCGACAGCTTTAGCAGTTGTATATTATGGGGAAGAAACCTATAACGCAGCGGACACACCAATTGAAGAAAGGATTGAGTTTGTAGAGGGGTTTAGTAATGCCCAGTTTCAACAAGCTGTTGATTATTTATTAATGGCTCCATACGTAGAATACTCAAGTGAGTTTACTTGTTCTAAGTGTGGACATAAAGAGAAGTTTAGTTACACAGGAATTATAGATTTTTTTATATAGCTCTTTCGCATGAATCATTAGAGTCCTATTATAGGATGAATTTTTCGTTGATGGAGGAGCACAAATACAGTTTATTAGAGTTGGATAACATGCTCCCTTGGGAACGTGAAATTTACACTAGTCTACTTATTAAGCAAATTAACGAGGACATAGCAAATGCCGGCAAATAGGAATGGATCAAGTCTAAAAAATAAAGAGCAGCAGAATAGAATGCAATCTACTTTAGATAAGTCTAAGAATTCAATGAAGAACCTTGAAGGAGGTTTTGTTAAATTGAGAGAGGTTCTTGATGAACTAAACAAAAACGTTAAAGTATTAAACGTAATTGAAGGATTGCAGTTAGCTAACGACCGCGTTAGTCACCATGCTAATATCGATAGAACAGATAAGCAAACTCGTGAACTTGTCGATACTGATAAAGATTCAGCTAAGTTCATGGTTGAGCAGAACGCTCGAAATGAAGCAGGCTTGCGTGCTATTAGAGATGGTGTAATTAGATTTCATTCAGACTTCATGGGTAATAGTAAACAACAACAAGCTGATCGATTAAAGATTGCATCTAAAGAACATAATGATGGCATTAAGAAACACCGTTCTGTAGGTATGGCTCAAATGGACTTCCTCGAAAAGTTTAACATAACCAGTGTTTCAGGACTCGATAAGAATGGTTCATTTAAAAACTCTAAAACTGGTGAGACTCTAACCAGGAAGGAATTATTAAAACTTTGGGATAAGACTACTAAAGACAAATCCCACACACGCGATTTATCAGTACTTAAAGCCATCTTTAAAGACATGAAGTTCGATAAAGATAATAACTTAATCCAGGGAGATGATCCTAGAACTAAACACATGCTTGATACTCTGGAAAAGGTTATTCCTGGTAACCAGGCTGCTATGGCTGAATTCATTAAGATAACTAGGGATGCTAACCTTTCTGATGATCAACGAGAAGGTGCTATGGCTGACCTGTACATGAAACACGTAAAGGTTCAGCAAACACTAATTGGAAACCTCCCAAACAAGCACGAGTCTAAAAAGGCGGAAGAGACTCAAGTAGATCAAGGTAAGAAGACAGTTATGCTGTTAGAAGACTTGAGGGATCAAGGTAAAGAAGATAAACTAGCAAGGAAAGAAGAAGCTAGGGAAAATAGAAAGATCATGCTTCGTGCTAGC
>Ga0209556_1000786_pt1 | contig 18856 bp, 30 predicted proteins | sample SaaInlV_150m_DNA_5_FD_184652 | JGI IMG/M metagenome (GOLD analysis project Ga0209556, IMG submission 184652) | Marine microbial communities from expanding oxygen minimum zones in the Saanich Inlet - SI037_S3LV_150m_DNA (SPAdes) (version 2) | ecosystem: Environmental > Aquatic > Marine >...
CAATTTCGCCCTCATTATGCACAATAACATCAATAAACGGTCTTTCATCTAAAAATTCTCTGCACCTTCCGTATTTAGGAGTACCTAGACCACCATACACTATCAAACAGTTGGGATTTATTTTTTTAATTTCAGCACATACTCTATCGCTTACATAAGTGTTCCAAACAAAATAGGAAACACCCACAACATCACATTGGGCCAATTTTTGAGCAGTTGATAAAACATCGAAAGACCCGTCAAGCACATAATGCCAATCAGCAACATTAAAAGAAAAATTATTTAATATTTCATCGTCTGATCTACAATAACTCCACACACATCCTGTAGAATACGGTAATTTAATTTGATTGGTAAAAATGTGGGACAGCTCTAAAAAGCCTATCCTCTTCTTAAATCCAGCGTTACACAATGAAATCCCCCTCCCAAAGTTCTAGAATGCCTCAAATACAATGGAATACTATCAATTCCATATTGACTCAATAGTTTTATCAAAGCTATTTGATTTCCATCAACAATAACTAAATCATTATTAACACTTAACAAATTAAGACCTATAGAATCACTTGATATTCCATAATCTATAATATCAGTTGAAACAATATCACTAAAAAATATTTTTTCCCAATCTTTGAAAAATTTAGGATAATTGTCTTGATCACATCTTAATCCATTTAATAATACAAGCCCCTCTCTTAATGGAATTACCGTACTATCAAAATGTGCGCCTGAATATGCATCACGTTCAATATGAATTTTATAATCAGGAAACATTCGTTGCAACCATTCTGCTCCTTTTTCGTTTCCACTATTGCTTATTTGAAAAATCAAATCATTATCAATCCTTACTACATTTGGTGCATCGAAAAGTATTTCTTTATTCATTAATGTTGATTGTGATAAATCAGAAAAATCAAAACTTACGTCTTCAACAATTTGTTTTGGAGCGGAAAACCAATTTGTACCATCATCAAATGCTTCATGCAAAATTTTATTATAAGACCAAGTTTCAAACATCCTGCTTCTCATTACGCTAGGTACTTCAACAATATTATTACCCAAAACTAAAAAAATGTCTCTAGGACAATAATTATACCAACCAGTAGTTTTCCATTTTGGAGTCTGAATTAGATGACGATGTTGTATTTTTTCTGGCCTATGAACTATCACACCACAGTCTTCCAACACTTCAGATAAAATATCAAGATCTTCACTTGTCTCTTCAAGAACCTCTTGATCATATGGACCAACATATTTTTTTATTTCTTCAATTGTTAAATTTGCATACATGAAATTTTTCATCGAAGAATCTACTGGAGGAATATGTGCAAAATCTGCACGTCCTACAATTATCTCATGAAGAGGATCATAATCATTAGTCGAGTGTATTAACATAATTCTCTATTTCATCTTGAAAGACTTGATACTTATCATCATCGCAACCTCTAAATAATTTATAAGAAATATCACTACATATTTGATAATTATGATTTAATTTATATTTAAGCGTACTTATAATACTCATTAGACCATTTAAATCCATTTGTAATATTTTTTCACACTCGATCATATACGCTTTTAATCTTTTTCCATATTGCCCAATACCATCAAACGAATAATCAAACAATTCATCATAAAGCACAAATCCGTGATCCGTTAAAAATTTATAATAATTCTTAGAAGCAAAGGTTAAAAATGGTTTTTTATAAAAAAAATTTTTGACTGTTTTTTCTGTAATATGTGTAGCACAATCTGTTTGAGTTTCACAAACAAAATTCACCGCAGATTTCAAATATTCATCAGGAACAATATTATACAAATACCAAGGACAAGTCTGATATTCTTTTTCTAAATCCACATCGGAATAATCTGCGGAATATTCTGTGTTTAAAGATCTATTCAACATAACACGGGCGGGATTTTTTAATTTTTTTAAATCTGGACTAAAATATATTTTTTTGGATGAGTTGAAATTATTAAAACCAAATAAGTAATTTAGTGAAGTTTCATCACCCGATATTTTATCAGTATTGTGCGTATGTGAACAATAATCATAATAAGAAATATTAAAACAATCATCAAGCAAATCATATTTAATAACTTTTCGGCGAGCCACTTGATCGATCATATCAATATAACCTAAATTCGAATATATAAAAGTATCATATTTACTCAATTCTGACATTATATAATCTCTACAAAATCTTCTTCCCCCAGATAAAAATATAGCATTGTGTTCTATACGAGGCTGAACATTATCTTTCAAAATATAAGTACCAATTTCTCCAGGAAAAAAATATTCATAAACAAAAAACCAAGGAAATGAAACAATTTTTAAATTTAAACTTGATTTTACTGATTGTTTTACTTTTTCATAATTTTGCTTAAGATGAATATCCGCGCCGACAAATGTAATATTAAACGTGTCGTCAAATTCATTGAGTAAATGATAAAAAAGCGCCCTAGTATTTCGCTTATGATATCCCCCCACGTTCAAATACGGGAACAAAGAATATGGTTCTGCATAATTATAAAGAATTACTGTTTTTTCAGCTCTTATTTCATTTAATATTTTTTTTGAAATATGCTCGCAGTGCAAAAATTTCATCTAATCCCCTAAACAAACGCTTTTTGTTCATTTATCATAAATTTCAAATAGTTAAAATCATCTAATTCAGAAGCAATATACCATATTTGCTTCTGATTCGCCACATGAAAACAATTATACTGTATTTTTTCTCTAAATGTTTCTATTTTAGCAGTTAAGTGGTGAGTAGACATAGCTAAAATTGGTTTTATCTGTTTCATAATAGAATCAAATCTTTGATCAAATGATTTATCATCGAATGAATAATCAAACAATTCTTCATATAGATAAAACCCCGCTTTTTTCAAAAACTGATGCGAATTTCTTGCGCTTAATAATATAAAAGGTTTATTTAATGAAATAGGTTTAAAAGTTTTTTCTGTTAATGCAATGCTTTCATCAACATATGATTCTGTCACAAGGTCTATACAGCTCTGAATATATTCTAAAGGAACACATCTTTGAAAAGCATCATGCTTTGAAGCAAAAGTTTTTGATATATCTTTCTTTGATCGAAAATTTAGTGGAACTTCACTTTTTTTCATAAAAAGTAAGGGATCATATATTTCATTTAATTCTGTTAATTCATTTAATAATTCATTATCTTCATCATTATCAAAAACATCTTCCATTTGTTGAGGATCTTCAAATGGATAATACGAATACATAAAATTTTCTATGCCACGCAGTGCTTTGATTGTTTTTATTCTCTGATGTTTTTTTGTACTGTTTAATGAAATAACATTATATTTTGGTTCATACTCTATTTTTTTATCATCAACAGTTAAACTAAAATTGTTAATATTAACGCATCCTATCTTCGCATTTGAATGGGGTAATTCAGTTTGCGAAGCACTGGAGGATTCAATCTCATAATCATTAAAAAAACCATACATATAAGGATTAATTAATGGAATAATATCTGTTTTTATTTCATTACAAGAAATTATTTTTTTTAATCGGTTTAAATTAGACCATATGTTAAAATCTGAAGTGACATAATATACATTTTTATCTTTAAAATCCAGAGTTAAAATATTATATAAGGTATAATCATCAAACTCATCTAATGGAGCAAGTCTATCAGCTTCTGAATCAATGAAAATCACATTTTCGTCATCTGTTTGCAACACTTCATCTATAATTGTCTGATCAGCCGAAACACATTTCAATGTTTCTATAACATTTTGTATCGGTACTGTATCAATACACTGGTCAACATGTATTCTCATAATAAAAGTTTTTTTCCATAATGAATTATTTTTAGTGGGACAAGATGTTTATTGGTTTTAAATTCTCTCCAGGGATCCACAACTATACTATCTTTATTAAAATTAAAATCATAATGACATCCTCTATGGGCAAGTAAATATGTGCATGGAACATCATTCATATTTTCATCAAAACCCAGTTCAAAATTCGACAATTCATTTACATAATATCCCACTAATAACGCATATGAACCATCAGTATAACTTATTTTTGGCTTAAACGACTTTCCCAATATAACAATCGGTAATTTGAAACTCACTAATTTTTCAGCCAATCTCTTTGCTTGAACCTCTCTAGAAGTCATAATTGCATCAAATAAATCATACCCTAAGTCTAATTTATTTACAAGAAATCTTAAAGCAATATTATCTCTGGGATGACAGGGACCACCATCTCCCATACCAGGCTTCATATATAATTTACTTATAATCCTCTGTGATGAATTTGACAACGCATTAGCAACTACATCACAATCTACATTACCGTTTAGTTCTGCTACATCTTGTATCATATTAACTAAACTAACTTTAGCAGATATAAACGTATTATAAAATATTTTAATACATTCTGCTTCATCTAGGGTAACCAATTCAAATCTAGTTTTTTTCTTCTGTAAAATTTTTATATAAAACATTTTAAGATCATAAACAATACTTTGAAGTACATTATTCGATCCCATTATAATCATTTCAGGATTCAGCATATCCCAAGTTGTTGTACCCATAGCAATCAAATATGGATTGTATATAAAATTCACTCCTTTTTTGATTATTGGCAAAAAGTCTTTTCTACAGGTTCCAGGTAAAACTGTACTAATTAATACAATAGTCTGACCCTCTCTAATATATTCGTTTATTTGAAGTAAAGCATTGATTACGAATTCATACTGAAAATCTTTGGGATCTAAATGCGAGGAAGGCTTGGTTCCATCATAATCTTCATGATGAGGAGTTTCAACCGCTAAAAATATAAAGTTGTTATATTGTATTGCATCTTTTATATTTTTATGAATAATAATTTTATTGCTTTTTTTCTCACGCAAATCAAAACCATGCACACAAATATCATCTTGGGCCATTGCTTCTGCACATTCTAATCCTAATTTACCCAATCCTATAAAACCAACATCAGTCATAGATAAATTTTTCAAGTTTTTCTCCTTCGGTTTTATATAGATTTTTATGAAAGGTTTCAGTGAGAGTGGTATCGTAGAAAAAATTTGATAATTTATTAAGCAGAACATCTACTTTTATTTACAACTGGTTATTCTATCATATCAAACCACGCACGATAAAATAATGGATTACTCAGCTCATCGCCATAACTATCTCCAAAAATATAAACGATCATATCATTCGTATATAAAATGGTCTCTGCCTAAAGAAGGATCATTCCAAGTTGTTAAAATATGTTTATTCCAGATATCATCCAATACAACAGAGTCTGTAGTGAAAAAATTCAAAAGTATATTAGTTAAAATTCTATGATTACAAAAAGACAAATGATTAGCCCTGTAATTATGTTTATTGTCGTAATCTTTAAAATTAACAGATTCTTCTATGCTCACATGATATAGTGGTTTGATATGAATATTAAAATATTCATCATTTAATTTGCTCAATTCATAAATTTCTTTAACATTAACATAATCATGAACCCCTGTCCTATTAAATCCAAAACATAAAAAAACCATGATCTTAATTTTTTTTAACTGCGATAATACCTTTAAAAAATAAATGTTTTTTATATTTGCTCTAAAAATTTCTTCTTTTAAAATTTTATGAGTAAATAAAATTTCATATTCTAAAGATTTTAAAACAGTATCTTTATCTCCTCTTAATACATCCAAACAAATGGGTTGATTATATAAATCTATCGGTAGTCTATATTGACAAGATAAAAAAAATATTACTTTATCGGTTATTTTTTTAGTTTCAAAACATTCATAAAAATCTTCAAATATCGTATATGGCCCCAACCCACCTTCTGCAAAAGTATGAACTTTTTCTCCTGTTTCGTTCTCCAAAATATCATACCACAAATCTCCTGTTTTCCCATTGAAATAATGGGGATCTTTTGGAGACCCATCTATTGTCGCAAAACTATCACCGAAAATAAAATAAGTCATTCGTAAATATAATCCACCTTTTTAGTTAATTCATGATATTCATCTAAAAAATTAGACTTAAATTCTACCTTTGACCTTAAACCTTTTTCAAAAAAATCGATCATTGCTTTAGCTATTTTATTATGATTCACCTCACTAAAATGATTTAATCTGATATCGTTCATATAAATTTTTTCACCTTTTACAAACTTATATGTTACGGGTTCATCAAAATGACATTCTTCATGGTCATAAAATTCTTCTATTGTCAAAATATTAAAAGGATATTCGAAATAATAGAAATTTTTTGAATTTAAAATATTCAATTGATTATCATCATTAATAAATCCACCATTTGCTTCTTCAACCTTATCTATACCAAAAGTTAGAGCAACAAAAAATTTAGAATCTGGTAAAAAAAATTCAGACAAACAATATAATAAAAATAAATTTTTATAATTAGTTAGTCTCATTTCATTAGAATATGTTTTATAAAAAAAATCAACCCTTTTTTTATTCTCTTCTGATAAACTATCTGAGTACAAATACTGTAATCCCATATGCTTATCCTCTTCTGAAAGAAAATCAAAATCTATTCTTTCTGGGGCAGATAAAAGAAAAATAAATTTATCACCATTTAAATTGAACAACCCCTTTTTATCACCGCATAATTGCATAAATTTTTTAAACGTATAATCAGGACCCGAACCAGCTCGAGCAAAATTTACCAACTCTTCATCAAAATACTTCGAAACCTGACGATAATAAAGATACTCTGTTTCTTTATAACCCTTTCCGGTAGGTGCTGATCCAAAACTATCTCCAAATAGATATATCATGTTCAATATTCATTATATTTTTGTAATAAGCATTGTTTTTTACAACATTGCGGAGTTGTTTCTAATTTTTGCCATTTCTCAACTGTAATATATTCTCTAAATGTTTTTATTATTTCGTCTATTGAATGATGTTTTAAAGAATTCCAATTCTTAGGTAATCCATCCAAATATTCATCATAAAAAGTTCCATCTAAAAAATGAAATGCATGAAGAGTGCAACAAGGATATACGTGTAAATCACTAGAAATTTCTATTTCGGTCCAGTCATTAACAATAAGCCCTCGATCTCCATGGTTTATACAATACACTACTCTTTCCATGTGCAATTATCTTTACATAAAGGGGGACAGTTATCACTATTCCAAACATCTTCATTTAAAACCTCTTTAAATTGTTTTAAAATATTTTCTAACTTATTAGTTTTAAGCGAAGTATCAATATGAATTAATACAGTTTCATTTATAATTTTATCTAGACCAATGCCTAGTTTATTTAAATAAAAAAAACAACATGGATATATATTCAGACCCAAATCTATTTCATATTGTTTCCATTGTTTTAACTCATAATTATAGAAATCACAGTTTATCATAGATTAACATAGTTACATTGATGATCTTTTACATCATATTTGTTTAAAATATTTTTCAATTTAATTAAATTTTTTTCTGTTATTTTTAAACAATCTCTCTCATTAATTCTCACCTGCAATTTTATGTTTTTTTCTCTAGCTAATGCTATAACCTGTTCCACTTCTTGAAAATTATGATCAAATACTGTAAAATCCCATTTTGTAACACGTTGTTTGGCGGATTTAAACATATTAGCAAAAGCAAGACTGGTATTAACACCTATTCTATATAATTTATTTGTTTCATGTGTTAAACCATCAATAGCAAACACTAAAAATAACTTTTTATTTTTTTGTAAAAAAGAATTAATCCATTCGGGAGTTTTTAATCCACCATTCGTATACAATTCTACTCGATCAAAAAAATTTGAAGCTGATATAACCAATTGATCTATTTTCGGATGCAGTAAAGGATCACCCAATTCTCCGCAAAACTTCGCAACAATATTATCAGATAGTCTTATGTTTTTTAAATATTTTACATTTTCCCACAGAAAATTATCAAAATCATCTATTGACAAATGTTTTAATTTTAAATTTTTATCAATAGTTCTAAAACAACTTGGGCATTTAGCATTACAATATGATGTTATTTCAAAATTAAATAAAATGAATCTTTGTGCTTTATATCCATCTACGTGTACAACCTCCATTAATTACCCAGAGTAAGAGTGCTTACTCCCCCCTCATGTTTATGTTTTTCGTATAAATAGGTAGCCATACGTTTTCGCTTTTCGTTTATAAGAAATTTTGGTCTTTGATTAAATTTTAAATGAATAGTTATATTATTAGTTTTCGCAAACGACAATGCATCAGGAATTTCGAAAAAATTATGATTAAAAATTAAAAATTGCCAATAAGTATTGACCCAACCGTTTTTTGTATTAGCAAAAGCGGCCATATTTGATAAAGCCCGTTCCGTCCTTACTCTTCTTCGATATATTTGATTAGTGTCATCTTTCATACCATCTATTGAAAAAATCATTTCTAAATTTTTATACCGTGTACCGAGTTCTTTATAAAAATCAGATTTTCTATTTCCACCGTTTGTAACAATTTTTAAAGTTCCGAAAATAGAACATCCATAATCAATAAATTTCATAACTTGAGGATGAACCATAGCATCACCCAATTCCCCCTCAAAAGTAACCACATATCCTTTAAAATTATGCATGTTTTTCTCAATAACCTCCTTAAAATCCTCAAATTTTATATGTAATTGTCTTAAACTGGGATGTAATTTTTGATTTGGATCCACAGATGAATCCAGAGGAATAGGATCAGAATATGTTCCATATCTTTTACAAGAAGGACATGCCGCATTACAATAACTTGAAATTGAAAAATCATAAATAATATTTTTATTAATCATACAGTATATATTATGAATAATTATTTCTAAGCTCTATAAACTTATCAATCCAATTATCCCTATGTTCAATAAAAACTTGTGGCACGTCATCTGCTACAGCAATAATTATTGCAATATAGGGTATAGGTATACCCGACATTTCTTCCCACATAACAGAATAAGCAGAACATTGCATAAAATAATTATCAATCCATTCTTCTTTTTTGGGTTTACTAGAAGTCTTAAAATCGATTATGTGATTTTTTCCACGAAATTTACCAATACAATCAACTCTTCCAGCGGTTTTTAAATGATTTGAAAATAATGCACGTTCTTGCCCATAAACCAATTCTATTTCATCAAGAATTGGTTGAATACTTTTAAACATAACAACATTATCAGGTGTACATTTGTCAAATGACAAATCATTATTTAAATAATTTTCACAAAGTTTATGGACTCTTGTTCCACGACGAGAAGCTTGAGTGGAAATTTTATTGGCTTCTTTTTCTCCAACACGCTTTCTCCATTTAATTATACCTTCTTTTTTATAATTAGAAAGTATAGTAGTGACGGAAGGATACTTTTCACCAGCAGGAGTAATATAATATCTTTTTCCGTTTTCATTTAACGTTTTTAAGTCTAAATCTCCAAAAACATTTTCATGTATAAACATTATTCAATTACATTGAGGGTGCTACCATGATGTGCATTTTTTATTTCTTTTAACTTATCATTAAAAGAAGCATCTGGTTTATTGGGTCCTATATTATCATAAGCAAATCCTGGAGCAAAAATTCTCAGCTTAATATCACATTTTACACCACTTGAATGTGATGAACCCTTTACCTTACATTCGGGATGAGGTTGAGAACGAATTAACGGCTCTTTTCTCATATCAATAGGTAAAAACTCTTCAAAGGTTAACCCGCATTTAACACATTCGTAATCATACGTTGGCATAATATTATTCCTTATTAAAACACAAAATTATCAAACGAATTCCATGTTTTTTGACATTGACATATATTGTTGTTTAGTATTAATAAATTGAACTGAATCGTTATCTAATATCACACTAATATTATCAAGCTGTTTAGGAATAACATTATCAAATAAACACATATCTTTATTTCCGATTACATTAAATATCATTGGATTTAAATAACACGCTCCTGATGTTGCTAAAAGCTGTTTATTCAATTTATATTCGGGCTTAACTATAATTTTTTCTATTTTATCAGAACCGTTTTTATATTTAATGAAATTTTTATATTTACCATCTTCCATGGTCATATGTGACAAAATAGAAATTATTTTTCCATTATTTTTATGAACATTATAATAATTTTCTATATCAAAATTATATAAATTGTCACCATCCAAAAATAAAAAATCTCCTCCATCTAATTTATGACTTAATGATTTTAAAGTTTGAGCTGTTCCTACACATTTAGAAAGTTTATGTGTATTAATTTTTAAATCTGATGAAAACAATATTTCAATTTGATATTTATTTAATGCTAATTCAATTTGATTGTGATGATATTTTGTCGCAACAATTACTTCATCAATATCATATTTTTGCAACCATTCAAGATTGTGAAATAGAATCGATTTCGTTTTTATTGACAATAAACACTTTGGCATCATATCTGTAAAGGGCCGTAACTCTATATTCATGCCAGTACAATTCATCAATACTTTCATTTTTTAGATTTCTCATTATTCTTAGGTATTGATTTTTCAGTTTTCGAAAAACGGCCCTGATTATCTCTTTCGGGTTCGGGACTGGGTTGTTGAACTCCCTCCGGGAAAGAGTTATAAGCCACACTATGAGTAATTTTATCATATTTTTCTTGAAGTTTTTTATCCTTCATATACCAAAGATCATCAGCTTCAGAAGGATGCAACGAGCTAACTAATGAATGCCAAAGGGTTTCTCGCTTTAAGCTAGTCAAAGTTGGATGTCCGCCCTCGACAAATAAATACATTTTTCTTACTTCATAATTCAATGTAGCACCATCATCATTAGCTCCCAAATTTGGGAAATAACTATTTTGCGGTTCAAAGTCTTCCGTTCTTAAAGTTGGTCGACCTTCAGGAAGAAGGAATTTTATATCTGAATTAAAATTACATATTAACAGTTGTCGTACTGCCTTAGTGTGGTGATGCCGTAAATAATTAATACGTTCTTCATCTGTAGATAACTCATTTGCATGAGAAAAAATCTCGCTTGTCATTTGTGCAGTCATAATATTCTCCTAAAATTCATTTATTTGCTCCATTAAGATTTTAAGTTTATGTTTTATAAAATAATTAAAAAGTTTAGATCTACCAACTTCGGGTAAATTATCATATTCATCTACAATATTGGTTTGCAACCATTCAGGTATTTTAGTCAAATCTATCAACATTTCATTTCTACGATAATTACGTAACTGTTCACCTTCGCAAAAAGCATCAGGGTCAAGTTCAGACCAAACTGATACTTTTTTCTTCAATATGGGGGTTTGTCTTTTATCGGTAACAAACGTGTCGTCGGAAGACATAAAATTAGGAACACCATCGGTTGCATCACCCCTCAATATATGCTCTCTTAAAAAATTAACCGGATTATCACTATTGAGATATTTTTTAGAGAGGGGCGAATATTGAGTTACATTTTCATATTTTTGTAATTGAATAAAATCTTTATCACTTGATAATATTAAAACGGGTTCTGGAACAAAAAATAATTCTTCAATAGATGTAACAACTGCATCAGAATCATGACCATCTTTCAATTTACTCGTTTTCTTTTCTCGAAACATTACAAGAGTAGCAATAATATCATCTGCCTCTGCTTTATCTATATATACAACTTTATAAGGAAAATTTTCACTTAACTCTTCTCGAATTTTATGTAATATTCTATACAATTCAGACCAATCAAAATCAGATTTATCTTTTATTATTTTTCTATTAGCTTTATAATATTTAAATACATCTTTTCGCCAATTATTTCTCGCATCACAGCAAACAACTAAGTTACCGTATTCCTCGTTAAATTTATGATGATACATTCTTATAGTATTTAATACTGTATGTCTGACATAATCTTCAGACATTAGTTTTTTATTCATCATCACATTTGCAATAACGATTTGCGAATAATCAAGTAATATCATTTTATAATTTTAAGAAGTATAGTTTCATTATTAATACGACCAGTTAAATCTTTTTCTTTAGACTTAATAGAATCATATTGTCGTTTAATCACCAGTTTACTTCCAGAAAGTATCTTTGTTAATATACTTTCTGGTTTTCTTAATGTTTTACATTTAGAAAGGGTTAAATTGAATCCTTGAATAGTGCTTCCTTTTACAGATAGACCAGCAGGCCCATCGGATTTATACATACCAAGTTTACGATACTTTGAATTAAATACATACAATTGATCAGCACCAATAATTTCAGAAGGATTAATTGATACTATTTTATACTCATCATCTTGTTTTTTATACTTCAATTTGGAAATTTGTTTAATAATTGAAACTTGTTTTTTCTTTCGTGGAAGTTTTTGACTGTTAACATTGGCGGAATATCGTTCACAGTCATTAATAATTGCGTGTATAAACTTACCATATTCAATAAATTGGTTCTTCGTCATGTTGGCATAAGATTCTGCTACATAGTCATCTGTTGATACCAATTCTAGTTCTTTTAAATACGGCTGAAATTCATTTGATATTTTTTTAGCAATTAATCCTTTAATTCCTTTCTTAACCAACCAATCATATGTGCTTATGGTCGACTCATAATTATTATCAATGAAGTCATCTATGGTACCTTCTAGTTCAGTAGCATAGTGAACTACTTGTTCTCTTATATGATCTTGTATTGATGGTTTGTTATCTCCATTAGTTTCTTTTTCTTCAACTTTTTTCTGAACAACAACAGAACCATTTCGCTTACAAAATTCTATATAAGATTTAATTGTTTTTACATATTTTTCTGGAAGAGTTTCAAAACCTCTCAATACCATTCTTCCAAGAAATCCAGCAGTTCTTAAATTAATAATTGTTGAACCTTCAATAAAAACACCAGACTTCCCCCAGGAAGAAAGTTTAACATGTTGAGTATCTTCTTTAGAATATCCAGCATGTTTCATATAATCAATCAACCAACGTTTAGCTTGGTCTGCTTCACAAAAATGCGAATACCAATTCAATCCAGTCGCAATATCAATCCACTTAGATTTATCATCGAAGACGGGTTCGGAATCCTTCTGTAATTTATCAAAAGCTTTTCTTGAACTAATAAAGGTATTAACTTTTTTTGATTTCTTTAGCGGCATAATCTAAGTCATATGTTAAGTTATCGAGAAAATCAGTCCATTGGTCAATTCGCTTATCCCAACTATAATGAGTATGTGAATATTCCACTGCATTATCAAGATTTTTTTGAACATCTTTTGTCCAGTATATATCCATTACATCTTCAAGTTCATCAGCAAATTTTTCAGCATGTTTATTTTTATTTTCTGTATAATTATACATGTACGCAAACTCGCCACATGTTTCGGGTAAAGCGCCCCAATTAGAAGTAACAATTGCACAATGAGCAGACATTGCTTCCATGGCAACTCTGCATGAAGTTTCTTGCCAAGTAGACGGATAGGCCAATATATGCATATTTTTCCAGTGGTTTCTCATTTCATCGTAAGGAACTGCTCCATAATACGTCACTCTTGGGTCCGATTCGCACTTTTCAAATAAATGTTTATAGGGTTCATCGTTTTGCTTCCATCCATACAAACTATAACTAGAAAAAACATGTAAATGAAAATCAGTCCTATCAATTAAATCCAAGGAGGCCATAAGCACATCAAGACCTCGTTGAGGAGTTGATGCGTATACTAATTGAAGATCCTTTGTTTCAGATTTTTGGTGTTTAGGAATAGGAACAATAGCATTTTTAATCACTTCACCACGTTCATATGGTATTTTTAATAATGTATTAAACTGCTGTTGTTGCCAGTGACTAACGAAAACTAATTTATCAAACAGGTCTATTGATGGAGTTGTTAGTAAAGAATGAACGGGATCTAATGCAAGATCATGTAACCAATAAATCCTACGTTTATTTTCTTCTATATCATTAACTCTTGAAACAATAAATTGAAATTTATCTTTATATTCTTGAGACAATCTGCGGAATAATTCCATTGAAAGAAGTTCTGTCCCGCCTAAAGAATTTTCAGCAAGATTCCCTTTTTCGTGTTGAGGTATTTTTACATCTACATTATCAAGCATAATTCACCTTTATATTCAAAACAATTGACCTTCCACAAACAAGATCATTAAATATTATTATTAAAACCTTCTTTTATTTGCAATAAACCTTTTGTTCCACAATGGGGACAATACATTGATTTTACTATTTTCTTATGCATTTCTTCTTTATTGTCAATAGTTTTTACATAACTCCACCATTTCTCGCATTTTCCACAATTAAAATGATATAACATTTCATAAACAAAAACATGTTCCCATTCATCGAGCATAACAATTTCTTTCTATTGCGTAAATGTTTTGTCAAAAAAACCAAAGTAACATATAAGGATTCCTTAATTTAAATAGGGCGAGTCTACATCTTTAACTTCGGGGCTTTTGGCAGACATTTTTTCACAAAAATCATGAAAATCATCTAAATTGTCTTCTTCGTGAAAATGAGCTTCATCATAACGTGTAAATAATTCTTTTGCTTCCCGCAACATTTCGACACGAAATTCGTGGATTGTGCCATCGGGCTCATGAGCCAATAAACAACCCTGTTCTTTTTTATAAAACAAATCTATACTTGTTATCGAAAACATTATTATATTATGTTGAAGTCGAATGATTGAAAGGGGCGCGGCCTGGGTGGTGGGGGTGCAGATCCATTCTTCCACTCAGACCTCCCTGCGCCATTCGAAAAATTATTTATTATTTGATGTTTTTATATTTATAAAAACATATAAAAGAGCAAAAAACACACCTAAAATAATAAAAAGCTGAAGAGGTAAAAACACTGCACTCCAGCTCCATAAAATATTACCTGTTAATTTTAATATTATTAAAATTAACGTTATAACAAAAAATAATGGACCAATGGAAACAATTTTCATCTAGTTGATTTCCCAACAATCCTTGTATAAAAATCTCGGTCCATTGAAACATTAATATTAGAACCCATTCTTTGATTTTCTGAAATCACGGGTTTAATTTGTTCTGGTACAATACATTCTAATTTTGTAATTTTACCACCTTTTTCTAAATATTCATCAATTTTAACATTTAAATTGCTTCTTGATATTTTAAATTTCTTTTTAGTCTTCTTAGCCATTTTTCTCGATTATAATAGGTTAATTATAAAAAAACAATTTTCGTATTTATTGTTTATTGAATACTTATTTATTGTTTATTGAATACTTACGAATAAGACATTCAATACCATCCTCAATTGCTGACCGATCTTTTACAAAGTTTCTCAGTCGTTTTACAATTTCAAGATATGTCACGAATAAAAACAGAATTCAAATCCTCAAATCCATTCCAATCATAACGAAAGTCGCAACCTTTTTCGGACAAAGTATGTAGTTCAGTGCAATCCCAAGTAGCAACTTGCCATTCATTCTTTGAGGCAACCCAAACATAAACATATTCAAGATGTGAACTTTCTTTAATATATTCTTCAAATTCAAAATAGTTTTCATATGTTATTGGTTCGAGATCATTGCCCCGATCTGCATGAGAATCTTCAATCGATTTTTCTAAGGATGATGCGTAACCCAAAGACGTTGCCAGCTCATAGGCTTTTTCTTTATTATTATAGGTTTCTAACAACCGTTCACCAACACCTCTTATATAACCATCATAATGTATGTATGATGTAGTAACTTTCCAATCCTCATCCATATATGCAACTAAACTGTTCGTACTCATAATATATCTCCTTTAGCCTATTATAATCACATTATCATAAATTAAAAAGAATACATAATAATTATCGTCAAATACATCATACCAAACAACAATAACGCTGTTGTAATTTCTTTAATCAACATAGTCATAATCAAATCTCAGTTGAGTTAAAACAGAAAGGAATAATTCCTAACCTTCACTTATATTATCTCAAATATAGGATGAAGTGTCAAGTCTTTTCTTCATTTGGTTCCAGTGTATGTGAAAGGCTTATCCCATTTTCCAATACCGGTAAAGACATAAAATGCCGTAGAAAAATAATCAGTCATCATATCTGAATCATCGTACCAATCTTTTCCCCCATCTTTTGCAGGAGCGGTTTTGGCAATCGTGTCAATTCGATCTAACAGTGTCTTTACTTCGTCTTTCGGAGTCATCCAAGGAGAAACTCTTCCGAACCCATATCCGTTCCCTTCGTTACAATCGTATTCTGGATTGGCCTCTAAATTCCATTTAGTAGATGACAACAATTTAATATCTACACCAGAGTGGTGTCTGTTTTTCACTGAAAATTTCAGTGTTGTTCCGAACTCTTCTTTAAGAGCTTTACGGATCGATTTCGTTTCTTCTGCACTAAGATAGGCCATTTTCAAATCTCGTTTGGGTTAAAACTGGAAAGGGTTAATCCCTTTACTCACTCTTCACTTACTATTATACAGCAAACTGAGCTAAAAGTCAATAGTTTATTCAAATTAAATTGAAACTAATCCACATTGTACTACTTCCCTAGAACATTCTATCCACCCAAAACCAAAAAATACTAAGGCTAGAGGTAGTGCTCCGGCGAGAGTTGCAGCTGCAATCATCCAAGGGTACGGTGAATCTTTTGCTTCTGTCAAAAATCCAAAGGCACCTTGACCTAGAACAAATACATTGTCCGCCAGTACATCAAAATTTCCTACGACATCAACAGCTGTATCTAACATTTTAAATTGCTCCCATATCACTAAGGTAATTTTCTAAAACATAATAGTTACTTACATCTTCTTCAGTAGAATCTACATCTACATCTAAACCAGCTCCGTGAGCTTCAAAGTAAGAACCAACCAGTTCTTCTAAACTTCTATTTAAACTTAAATCTAATTCATAATCTATTTCCATAATTTTCTCTCTATACCATATCAATATGTTCGGTGATCACCATTCGACCACCAGTTGACCAATGTTTAACAAATCCGGCAATGTCATCTTCGTAGGACAGAACCACTTCTGACCACCCTAATTTTCCATCGGAACATTCATAAAAACAACGTATCATACACATAATATTTTCTCGTTTGGGTTAAATGGAAAGGGTTAATCCCTAACCTTCACCTATTATTATACAGCAAACTGAGCTAAAAGTCAAGGGTTTATTCAAAATACTTTCTCTTCCATTTCTTTTTCTATCTCTTTCCATCTTTCCAAGAAGGTAAATACTAATCCCTTCTCTCTACCGTATGCTTCAATTTCAAATGGTTGATCAAAATATTCATCAAGTGTATCAGGTGAATAAACTGTTTTATTATATACAAATCCAGTGTTACTCGGTTTTAGTTCACCCATAACATATTGCTTTATATGAACCAATTCATGAGCAAGAATTCTAAGAACTGCGTACGTCCATTCAGTATCAGTTAGGGTTCTATTGAAGTCATCTATCTCAACTCGGTGGTGATCTATAATGACTTTAAATTCTCTGGGCTTATTGGGATTGGTAAATTCGGAGATCATAGCTTCCCCATCTGTTGCATGATGTTTCAGATGAAGATTGATTGTAAGATTATTTCTTAAGCGGGTGGAAGGAACGAGTTTTGACATAGCAAACTCAGTCATAGCGTAAATTGCTACTCTCAGTTTGGTTTCAATTTTTCTCGCGTGAAGGTTTATAATCATAAGCGTTCTCACTGGTGGTTTCTTAACTCTTCACCTATAATTATACAGTAAACCTGACAAAAAGTCAAGGGTTTATTATTGAACTGGTTTGTATTCCATTTGAAGCCTGCCATCCAGATAGAACTCGCAAGGAACTTTTTGATCCACATAGTTCTGATACATTTCTTCGGCTTTTTGTTTGGTGGGGAATTGTTGAAATCCACTTCCGGTTTCAACTTGGTATGAAGGTAACTGAGTATAATAAGACATGTGGGAATTTCCTTATTAAATGGGTGCTACGTTATTGTCCTTGGCTATATCGAAATCCGATTTCGATTGTTTATTAGAGTAATCTACAAAATCCTTAAGGTGGTCAAATTCTTCCAGTGAACCACCATACTTCTCTAGGATTTTCTTACGTTCTGCTTTTATCTTCTTCTTTGGCATTATCTACAAACTTTCTTTATATTTTTCCCATGCTGATATTGCTTTGTGTGAATTCGGTCGGGCACTAAATCCATTAGATGCTATAAATTCATCTTTGTTCATTTTCTTTTCAACAACGATTTCCTCTACTATCTCTTCTACTTTTTCTTCTTCTACTATCACCTCTTTAATGTCTTCTTTTATTCCACCTCTAAATCTTTTTTTTGCCACTTCATATCTCCTATTTATTTTTTTGAAAACTCCCATTATCCCCATACACCTATTTAGAAAAACTTATTATTGACTCTTATATGCGTTTTCAATTTCGCAATTTTCCCTGTCACCACATCGACATCGCCAGCTCTTCCCTCATCACAGGATTCACATTATAGATCCCGCCGCCTCCAATGTCCGAGTCCTCACGCTCTTCGTTGCTCCTACTCAACCCCGCAAACTCTGGACTCCAATCAGCAAACTTCTCTTCGTCCTTGGTGGTGTAGTGTAGCACGATAGGATTGAAATGAGTTTCGTGCTTCTTCTCCATGAATGTCTGCGAAACATCCTGGTCGCCAAAGAGTGCCGTACGGAGAGATAATCTGCTCATTAGCACCCAGAAAGCAAACTCGTCCATGATTCGATAGTTAGGAATAGAATAGAATACCTCAAACGCGTGTATGCGCCGTAGTAGGTCAGAGTACCATGCTAGATTCTCGGTGTCGAAGTATCTATGGGTGTTATGGTTCAAGAGTATAGCACCGAGACAGTACTTCTGTACTTCGGTT
>Ga0209556_1000788_pt1 | contig 18834 bp, 28 predicted proteins | sample SaaInlV_150m_DNA_5_FD_184652 | JGI IMG/M metagenome (GOLD analysis project Ga0209556, IMG submission 184652) | Marine microbial communities from expanding oxygen minimum zones in the Saanich Inlet - SI037_S3LV_150m_DNA (SPAdes) (version 2) | ecosystem: Environmental > Aquatic > Marine >...
ATAGCTATTTTCAATTAATCCGATCGATTAAGAACATAAGATTTTTCTTCATCGTTTTTTGATTTTTTATGTGCTGTATTCTTTTGAATTACAAATGATGGGTGTCATCTTACTTTCTGCAATGACTGCTGGTGGTATTTCATTATGGTATAAGCGTAGAAAAATCCAAAAAGAATTAGAGGCTAAAGAAAATTTTGATTCTGATAATTTTGATATCTAATACATAAAATACTGTAAATTACACAATAAAGCATGAAACTAGTAATTGGAATTACCGGTAGTACTGGAGTTATCTATGGAATTCGTATGCTTGAGACTTTAAAAAAATTAAACGTTGAAACTCATTTGGTAATGTCTGAGTGGGCTGAAAAATGTATTTCAATGGAGACTGAATATACAATTGATCATGTAAAATCCCTTGCAACTAATATTTCTGATGAAAAAAATATGGCATCAAGTGTTTCTAGTGGAACACATAGAATTGATGGGATGATTGTTGCTCCTTGTAGCATGAAGACGTTATCTGCAATTGCAAATGGATATGATGATACACTAGTTGCAAGAGCTGCAGGTGTAACAATTAAAGAATCTCGAAAATTAATCTTAATGGTAAGAGAAACCCCCCTTTCTGCAATTCATTTAGAAAATATGTTGAAATTATCTAGATTGGGTGTTGTAATTTTACCACCTGTTACAGAATTTTATACAAAGCCTAAATCAATTGATGATATAATTAATCATGGCGTGGGAAAATGTTTGGATCAATTTGATATAGACCATAACTTGTCCCCTCGATGGGGAACTGTTTGAGTTAACGTGCCAAAATTCTTTCTTGAACAAGTTTCTACTGCAAAAAGAAAATCTATTTTTGATATTTTATCAAACTTTAGAGATTATCAAAAATTACTTCCACAACATTTTCCTTCTATTAGAATTCGTTCGGTTCGTGAAACTACATCTGTAGTTGAGGAACATATGGTTCTTGGTGGTAAAGAATTAGTAATTATGGCAAAACATGTAATTGATGAACCACTATCGCATGAAATTTTTGTGATTGGTGGGGATGCAAAGGGCAGTTACATAAAACAACAAATTTTGGATCATTCTGAAGGCTGTAAAATTCTAGTCGATGTTGATCTGAAATTACCTGGCATGATGAAATTATCTGGATTGTTTAACACGGCTAAATTTAAAGAAAATTATGCTAAAATTTTAGATGATTTTATAAAAATTGCTGAAAGCTAGTCTGATTTTGTTTCTTTATCTTTGGCAGTACTGTTAACCTCATCTTTGAAATCTTTCAGTTCTCTATCTGCTTCAATTTTTCCTTTCTCAAATTCCCCTTTGGCTTTACCAAAAGTTTTTGCTAATTTTGGAATTTTTGCTGCTCCAAAAATCAACACTCCTACCACTATTACTAAAATAATGATCTCTGGGCCCATAACTGTCATGAATCTATTGCCATTGATTTTAGATTTAAATGTTCAATTTTTTTCGTTCTTTACGCTCAATGGATATCATGCCTGCAAGATATAGTGCAATCATTGGTCCTGCAATGAACCACATTGTAACCCCGCTTCCATCTGGTGTTATTACTGCACCAAAAATTACAATTGCGACAATTGCATATCTGATATTTTTTCTCCAAAAACCTGCATCAACTGCACCTGATACCGATATCGCATACATAACAAGTGGAAGTTGAAATGAAAATCCAAATGCCAATAAAAATTGTAAAACAAAGGTAACAAAATCCATAATGTTGAGAAAAGTTACTAGTCCTGAAGATTCTCCATATCTGTACAAAAATTCCAAAATATATGGTATAACAAAATTATATGAAAAGACACATCCTGCAATGAATAAGCCTAATGCTGGAAATGAAATACTCCTACTTACATTAATTTCATTTTCTTTTAATGCTGGTTTGATGAATCCTACTAATTCCCTTATAATTACAGGCATTCCTAATACTAATCCTACCAGTGCTGCAATGTACACTTGAGCAAAGAAAGCTTGTCCAGGAGCTGTTTGAATTAATTGAACATTTTCTGGAACCAGATTCTCTTTCATGTGTTGGGTTACTTGAGCTGCAATGTTGTTCATTGGTTCTGGAGTTGGGTACCATAAAGTAATTTCACCAACTTGAAATGGTTCTACGTGAAATGCTAAAATGAATACTGATATAATTCCAATTACTAGTACAATTCTTAGTAACCTTTTCCTTAATTCCTCAAAATGTCTATTAATCCCGTCTAAATCAGACATCTGATATCTTTGTGTTTTAATCTAATATCTATTTAGTGGGAATTGGTAATAGTTTTGATTCGGGCATTCCTGCTTCTTTTAATTGCTCTGCAGTTACACCATCAAATTCTATAGAAATTACAGCTTTTGTGTTAAATTTGCTTTCCATTGCTTTTGCTAAATCACTGATGTCTTTACTAGAGTAGATTTCTTTTGAACCCTTGAGGATAATTCTTTCACCTTTTGACATTTCTTTACCTCCAAATTTTTCTTGAAGAAAACCTGTGATTTCTGGAAGTTCTTTTAGGTCAATATTATTGTAAAAGTAACAAATTCCCTTTACTGATTCATAATCATATGCAGTACCATTTCTGTACATGAATACTCCTATGAAATGTGCCTCATCTTCAGGCTCTCTGATACATTTGATTTCCCAGTTTAACAAGTTACTCTCATCATAATTGAAATTGCCTAATTCTTCTGATGTGATCTTCCAATATCTCATTCTTGGCATTATGCTATGTCTAAATTATTCTGGTATAAATTCCCATATCTTTTATGATATTGAGTACTTTTAGTCATAATCTTCATACTTTATGAACTCATGTGTTGTTTTTATACTAAAACAACGTATTGAGGAGTATGGGCGATAGAATCACCGTAATATTGGATTCTGTAAATGCAAAAAAGATTCGAAGCATACAAGCAAAAATGATTATGACTTCTAGCAAATCTGTCAGTTTTTCACACGTACTAAATTTGGTTGTGTCTGATGGTTTGAAAAAATACAAGATCTAATCTCTAAACAAAAAAAATTATTCATGTATGTCTCTCTATTGTTGATTATGAACGCCAGTATGGATAATCTGCTATTTCCAATTGATGTTGATAACTATCCTAAACTTTTTGATTATGTTCTTGCTGCACAAGATTTAATTTATTTTCAGATTATGAAAAGAAAATACATTCTAGGTAAGGATTTACTTTTAGATGAATACAATAAACTTTGATTGCTCTATGTGTATTCTGCAACTGATAGAAATGTAGACAAAGTATTTGCATGGCAAGATATCTGCATTACCTTTGATGATAAAGGAATTTTTGAGAAAAATACGTATCCATCAAAAGAAGATTTGAAAACACAGTCTTTGATTACGCCCAATTCCCAAAGACCGTTCTGGTCTTTATAGATAGTATGTGGAATATGTTAAAGAGAATATAACAAAGTAACTGATTCTGGGTCTGGTGATATCAACAACAATACAAGTCCTCAGAATCAGATTACCTAACATTTGTTTTAAAATAAGTATAAAAGCTCAATTTTTCAGAAGATTGATTAACCTCATTTCAGTTTTAAAATTATTCATGGCAGCCTTTGATGTACACGTAACTATTGAAAACAAGCCTGGAATTAGTGATCCTGAAGGTGAAACCATTCTTAATGATTTAGTACTAAGAGGTATTCACAAAACAGTTTCAAAAATCAAAACTGCAAAGATGTTAAAGTTTACAATTAAGGAAAAAGACAAGAAAGCTGCTCAATTAAAGGTACAAGAAATTTGTGATGATTTGAGAATTTACAATCCTATGGTCAGTGTCGTAACTGTCGATGTTTTTGATGCCTGAGCGATCATAATATTATATTTTAGAAATCTCATCTGTCTCAATTCAAATTAAATATCTCTGAATCTAAAAATAACTGTGAAAGTTGGAGTTGTGGTTTTTCCTGGTAGTAACTGTGATCGCGATATGTATCATGTTTTATCTGATGTGTTTAATCTTGACACTCAATACTTTTGGCATGACAAGGGATTGCCAAAAAATATTGATGCTGTAATTTTACCTGGGGGTTTCTCTTATGGTGATAGGCTGCGAGCTGGAGTCATTGCAGCCCATAGTCCAATCATTAAAGATGTTCAAAAGATGGCAGAAAAAGGAATTCCTATTTTGGGAGTATGTAATGGGTTTCAAATTCTAGTTGAATCCGGATTACTTCCAGGAGTTTTACTAAAAAATGACTCACTTAATTTTATGTGTGAATGGACTGATTTGATTGTGGAAAACAACAATACTCCATTTACAAACAAACTCAAACTACATCAAAAAATACCAATACCAATTGCAAACGGTGAGGGAAAATATTATGCCGATGATGAAACTTTGAAAAAATTAAAGAAAAAAAATCAAATTGTATTTAGATATAGTGATGTTGTAAATGGTTCTGCAAACAGAATTGCAGGAGTTTGTAATGAGGATGGAAATGTTGTTGGTATGATGCCTCATCCAGAGAGGGCAGTAGAATCTGAAATTAATCCTATTGATAACAAACCATCATCTCTTATCTTTGAATCCCTACTAACACAAATGGGGGTAAAGAATTGAGTTTAGAATCTGAAGAACTAACTGATCTCAAATCCAAGATTGGAAGAGACCCAACGTCTACTGAATTACAAATTGTAGCTGCTGAATGGTCTGAACATTGTTCTTACAAATCATCTAAAAGACATCTCAAAATGTTGCCTATGAAAGGACCTCTTGTAATTAACGAGAAAGGATACGATTCAGGAGTACTAGATGTCGGTGGTGGCTATGTTGTAACTGCTCACATTGAAAGTCATAATCATCCATCTGCTGTTGAACCGTACGGTGGTGCTGCAACTGGTGTTGGTGGCGTGGTACGTGATATTTTATCAGCTGGAACTAGACCTATTGCAATTTTTGATGGATTACGATTTGGGAATATAGAAAAAGACAAACAAGCACGATGGTTATTTAAAAATGCAGTTTTAGGAGTTGCTGATTATGGAAACTGTTTAGGAATTCCAACCATTGGAGGAGAAGTTGAATTTGATGAATGTTATGAGAATTATGCACTAGTTGATGTTGCATGTGTAGGGCTTGGCAAAAAAGAAAATTTAATCAAAAATCATGCAAAGAAAGGAGATATTGTAGTATTGATGGGTGGCTCTACAGGACGAGATGGCATTGGTGGTTCTCAATTTGCATCTGATTCTTTGGAATCTGAAGACCGTTCTGCTGTACAAATACCTGATCCGTTTATTGAAAAATTAATCATAGAAGCAATACTTGAGGCAAGAAATCAAAAACTAATTCATGCTATGAAAGATTTGGGTGGAGGGGGATTATCCTGCGCAATTTCTGAAACTGCAGATGCACTAGATATTGGAATTGAAATGGATGTCGATAAAGTTCACACTAGAGAAAATGATATGCATCCAGACGAGATCATGGTATCTGAATCCCAAGAGAGAATGCTAATTGTAACCAATAAAACAAAATTGAAAAAACTACAAAATATTTGTGATAAGTTCCGTATTGGATGCTCTGTTATTGGTAGTGTGAAATTCGATAATAATGTACATATTAAAAAAGGCAAAAAAACATTTGCTAATTTATCTGCAGATATTGTTGCAAATGCTACTTTGCTTGATTTACCATCAAAAAAGCCAGTATATTTGGAAACTATTACACAAGAAAAGAAACTCAAATCGATAACTGATTATTCTAAAGTCATGATGAAATTACTTGCATCACCAAACATTGCAAGCAAAATTTGGGTGTATAGTCAATATGATCATGAAGTAGGAATTCGAACTGTGATTAAACCTGGTGGTGATGCATCTGTGTTAAGATTAGATAATGGGAAATTTCTTTCAGTAAAAATTGATGGAAATCCAAAACAATGCTACATTAATCCTAGAGAAGGTGCTATTGGTTGCTTTGAGGAGGCATGTAGAAATGTTGTTTGTACTGGGGCCAAACCAATTGGAATGCTTGATCATTTACAATTTGGTAGTCCAAAAGATCCTGAAATATTTTGGACCTTTTTAGAATCATTAAAGGGGTTAACTGACTTTGCAAATGAATTCAAAATTCCATGCATTGGCGGTAAAGTAAGTCTGTATAATGAAACGCCTTCAGGTCCAATAAAACCAACTCCTCTAATTGGAGTTTTAGGACTAATTGACAAAAAACCTCTTGTTTCACAAAAAATTCTATCTGGAGATAATCTTGTCATTATAGGTGATACCAAAGATGAGCTTGGTGGTTCTGAATATTTTGAATACATTCACAAATTTATTGGAGGCAATTGTCCGACAGTTAATTTTAAAGAATCAAAGAAAAATATGAGTTCTGTTCTTGATTCTATAAAACAACAGATTCCAAAATCTGTACATGATTGCTCAAAAGGAGGATTGGCAGTAGCAGTAGCAGAACTATGTATGACTAATCAAATAGGATGTAATGTTTTATTGAATAAAGTTCCTGGAGAAAAATTAACTGATGATAGAATCTTATTTTCTGAAAGTCATTCTAGATATCTTTTAACAATAAATGAAAAAAATATTAAAAAATTAGAAAATATTCTCAAAAAGAATAAAGTTACATTTCAAATCATTGGTAAATTTGGTAGTAAAAAAATTCAATTTGTTCATGGTACAAAATCTATTATTGATTTGGATGTGGATAAGGCACAAAAAACTTGGTTTAATTCATTAAAAAATATGGTACTTCATGGTTAATGATTTTCAGAATTTTATTTTAATTCACAAACAATGTGCCAATTATTCTCTGAATGTTCTAAAACACCTTCGTGTTTAATTATGGTCATTTGATTTAATCTATCGTGATACCATTCTAGATCTGCTATTTTACCTAATAGGATTTCTCTGTGATCATCAAAATATGAATAATTTGTTTCCAGTTGCTTTCCAAATTCTTTTTTCTCATCATAATGCTGAATTACTGTTCCTTGTTGATCAAAAATTACTGTATTGCAAATAGTACTTTGAGATAATTTTGATAACAATTCGTCTACATCATAATTGATAATTAAAATTCCTTTATTTTCATTTGATGAATTATGGATGATTGCCCCCATCCTAATTGTTGGATTATACGGCATCTCTATTTGTCCAAATTCTTCATTAAGATCAATTTTTGAAATGTATATGTCATCTGAATCAAGTTTTAATATTTCAGAAAAATAATCCCTATGGCTTTTATCTTGTAGCATATGATCTGAAACTGTTTGTAAATTACCATTTATGTTATTGATCCTGGTAATTTCCATTCCTGACATGTCTAGTATTCTTATTTGCTCAATATTTTTGTCTGATTCTACAAATTCTTGAAATCTATCAATCATCTTCTTTTTTAAAATATTTTCTTCCAAATGTACATCTTTTTCATTTTGTAGTGATGATAATGTTTTATAATCTTCTTCTATTACATCTGATAGAAAGTGTATTAGTTTTGCACGAAGATTCAACGTTGTTTCAAACAAGTCTGTTTTTTGTTGAATTTCATTTATTGCTACTGTTCTAAGAAAATCATTTTCTATATCGGGATTAATGTAAATTAGATTTTTTTCAAAAATATATTCCATAGCGTCAATAAATTCACCATCTGTCACTTCGCCTTCAATCCACCATACTGTTATGGTTTTAATCCAATTTGGAATTTCCTCTGCATATACATTTGAAGGAACTAACAATAAAATTAAAAAACTAAAAAATATAATTTTTAGTTCACATTTCATTTTCATTTTTAAATCCACCTGACTATTAATTTGCTTTTGGCACTCCTGATTATTTTATTTTTGTAATTATTTGTTAGAATTGTCTCTTTGAATAAAAACTTGATTTATTTTCGACTATGTTTGATCGCAGATGCTGATCAGGATTTTTATTCTTCAAATTATGTTCTAAATCAGGTTGGATTGCTTTATTCAAGCTAATATTTTGAGATTATTTCTTCATGCCCAAAATGGAGGCCAAATTTAACATGGTTAAGGAAAATTGTGGTGTTGTTGGAATTTACAGTCTTAGTGGAACTAATGTAGTTCCGATGGTCTTTGATGCTTTACGAGCTTTACAACATAGAGGACAAGAGGCGTGGGGATTTGCAGTTCCAAACAAGGCTCCTTTTAAACGAGTAGGATTGGTTTCACATTCTTCATCTGAATTTAAAAAAATTGCCAAAGAATACGAGTCTTCATGTGTTATTGGACATGTACGGTATTCCACAATGGGTACTAGCACACTAGATAATGCACAACCATTGAAAGTAAAAGATCTTTGTATTGCACATAATGGAACAATTGCTAATGCCCAAGAACTATCTAATTTGGTTGGTGGATGTTCTTTTACTCCACAAAACGCAAGTGACACTTTGGTTGCAGCACAAAGACTTGTTTCATTAATTTCTGAAAATGGTGATATGGGAAAAGCACTTTCAATTTTAAAAAATGAAATGGTGGGTTCCTACTGCTTTACATTTATCTCTGATGATAATTCTGTTTATGCTGCACGTGATCCTAAAGGATTTCGTCCTATGGTGTTAGGTCATAAAAAATCTGATGATACATACATTGTAACTTCTGAATCAGCTGCAATCACGGCAGTTGGTGCAACTCTTCAAAGAGATGTTGTTCCAGGCGAATTAATTAAATTAAGTAAAACTGGTTTAGAAACTGAACTATTTTCTACTGATTCTTCTCGTGCACATTGTTCTTTTGAATTCACTTACTTTGCACATCCTTCTAGTAATATGGAAGGTCACAACATTTACGTTTCAAGAAAAAAAATTGGCCAATTTATGGCAAAAAAATTCCCAATCAAAGATGCAGATTTGGTAATTCCGGTTCCTGACTCTGCAAGACCTGCAGCATTAGGTTATGCTCAAGAACTAGGTGTTTCTTTTGATGAAGGTTTACTAAAAGACAGATACAGCAAGAAAGGTCCATTGAGAAGTTTCATCGAACCTCATCAAAGCGATAGGGTTGAGATTAATCGTTGGATAATTCCAATTAGTGAAATAATTAGAGACAAACATGTGGTGGTAATTGATGATAGTTTAGTTAGGGGCACTAGTTCAAAGGCTATCATTAAGGCACTTCGTCGTGCAGGTGCTAAGAAAATTAGCATGTTGATTACGTATCCTCAAATTAATTATCCTTGTTATGCTGGAATTGATTTTCCTTCCCAAGAAGAACTAGCAACTTTCACTACTGGAAAAAATATGACTAGTGATGAAATTACTGAGATGGTTAGACAAAGTATTGATGTTGACTTTTTGGGATATAATGATGCTGAGAATCTAGCTAATGCCGTTGGAATTCCTAAAGATTCAATGTGTTTTACTTGTTCTTCTGGAAACTATGACTCTCTTGGAATTCAACCTGATTTTACTAAACGCGAGCAAGTAAAGGCAACAATTTAGCATTCGTAATTTGGGGATTTAATTAAATATGGTTCTTAATTGATTTGTAATATCGTGCAAGCAATATGGAATGGAAAAGTAATTGCAGAAAGTGATAATACTGTAGTAGTTGAGGGAAATCATTATTTCCCGTTTGACTCAATCAAAGAAGAGTATTATTCTAAAACTGATATGACTACTGTATGTGGTTGGAAAGGATTGGCCAATTATTATTCTGTAACTGTTGATGGAAAAACTAACAAAGATTGTGCATGGTATTATGCAGAACCAAATGATGCAGCAACTAAAATCAAAGGAATGGTTGCATTTTGGAATGGCGTGGAAATAAAGTAATTTTAATTTAGACTATTATCATCAAAATATAATGCAATATGTTTTGGATTAGTTTTCTTTGACAACTTTACATATTCTTCAGTTTTTGATAACCATACATCTACATCATCATTAACTGATTTCATAATTCATAATGGAATATGATTTGAGAAATACATGTCGAGTAAATCTCAATTACTTTGATCGATACTATTTTTGACCTTTCTTTTTGAATCCTATCCTGACATACTGTGTATATGAAAAGAATGCTGGATGTATTGGGTTCTAAGACTTTAATCCCTAAAAATAAGACTCGATATTATTCATTTAGTAAACCTGGATGGATAATTCAAATGTTCACTTCCTGATCCTATCTCTTTCTATTCTTCATCAAAGTCCTAATCATCATAACATTCAATGAAATTGAAATCATATAATTTTATAATATCTGTATTTTTTGATCAAACTTATACCTTAAGTATATGAATACTGTTTTTTACTATATCTATATAGTTAATACTCGAATAATTAACTACTAGCAGTTAAATTCCATCAAAATCACACGTAATTGTTTGAAATTTCTCTCTAGTGGCAAGGTAAAGGATCTTTATGATGTGGATGAGAGTACCGTCCTTTTCAAATTCTCCGATAGGGTGTCTGCATTTGATGTAAAATTCAATCAAGACATCCCAAAAAAAGGAGAAGTTTTGTGTAAATTTGCTGAATTTTGGTTTAATGAATTGGATATTCCAAATCATTTCATAAAAAGAGAATCTGATACTGAGATTTTGGTAAAAAAGATGGAGATGCTTCCAATAGAGTGTGTGGTTAGAGGATATTTTTATGGCAGTCTAATTAGTAGATGGAAAAAAGGCGAAGTCAAAGTTCCAGATGGCACTGATACTACAATGGCTGCAAGACTACCTGTGCCAATATTTGATCCTACTACAAAGTCTGAACATGATATTCCAATTGACAAATCAAAAGCACTAGAGATGAATTTAGTTACAGAAGAACAATTTGATTGGTTAGAAAAAACATCTATTGATATTTACAAAAAAATGGCAGAAGTTGCAGATAATGTTGGGTTTATTCTAGCTGATCTGAAATTAGAATTTGGATTGTTAAATGGAACAATAACTTTGGGTGATTCTATTGGTCCTGATGAGTATAGACTATGGCCCAAAGACTCCTTTGAGGTTGGGAAAATTCAAGAAGCATATGACAAACAACTCTTACGTGATTGGTTAATTGCAAATGGATATCAAAAACAATTCGACGATGCCCGTGATAAGGGAAAAGAACCAACAGCTCCCCAAATACCCCAAGAGGTTATTTCAAAAATGACCCAACGTTATGTTACAGCTTTTGAAAAACTCTCAAAAACATCTCTTTGACTCTATTATTGATTCATTGTTGACTAGAAGTTAACTTTCAACTCGAATTAGTTTTTTGACGATACGTAATATTGCACCTTGATGGCTATTTACAGACATATCTTTTCAGAATTTTCTTTTTTTGATATTTTACAATATTTTTAGAACCACTACAATAATTACTATGCCAATACAATTAAGATGATAGTGGTATTATAATTATTGGAGCAATTACAATATTTTTGGTAGTATGAGATATATTTTTAGTACCGGTTGCACTATTTTTGTAACAATTCCATAATTATAAAAGTTAAAAAAAATTGATGCGATTAGACAAAAAAATATGATATAAGGATCTTTTAGATCAGTTCTATACCTAAAATTAACATGTCAACGTTACTAGAAAAGCAAATCAAAGTTAATCGTATTGTTACGACAAATATTGGACACGCACGAGCAATTGACGACCCTGCACGTGCAAAAATTATAGAGATTTTATATCATCAAGCATTGTCTGCTGATCAAATCTGTACATCTCTAAAAAAATCTGGATTCAAAAAAGCACTAACTACGGTCCGTCATCATTTGGATATTCTAAAAGAATCAGGATTAATTGAGATTAGTAGAATTGAAGAATCTCGTGGTGCTATAACAAAATTTTACAGTACATCTACAAAACTGTTGGATTTTCAAACACCTGAAGATTTTGATTCTACATATTCCAAAGTTATTGATAATACGTCTGAAAAGATCGAAAAGATTCTCAAAGCAATAACTCCAAAAACTAGCAAGACAAAGGGGAAAAAATCTGAAGGGTATTCCCAATATTTGGTAATGGAAATTATGAATCGTGCCATGACTAATGTACTTGAAAACGGCAAAAAATAATGGATGATAAAGTAGTCCAATTATTTTCTGCAAATAATTTGGTCTTCATTGCAACAGTGATGAAAGATGGCTCTCCTCAGGTATCTCCTGTTTGGGCAAACTTTGAAGATGGACATGTGTTGATAAATACTGCAGAAGGAAGAATCAAACACAAAAATGTTTTACGTGATCCTCGTGTTGCAGTATCTGTTGTATCAAAAGATAATCCGCTTGACATGACAACAATCCGTGGAGTTGTAACAGAACTAATTCCAGATTATGATTATTTTCATGCAGACAAACTAACACAACAATACATGAATCGTCCACATTATCCATTCAAACGTGATGATGAAAAAAGAGTCATCCTAAAAATAAAACCTGACAAAGTTTTTGTTTTGCCTGAATTAAAGATGCAAGAGTAATGATTTAGAATGTTTCTAAATTCGAATTTAGAAATATAATACTTTCAGTAGGGTGAATTTGAAAAAAGGATGTATAGACAGGCTTAACGACGACGTTTAGCTGCTGCCTTTCTCTTTGGAGCGGCTTTGCGTTTTGGTGCTGCCTTTCTCTTTGGAGCTGCTTTTCTTTTAGCTGCAGTTTTTCTCTTTGGAGCTGCCTTTCTCTTTGGAGCGGCTTTGCGTTTTGGTGCTGCCTTTCTCTTTGGAGCTGCTTTTCTTTTAGCTGCAGTTTTTCTCTTTGGAGCTGCTTTTCTTTTAGCTGCTGCCTTTCGTTTTGGAGCTGCACGACGTTTTGGTGCTGCTTTTCTACTACCGGCATTTTTCCTACGAGTTGCTGCTGCCTTTCTCTTACGAGATGCTGCTGCTTTTACGGCTTCAGCTGCTTTTTTAGCTGCATTTCTCTTTCGAGTACGTGCTGCTTTTTTAGCTGCCTCTGCCCTTTTGGCTTTAGATATTGCCATAACTTTTTGCTCAAATCATATGTGTTATATGGTAAAAGTCACACAATACTATGCAAATAATAGTATAAGTTGACACTTTTTTTATTTTTTTTATATTGCGATCAACAATTTGTTATACAAATTACTGCAGTATCTATTGTTGATTGATCTTTTTGTGGACGAATAATTATTTTGTATTGTACATCTTCATCAAATGGAATATCAAACTGTGTTGTTCTTTCAATTGGTTTACCTGGGTCTAATCCTTCAAAGAGTAGGTCTTTTGATGAAAATTCCCCGTAGATTGCTTTATGTTTTTGTTCTTTTTTATCAACAATGTAAAATTGCCCCCCTGAAATCAACGTTTTTCCCTCACTGATATTTTCTGCAGAAATTCCTATCATTACAAATGTATTTTCTGGAACTGTTTTTTTATCTCCATCATGTGTACCTTCAAATGATATGGTATATTGAGTTGGACCTACAACAACTGTTTCACCAGCTATTGCTGTGATGTAGTTTGTTTGGTATTGGGAATACATGAACATCCCTGCTGCCATTGATACAACTATTGCACCAATTACAATTACAATTCCAAAATTTACCATGATGATTTGATTTTTTTTTGGTATATAGTTGAATCTCGATTATTTTGTAATGTCTGTTTTTTACCTTTTTTTGATCTTTTTTTACCCTAACAGACCATACTATTTTGGGTCATTTTTAACGATAAAATCACTCTAAATGATTGAATTAATTGTTGATTTTTGACCATTTTTGAGGGGTTTAACATTTAGGCACACCTTGAAAAGATCATACATGTTTAGCTGGGAGACCTTGGTGGAATTGTGGTTGTGTTTTGTATCTAGGCACAAGTGTTCAACCCCCCACTAAAACACCTAATTTTGAAAATATCGTATTGTGCCTAATACATGTAATTTTGAGGGGGGGTTTAACGCCTGAGCGTAATTTACTAAATTACTTTGAAATTATTTTTGATTCTTATGAAAATTATCTATAATATGAAAAAATTACCAGGGGGTTTGTCCCCCCAAAAACCATTTTTTGGTGATTAGACTTGTTCTACTCTAATGGTGATTTTTCCTTTTTTAGCAGTGTTTACTATTTTGAGTGCTCTGCTCATTACACCCATGCCAAATCTTGACAATTCTGTTGTTGAAAGAGTCAACTCTCTTGGTTTTGATTTTGATGTTTTTGTTTTCATATTATAGAATAGGTTATTTTTGATATAAGGCGCACGTAGAACTGATAAATCGTCTATCTGATCTTAGAATGTTTTCAATAAAAATCGGGATGTTTTTTCGTACATTTCTGCCACTTTGTCTATTGCCTCAAACACTGTTTGTTGATTGATGTTTTCTTTATCATCTAACACTACATACACTCCAACTTTTTGCTTTCCATCTTCTGTGATCACCTTGCTAATTGCTTGAATTGAATAACAAAAATCTGACACTTTTTTTTCAAATTTTTCTTTTTCTTCTGGACTAAATCCCAAATATCTTGAAATTTGATTATTTTTCATCACTACTTTGGCCCCTATTACTAGAATCCCTGGCTGTGCTTTTGGTTCAAATATGTCTGCTGAAATATCGTATTGAGTTGCATGTTTTACTGTGATTTGAAACGTATTTTCTGGATTTTTTACTTCTTCAGAAGAAAGTCCTTCATGAATTATCCATCTTTCCATACTGTCTCTTATTTTGGATGCCACCATTATCAGATATTGTGAATTGCTTCTATATGACTCAATACCGAGAATTACTAGTCCATATTTTCAATATTGCTAAATTCGAATTTAGAAACATTCTAAATCATTACTTATGATACATTATTTTTTTAAATATTCACATTAAACCCAGAATTAAACTCTGGAATGGATGCTGTAATGATGACGTTGAAAATTATTCCAATTACCATGAATAGGATGCCTAAATACAAACAATTTTTTGCTTTATGTGGATCATCTTGTCGTAAAATAAAAAATGCGATAATGCCGCCAATTATGCCAAATAATATTGGTAACAAAAACCAAACATTACTTCTAATTTTTTCAGGCTGTGACAATTCTTTCACCTAATGTTTTACAGACACTGCTTTTTTCTGTATCTGTGTAATCTCTATCTCTACTGTTTCTAGTGGATCTTCTACTTGATTACGTTTAATTGAAAACATTTTTGGTTTTTCAAAGTCATCAGTACAATCTGGACATGCATAAACTAACACTCTGTGTTCATTTGGCGCTTTTGGGTTGGATAATCTTGGATAATATACCAACCTTGCACTACAATCAACACAATATCTGTTGGCCCTTCTAGTTCTGACCAATGTAAACCTCCTGCATATTCTTGTTATACGATCATCTATTAGATCTCTTTTGTCTAATAGAGTACACTAATTGCTAACAACCGATCAATGTTTCTATATTCGAGTTTAGAAATATAATTAATTTGGATGTGTGAATAATGTATATGTCTAAAAAATAATGTTTCAAAACTCGAGTTTAGAAATAATAAAGCGCCTCCCACCAGACTTGAACTGGTGACCATCCGGTTAACAGCCGGATGCTCTACCACGCTGAGCTAGGGAGGCACAAGATTGTACTTTGGTAAAAGTGATTTAATCTTTGCGACTATTTGATTTTGACTTACAATTACTCAAAGTCTAATTAAATTTGGCAAAAAATCCTTTGATTTCTTTTGAGTGACTTTCTACTAACTCTATAATTTCTAGATGTTCGTCTGCTGTTGGTTCTCTTTGATGAACAATTTGAAATGCACTTAGTGCCGAACCTACCATTTCACCTACAAAAAACCCACACAAAAAATCCCCTATACTTGCACAATTCCATGTGTCTCCTATTCTCGGTGATGCGCCAGCTGTTTTGTATAACTCTAATGTTTGTACAATCAGATCAGTGGTTTGTTTTGTAAAATCAGGATCTAGAGTCATTTGTAAAATTTTATTATTTCTTGTCTATGCCTTTCTTCTTTTCAAAGGCGTATATGCCGTCTAAGAATACTCTGTGATCTTTGTTTTTTACTTTGGATTTTAATTCAATATTTGCAGCTGTTTGAGTGATGTCTGTCCATACTTCGCCTGTTAGAATCACATCTTCGCCTTTTGGAGTAATTTTGGTGTTTCCAACAATGTGTGTAATTCTTGGTGCACGTTCTCCTTGGAAATTTTCAATGAGGATATTTTTTCCATCCACTTTAACTGTAATTGGAAAGTGAGAAAATACTATCTTCATTTTAATTGTATATCCTACAATTAGTCCTTCACAAATATTTCTAATTAATGATCTTGCGGTATGTAAAATTGAATAATCTCTTTTTTTGTTACCAATTGCTTTTAACAAAACTTTACTGTCTTTGATTTCAATAGTAACTGGAATTGTTCTAAAACTTTTGTGAGTTTTTCCTAATGGTCCTACAAAGTGTAACATGTGCTTTTTTTGAGTAACTGTGACCCCTTCAGGAATATCTACTTGATCTTGGAATTTTTCTAGTTGCTCAGTAGACATAACCTATCAAAAATCCTCCAATCCCTTTAGTTAATGCTTCATGATGTGACATTACACCTTGGTTAGTTGTAACTAGTAACATTCCTCTATCATATGCTGGTAAGTATTGTTGTTCCCAACTATTGTATTCATCCGTTTTTACTTTGAATCTTGGTGAGATTGCTCCACACTTTGTAATTTTTGCTAATAATTTAATTTTGAATTTTCCGCCTCTTTTATCATCTATATGCTCAAATTCTCCTATGTATCCATCTTTTTGGAGTGTTTTTAGAACCTCGATTCCTAATTTTGATGTTGGCAGGATGATACAATCTCCTTTTCTTCTGGTTTCATTATTGTATAATGTGACAAATAGATTTGCTAAAATGTTAGTTGCTGGCATACTATATCAACGATTTTTCCTGAACCCTAAAGATGTTGCTACTTCTCTGAAGCACCGTCTACATAACATTAAATCATATTTTTGAATAACTGCTGTATAATCTCCACATCTTTTACACCATTTAGAACCTCTACCAAAATCATGTTTCTTTCTTCCAGTAAATTCGTAGGATCTATCTTTTGCCATTATGCTACGGTCACTCCAAATTCCTTAACTAGATAATCCTTTGCTTCTTGATTTGAAATAACATGTGATTTTCCAACACTAGCTTTATGTTTACTTCTTTTTCTAATACCATAACCTGGTCTAGTTAATGCTATTGAAATTCCAAGTCCTAAAATTCCAATTGATGGTTCGTATTTTACATCTGGAATATCGATATGTTCATTAATTCCAAATGAAAAGTTTCCAAAATTATCAAATGATTTACCATTAACCGTATTCCCTTTTGCTTCTAACAATCTTTTTAGTAAAACTTTGGCATCCTCACCGCGAACTGTAACTGCTACACCTATTGGTTCTCCTTTTCTTACTCCCCAATCTCTTTGTGTTTCTTTTGCATTTCGTGTAGATGGTTTTTTTCCTGAAATTTGCTCCAGTGCTCTTTTTGCAACATCAATTATGTCTCCTGATTTACCAATACCCATGTTTAACACTACTTTTTCTAATGATATTTTTCTCATAGGAGATTCTGTTGTTTGAGACATATGATCACTTTATTTGAATTATTGGCTCCTCTTTACCAATTGGCATTATGATGTCTGCTGGAATTTCAATTTTTCTTTCTCCTAATGTAAGAATAACTCTTTTTGGAAGAATGAATGTTCCATTTTCAATTGCTTCAATCTTACCTGTTTGTCCTGAGTTAATTCCACGTGTTACTAATCCATTTACACCTGTTTCTAATTTGATTACTTCAATTATTTTTACATCTGGAATTTGTATTAAACAAGAATCCCCGACATTTACTTTGGTATCTGAAATAATAGAACGTCCATCATGGAATCCTATTTGCATTTTACCTTTGTTAATTGTACTTTTACTAGTTACTCTTACTATTTTTTTTGATTTTTCTGATTCTTTAATTTTAATTGGTTTTAGAATTTTTCCTTCTGTTGGAACTAGACGATAAACATCTGGAACATTTTCTAATTCTACTACATCCATTAATCCAATTGAATGATGAAGTGATTTTCTTACGATGCCATCGATTTTTACTTTACCTGAATATATTGAAGCTTTTGCTTCTCTAAGACTTGTAACAATTTTCAATGTGTCTCTTAGAAATACTGCAGTTGGAATTGAATAACCTTTTGCATGTGATCCTGGTTTTACTGTAATTACAAATCGCTTATCTTTTCTTGTAATTCCCCAGAACAGTGGAGCCATTTGACGTTTGAGTTTCTTACTGCCTGCTATACTTACCATTAATCATTCACTTCCTTTTTTCCGTCTTTATCGACTCCTTTTGTTTCTTTAGGGGTTTCTTTCTTTGATTGTTTACTAGGATTTTTTCCTTCTAATTTTGAGATTCTCCATTTATCACTTGTATTGAGTGATGTAACTACTAGATTTGATGTATGAATGTAAACGTCAAATTTATCCCCCTTTGTTTTTTCTTTTTTGATTCCTTCTACTGCAACACTGCTTTTTTCTGTAGATATTTTTGCAATTTTACCTTCAACTCCTTTGAATTCACCTCTTAGTATTGTGATGCTGTCTCCTTCAACAACTCGTACACTTCTTTTCCCATATTTTTTATGTAGATCTTTTGATAATGCACTTCCTAACTGTTTACTTCTTGTTTGGAATGTTGCTTGAAAAATCTGTTTATTGCGCATTTTAGTTGGTTTCATTTTATTAAACCACCATTGATGCCAAGTTAGCTACTCTTGGCCATTTTTCTGAAGCTTCTGCTGCTACTGGTCCTTTGATGTCTGTTCCTTTTGTTTCT
>Ga0209556_1000802_pt1 | contig 18531 bp, 11 predicted proteins | sample SaaInlV_150m_DNA_5_FD_184652 | JGI IMG/M metagenome (GOLD analysis project Ga0209556, IMG submission 184652) | Marine microbial communities from expanding oxygen minimum zones in the Saanich Inlet - SI037_S3LV_150m_DNA (SPAdes) (version 2) | ecosystem: Environmental > Aquatic > Marine >...
GGACGTTGCTGTTTTTGATCTGATATAACCTGAAGCAGTTTGATAAATGCAAGAAAAGGATTATCAACAATAATTAATGTCTTATCCGTCTCCTCAATTGGTCTGTGTGTTACAACGGCAGAAGCCCCTGTATCTAATATCTTGCCTACAAACCTCTCACTCTTTATAAAAGTTATGTCACCTTCTACTGCATTTTCAATACTTGATACGCCTGTGATGCAAAGATTTTCATCTCCCAGAACTTTACCGTCAATAATTTCGCTGATCTGTTTTATGGTATATTTCATATTTTCTCTAACAAAATCTTAATTGACCTACTGCTCATCAATGTAACTCAAACCTTCAGGTTTGATCCATGCCTAATCAATAACTACAGTGGTTTGTCAAACCTGAATGTTTGAGCTACAGTTACACATGTAAACTTCAGACGAAGTAAGCATATATATATCATAGGTATATAGTACTGTCAAATTGAACTTTCATGTTGACAATAGTCAAGGATAGAAATACTATTCTACAACCAGCATCAGATATTTAGGTGCTGCACATAAGTAACGATTATATATTGATGACCATTTAATATTAGGAAGAATTAAATATTGCCATGATTAAAGCTGAAACTGTTGAGCGTACAGATGAGGAGAAGATCGCATTGTTGCATGACGAAGCGATGAAATTGGGTGCAACGATTACAAAGTTGATCTCTACAGAGAGTATTGTAGTAGAACCGTGGGTCCAGCTGAAGTGCCGCTTTGGATGTACAAAATTTGGAAAATATAAGACCTGTCCGCCATATACGCCGACGTATAAGGAGACCAGGGAGTTGATGAGTTGCTATGAGAGTGCGATCCTGATAGAGGGCCAGCCTCCGGCAAAGCAGTTTGAAAGCATGCTTCTTAAACTGGAGCATAAAGCCAATCTTTCCGGTTTTTATAAAGCATTTTCTATGAATGCCGGTCCGTGTCCACTCTGTTCTGAATGTGATGTCACAGGCACATGCCCAATGCCTGAAAATGCAAGACCATCAATGGAGGCGTGTGGAATTGATGTATTCAAAACGGTTCGTAATAACGGCTTTGAGATTAAATTCCTCGAACACAAAATGGAATACGTCAAATATTTTGGATTACTTCTACTTGAGTAGTAGTAACGGTTTCCTTAGGACACAGATGAACGCTCCCCGGACAAAAGGCGCCGAGGACAAGGATAATCAGGATTTCAAATAGAAGGAATAATATATGTGTGGAATTGTAGGATATATAGGAGATAAGAGAGCCGCCCCGATTCTGATAAATGGAATCAAGAGGCTTGAGTACCGAGGCTACGACTCTTCAGGGATATCTATTATCGAGAATAACAGATTACTATCTGAAAAATCGGTAGGATTTGTCAGTGAGCTGGAGAAGAAGGTCGACGGTAAATTCAATGAAGGAACTGTAGGTATCGTTCATACTCGATGGGCAACACATGGAGCGCCAACGATTGAGAATGCACATCCCCATCTTGACTGTACAGGAAAGATTTCTGTGGTTCATAACGGTATTATAGAAAACTATAACTACCTGAGATCAAAGCTAAAGAGTGAAGGCCATACTTTTAAAAGCGAAACAGACTCTGAAGTTGTTGCGCACCTTATTGAGAGTTACTTTGAAGGGACGTTGGAAGATGCTGTCAGGCTGGCACTAAAGGATATTGATGGAGCATATGGACTGGCTATAATCTGTCAGGACGATCCCGGGAAGTTGATTGCTGCCAGACGTGGAAGTCCTCTGATAATTGGCATTGGCAAGGGAGAACATTATGTGACTTCAGATGTTGCTGCTACTCTGGAATATACTAAAGAAGTTGTTTATCTGGATGATAATGAGATTGCTATCTTGACTAAAGATACGATGAGAACAATTGATGTAGATAATGTCGAGATAACAAAAAGGGTTGACGAGGTAGAGTGGAATCTTGACAGAATAGAAAAGGGTGGATACGAGCACTTTATGCTCAAGGAGATTTATGAACAACCTCAATCGCTGGAAGCTGCTATGTTAGGCAGATTCGAGAAAGATAGTGACCTTGTTCATCTTGGAGGCTTGAAAGACAAAGAAGATGATCTCCTCAAGGTCAGACGTATTATAATAGTCGCTTGTGGAACTTCATGGAATGCCGGGTTGATAGGGGAGTACATGATCGAGGAGCATTTGGAAATACCGGTTGAGGTTGAATATGCTTCAGAGTTCAGGTATAGAAATCCTGTCATTGAGGCGGACACAATGGTAATCGCAATAAGTCAATCCGGTGAAACAGCAGATACGCTTGCTGCAATCCATGAGGCCAAAGAGAAGGGCGCTATTATTCTTTCTATCTGTAATGTTGTCGGTAGTAGTATTGCGAGAGAGGCCGACTGCGGAATGTTTCTTCATGCAGGCCCTGAAATTGGCGTGGCATCCACAAAGGCTTTTACTTCCCAGATTGCAGTTTTATCATTACTTACTCTATTCATGGCTAGAATCAGAGGCAGGGAAGAGGTCTTAAATAGTAAACTTGCAAGCTGTTTAAAAGAGATACCTGAACAAGTTCAAAAAATACTTGATAACAAAGAGAAAATTACTGAGATTGCAGAACTTTATAAAGATAGTGAAAATTGTCTATATTTAGGCAGGGGTTATAATTACCCTGTAGCATTAGAGGGGGCACTTAAGCTGAAGGAGATATCTTATATACATGCCGAAGGATATCCCGCAGCAGAGATGAAACATGGCCCGATCGCCCTTATCGATAAAAACATGCCGGTTGTTGTTGTTGCCACTACGGACGGAGTCTATTCAAAAATACTAAGTAATATTGAAGAGGTTCGAGCTCGAGGCGGCAAGGTAATAGCTATAGCAAGTGAACAAAATAGTGAAATCTCAGATCTTGTAGACCATGTTTTATATATACCGGAGACAATAGACGCATTGGTCCCAATCCTGTCTGTAATACCACTCCAGTTACTAGCATATAATATGGCAGTGATGAGGGGATGCGATGTCGACAAGCCTCGTAACCTTGCTAAAAGCGTTACGGTGGAATAGTTTTTTTAACTTTAGGCTCTTTAGACACTTCAAACTTAGTTGTCGTGTATCTTTCTCTCTGTTTCCGTTAATGTGAAAATGGCTTTGAATACTTTTTCACCGTTACGTGTCATTTTCTTATTACGCCTGGCCATCATTCGTTTTGCTACCTGCAGTTCCCTTGTTACGTCATAGGCCCTTGTAATATTATCAGAGTACCATGAAAATGATGGTGTGAATTTAGGTGGTGTATTTGTCAGAAGTATATTACATGCAAATCCTATAATGCTCCCGGTTGTAAATTTTGTGTTTATTGCAGTCTTTGTATGATCTCCCATTATCATTCCGAGAAATGTCTGACCGGTATCTATTGTTTTATCAGACAGTTGTACTTTAATTGATCCATATAAATTTGTGAGATTACTGTTAACGGTACCTGCACCCAGATTAACCCATGCTCCTATATAAGAGTCACCAAGGAATCCGTCATGCTGCTTGTTAGTATAGTCCTGAATTATCGTATTGGAAATTTCTCCACCAATCTTACACACCTTCCCCAGGTTTGATCCGGCGTGGATTCTGGTGAGAGCCTTGATTACAACGTTATCGTCTATGAAAACCGGTCCTTCAACTACAGAGTTTGCAGATATATTAACATTATCACCAATATAAATTGGACCATTTTCTGCGTCAAGGACGCATCCTGGCTTAATTGTTGTATTCTTGCCAATGTATATTTGAGAGCCTCTGATAAAGTGCACTCCCTTATGATCGCTCTCTCGTACGGAGCCATCTTTAATGTATGATTTGAAATCAGATACAATCTGTTCCTTATTAGCGTGGATCAGGTCCCATGGATATTGCATCAAGCTCACATTGAGCTTCTTGACATTAAAATCCTTCTTTAATTCAAGAATAAAATCTTTATCCAGGAATTTTTCGGGAGTTATTAAAAGAGAGTTTTTATTATTCAACCTGACATAAACAATAGTATCATCAACAACTCCAATCTCCTCTTTTCCTGTGATTGGAATCGGAGCTGACAATAAGAGCCTGCCGTTTATAAACAGACAGCCATTGTTATCACCTTCAATCTTGTTTACCGTGTGAGGATAGTTTTCGGCCGTAAGGTTTTTAAGATATTCTCTGCAGAAAAGATTAATCTCTGTATCTGGATATTGGAGGGCAACTCTCTCAAGAAAACTGTAAAAGCCGCATCGAAGTTCATATACAGGCCTATTGTAAGCCAGAGGCAGGAAATTTCTATATGAGTCATCTTCGAAAACGCATATACTCTTCATCCTTTTCAGAATACTGAGTAGACTATAAGTTGTCAAGTTGAATGAGGTTAGATGCTGTTATATTTTCCTTGTAATAAATATTTGACGATTTTATAATTACGCTGTTTATTCAGAGAATTTACGTTAAAAGTAAAATATAACTAATTCGGCGTTACTTCACGATTGGCAGTTTAAGCAAAGGAAAAGGAATAATATGGATTATAAAGCATGGTTTCAATGTTCGGAAGGTTGTGATAAACGATACGAATTAAATGAGATAATATATAATTGCAATAATTGTGGTGGTTTGCTGGAGGTACAGCACGATATTACACAATTGAAACTTCGCAGTCCCGGATCGTGGATGAGACTTCTCGACGACCGATATGGAAAAACCAAGTGGCCTTTCGGGAGTTCTGTCTGGGGAAAGAAAGAGATGGTCTGCCCGAATGTAGAAAACCAGAATGTGGTATCGCTCTATGAGGGTGGCAGCAATCTGTTCTGGGCCGAACGCCTTGGTAATATTATTGGCATTGATGACTTATGGATCAAACAGTGTGGCAATGGTCATACCGGTTCGTTTAAAGATCTTGGCATGACTGTATTAGTTTCAATGGTTAAGCAGATGATCTCAGAGGGAAGCGATATAATGGGAGTTGCCTGTGCTTCAACTGGTGATACTTCTGCCGCTCTCTCCGCATACTGTGCTGCAGCAGGAATTCCTGCAATTGTATTTTTACCAAAAAATAAGGTCTCCACTGCCCAGTTAATTCAACCAATAGCCAATGGAGCATTAACACTTTCACTTGATACCGATTTTGATGGATGCATGGAGATAGTACAAAGGATTTGCAAAGAGAATAACATCTATCTCGCGAATTCCATGAATTCCCTTAGGATTGAAGGACAGAAGACAATGAGCATTGAATTGGTGCAGCAGCTTGACTGGGAAGTGCCGGATGTGATTATAATCCCTGGTGGTAATTTAGGAAATGTTACAGCTCTGGGTAAAGGCTTTCTTCTGATGGAAGAGCTGGGCATGATTAATAAGCGTCCAAGAATCATATGCGCTCAGGCAGCTAAGGCAAACCCATTATATCAAAGTTATTTAAAAGACTATAAAGAGTATAAACCGATTCAGGCACAAACCACCTTGGCGAGTGCAATTCAGATTGGTAATCCTGTCAGTATTAACAAGGCTATAAAGATGTTGAAGTTGTTTAATGGTGTAGTAGAGCAGGCGACAGAAGATGAACTCGCAAACGCTGCTGCTCTAGCTGATAAGACCGGACTTTTTAATTGTCCTCATACTGGAGTTGCTTTAGCGGTACTATTTAAACTATTAAAAAGAGGTGAAATCAAAAAGGATGAAAGAGTCGTGGTTATTTCAACTGCACATGGATTGAAATTTACAGACTTTAAAGTTAAATATCATGAAAATCAACTGGAAGGTGTCGAATCAAAATACGCAAATGTACCTGTTGAACTCCCTCCTGAATATGATAAAGTAAAAGGAGCAATCCTGGATAAGATATCAGATTTTAGTTAGTTACATATCTCAGCTAAATCTTAACTGATAAGACCACGTAACAATTGTGATAATATCCGCTTGTTTATAGGGATTCCTCTTTCACTTCACTCTTAATGGTTCTCTTCTGTTATTATATTCCGTATAGTCACCAATTCTCACCCTTGCATTTTATCCTCTATCTTTCGATTCATAATAATTTATTAAATATCCATTTCAGCGTATAATTTTAATGAATCAAATTTACTAAACAGTATTGACAGTTAATAATCATTATAGATTATCGCAGGCCTGAATATAAATGGGCTTAACAATGACAAAAAATGATACTAAAAAGCAACCAACTCGCCTGGCAAAAGTCATAACTGCCTATGTATAAGGATGATACATCTAGGGGCCAAAATATTATGTTCTGTTTGCTGTTTTAGTTCAAACTCTATGTACTTGACAAAGATATCCATTTTCGTATAATTTTATAGTAAATAAACACGTAAAGTGAAAGCACTTTACATTATTTATGTATTTGAGTTGGGTTAAAGAGAATTAATGAAACTTCTCCTTCCAAGTCTTATTTTTTGATAATGAATTCCAGCTAATAGGAGGTATTTTTGTATGATTCGTTATAACTGTGATATGTGTGGAAGATCACTGGTTCCTGAAGAGGACGAAAGATATGTTGTTAAAATTGAAGTTTATTCTGCATGTGACTCTATGGATGCTGACTGTGAAGATGAAGAGTTTATAACCGATTTTGAAGATGATGACGATGAAAGTGATGAAGAGATAGATAATATTGACGCAGATGAAATAGAAAGTATTGAGTATAAAACATTTCGTTATGATTTGTGTTGTAAATGCCATACTAGATATTTACAGGACCCTCTCTCGATTAACTCGATTAGAAGAGGCCGTTTTTCTGAAAATTAAATCCTTTTGGATTTTTAATAGTATTTTGATTTTAAATGAAATAAAGCGTTAAGATTCAGGCCTGTATTTTTATTGACCGTACAATAAATCATCCTGGATGCTTGCCTCGTAAACTGATCTTAAGGCAGAAGTCTCATTAGTTACGACTAATTTAGCAACTGACATTAAGTCTGTATTTCATTTCAAGGAATGGTATGTATTTGCATAAATGCATCCATAACCCCTCAAAACGTCTGTTAAATATTCCATTTTACAATTAATAAACTCAATAATTAGCAGTACCTAATCGCGCCATGGGAATGACAATAACAGAGAAAATTATAGCAGCACATTCTGGACAGCAAGAGGTAAGTGCCGGCCAGTTTGTATATGCAGATGTGGACATATGTCTGGGCAATGATATTACTGCTCCAATTGCGATCGAACAGTTCGAAAAGCTTGGAATTGAAAAAGTATTTAATCCGGATAGTATCGTTTTAGTACCCGATCACTTCACACCAAATAAGGATATTAAATCCGCTCAGAACTCCAAGCTTCTCAGGGAATTCGCAAAGAAGCATAAAATTAAAAACTATTTCGAAGTCGGCAGAGTAGGAATCGAACATGTCTTACTGCCAGAGCAGGGAATAGTAGGCCCTGGTGATTTAGTGATTGGAGCAGATTCACACACATGTACATATGGTGCGATGGGCATTTTTTCTACTGGTGTTGGAAGCACTGACTTAGCTGCATGTTATGCAACTGGAAAAGTGTGGTTAAAAGTACCGGAGACCATAAAGTTTATATTTAATGGTAAATTAAATGAATGGACGTCTGGAAAAGATCTGATTCTTCATATCATAGGTAAGATTGGTGTTGATGGGGCAAGGTACAAGGCAATGGAGTTTTCAGGACCAGTTATTGAGAATCTATCAATGGATGATAGACTTGCAATGTGCAATATGGCAATAGAAGCCGGTGCAAAAAACGGAATAATCGTACCGGATGATTGCACAGAGAATTACGTAAATGGCAGAGCTCAAAGAAAATATGAATTTTACTCAAGTGACGCCGATTGTAACTATCACGAAGTTCATGAATACGATGTAAGCAACCTTTCTCCTCAAGTTGCATTACCTAATTTGCCAGAAAATGTACGTTCAGTAGAAGATTTATCTGACATCGGGATTGACCAGGTTGTAATCGGTTCATGTACTAATGGAAGGATTTCTGACTTGAGAATAGCCGCAGAAATCCTTAAAGACAAAAAAGTCCATCCGTCAATTCGCTTAATTATAATACCGGGAACTCAAGATGTTTATCTAGAGGCATTAAAAGAGGGGTTAATCGAGGTATTTATCAAGGCAGAGGGTGCCGTGTCTACGCCAACCTGTGGGCCTTGCCTTGGCGGTCACATGGGAATCCTGGCAGATGGAGAACGTGCATTATCGACTACTAATAGAAATTTTGCAGGAAGAATGGGTCATACAAAATCTGAAATATATCTTAGTAATCCTGCAGTAGCTGCGGCTTCTGCCATAACGGGTAAAATAACTCATCCCGATAAGATGAAATAGACCACATAACATAATTATAAAATAAGTAATATAGAAATAATTTAAAGTCGTTAGTTTTACGTTGTAAAAGGAGACTCTTAAAATGATCAGAAGTATTGAAAAAGGTCCTAAGAAGAAATACATTGGTATCGATATTGGCTCTGTGAGTGTAAAAGTAGTTTTAATCAACGAAGACTATGATGTATTGGAAAATCACTATGTAAGATCACACGGACAACCGTTAGAGACGATTTTGATTGTACTCAAGGAGATTTTCAACAGGATAGATAATGACGAAATAGCAGGGATAGCTGCCACCGGGTCTGGTGGTAAGTTATTGGCTGACATAATAGGCATAAGCTTTATTAACGAGATTGTTGCACAAAGCACAGCTACTTCCATATTACATCCTGAAGTAAGAACAGTAATCGAAATAGGGGGTGAAGATTCGAAATTGATAATGCTGGAACCTGATGAGGCAAATGGTAATAATCTGAAGGTATCAGATTTCTCAATGAATACAATGTGTGCTGCCGGGACAGGATCATTTTTAGATCAGCAGTCAACAAGAATCGGTGTATCGATAGAGAACGAATTCGGCAAAATGGCCTTAAAGTCAAAAGTTCCACCTAGGATAGCAGGAAGATGCAGTGTATTTGCGAAATCAGACATGATACATCTCCAACAGGTAGGAACAGAAGTTCATGATATTGTTGCTGGTCTCTGTTATGCACTTACAAGAAATTTTAAGAGTAACATTGGAAAAGGAAAAGATTTTGCAAAGCCGATAGCCTTTCAGGGCGGGGTTGCAGCAAACGACGGTATCGTTAAAGCGTTTGAGGATATACTTGATTTAGATGAAGGAGAACTCATCATTCCCAAGAACTTTAATACAATGGGGGCAATTGGGACTGCACTCGCATTAGTTGAAAAAGGAATTGATTCTCCATTTAATGGTTTTAAGAAAATTGAAACTTATCTGAAAAAGCGTAAAGGAAAAGACTCCAACCTGAAAAAACTTAATTGCAACAACTATGACATTAACGTTAACAGGCATTCATTAAAAAGCGGTAAAAAAGTAGAGGCTTATGTAGGTGTTGATGTTGGTTCTATCAGTACAAATGTTGTTGTCATCGATAAGGGTAGAAACGTTTTAGCACGGCGCTATCTTATGACTGCAGGAAAACCCCTCGAGGCAGTGAGGCAGGGACTATTCGAAGTAGGTAAAGAGGTCGGCAAAAATGTAATTATTAAAGGCGTTGGTGTTACCGGGTCCGGAAGATATCTTACCGGTGAGTTTATTGGTGCAGATATAGTAAAGAATGAGATAACCGCTCATGCGACAGCCGCAGCATGGGTCGACAAGGATGTAGATACAATTTTCGAAATAGGCGGACAGGACTCAAAATATATAAGTCTGGAAAACGGAGCAATTGTTGATTTCACTATGAATAAAGTATGCGCTGCCGGGACCGGCTCTTTCCTTGAAGAGCAGTCTGAAAAACTGGATGTTAATATCAAAAAAGAATTTGGTAAAAGGGCGTTAGATTCATGCTGTCCTTCTCAACTTGGTGAGAGGTGTACTGTGTTTATGGAATCAGACCTTAATCACCATCAACAGCTGGGTGTGCCTAAGGATGATCTGCTGGCAGGACTGAGTTACTCTATCGTATTGAATTACATTAATCGTGTTGTTGAAAAGAGGAAGATTGGCAAGACTATTTTTCTACAGGGTGGTGTAGCCGCAAACAGGGGTGTTAAGGCTGCTTTTGAAAAAGTAACAGGAAGAACTGTTAATGTACCACCTCATCATGACGTTATGGGAGCAATAGGCTCTGCAATAATTTCCATGGAAGAGAACACATGGGAAGAATCACGGTTTAAAGGCTTTGATTTAAGAGGTAGAAAATATGAAACAACATCATTTGTCTGTAAAGATTGTTCAAATATTTGTGAGATAAGAAAAGTTTCGATAACAGGAGAGTCACCACTACATTATGGAAGTCGCTGTGGTAAGTTTGATGATGAGAAGAAGGTAAGTAAATCAAAGAACCTGCCTCGATTGTTTAATGAAAGAAGCCGCCTGTTATATGGCCCTTACTATACAGACCGAAAGACGAAGAGCACAATAACGCATGACAGCAACAATAATTCACGGGGACGAATAGGTATTCCACAGGCCTCAACATTTTTCGAACTGTTTCCAATGTGGAGAACTTTTTTTACTGAATTAGGGTTTGAGATAGTTATTTCAAAGAATACTAATCGTAGCATTATCAGTAAAGGAGTGGAGCATGTAAATACAGAGACATGTTTCCCGATAAAGGTGTCACACGGACATGTTGTAGACATGCTCAATAAAGATATTGATTATCTGTTTTTGCCTAGTGTAATCAACATGACCCATGAATCATCCAACTTGACTCACTCTTACGCGTGTCCTTATATACAGTGCCTTCCTTACATAATCGGTTCAGCTGTGGATCTGGAAACGCAAGACTTTGAGCTGTTGCAGCCTATCATCCACTTTGAATATGGTGAAGCTCATGTAGAAAAAACTTTTCGTAAGATTGCTGCAGATATTGGTGTAAAGGGGAGGAAAGTAACTAAGGCAATAAAAAATGCTCAGGAAACACAAAGGAACTTCTATAAGACCCTCGAAGAGAGAGGTAAAGAAGTGCTGGATAATTTGGGTGAAGATGATACCGCACTGGTGATCATCAGCCGTCCGTATAATGGCTGCGATTCCGGTGTGAATTTAGATCTACCTGAAAAACTCAGGGATATGGGAATCACTGCAATACCAATGGATTGCATACCGATGGACCTGGAAGATATATCACGGGATTATCCTAATATGTATTGGAAATATGGGCAAAAGATATTAGCTGCAGCCAGATTTATCGCGAAGGATAAGAGGCTGCATGCACTTTATATAACAAATTTCGGCTGTGGTCCTGACTCCTTTATATCCAAGTTTTTTCCTAAAGAGGTTGGTGGGAAACCATTCCTAATGATTGATATTGATGAGCATAGTGCGGATGCTGGTGTGATGACACGTTGCGAGGCATTCCTAGATAGCTTAAAAAATGCAAGGATCAAAAAATTCAAGAAAGAATCAACCAAAATACGTAAGCACTCCTTAAATAAGAAAAGGACGATGTACATACCTTATATGAATGATTGCTGCTTTATGGCTGCTGCAGCAATGAGAGCAAACGGTGTTGATGCTGTCGCGCTACCAATGCCGGACAAAATCAGTCTTGAGTTAGGTAGAAAATACACATCCGGAAAAGAGTGTTATCCGGCGATTCTTACAACCGGAGATATTGTGAAGAAGGCAAAATGTTCTGATTTTGATCCTGATAGAAGTGTATTTTTTATGGCAACTGCCTCAGGGCCATGCAGGTTTGGACAGTATAATACGATGCATAGAATGATTCTGGATGATATCGGTTTGCCACACGTACCTATTTACACTCTGGATCAGGGAGATGACTATCAGGAAGACACAAGTAAATTAGGGGCAAATTTCCGCAAGCTTACATGGAACGGAGTTGTATTTGTTGACTATCTGCAAAAATTATTACACGAAATACGGCCATACGAGGTCCATAAGGGTGATTGTGATATTGTATATAAACAACATATCAGAAAAGCAGAACACGCAATAGAGTACGGACTTGATCTTCTGCAGGTGGCTAAAGATGCATGTGAAGCACTGGGCAGGGTTCCGGTTGACACAAGCGTGCGTAAACCTAGAATTGGAATTATAGGCGAGACTTATGTTCGCGGCAATGAGTTCTCAAACAACTTTATCGTAAGAACGATTGAGAAACTGGGGGGAACCGCAGTAGTACCTCCGTTTAGCGAGTGGCTTGACTACATAGCCCATATCAGACGAGAAGATTGTATTAGAGAAAAGGACCTGAATGCTTTCTCTGTAGAGATGTTGACCGGAGTAATACAGAAATATCATGAGAACAAGATGTCACGTCCATTTAAGAAAAGTGGTAAAAAGCTATTTAAAGAGAGCTCTATAAAAGATTTGATTTCAAAGGGTAAATCGTATATTCATGATTCGTATAGAGGTGATCCGGTTCTCAGTATGGGAAGGGCAGTAGAATATATTGAGGCAGATTATGACGGAATAGTTAATATCATTCCATTCCATTGTATGCCGGGAACGGCTGTTAATGCAGTGCTTGAAAAGTTGCAGAGAGATCATAATGATATCCCATTGCTAAAGCTGACATTTGACGGCCAGGAAGAGACAAATGAAGAGACTCGTCTAGAAGCGTTTATCCATCAAGCATATCAAAGGATGGAGAGTAGGCAGAATAATAGTAAAGAATATGCAACTATGAATTAAATTTTCATAATGCGGCAAGAAAGGTGTAGAACAATTTATGATAAATGGTAAAAGCTGGAAATATGGGGATAATGTTAATACAGATGAAATTATTCCTGCCAGATACTTAAATACAACCGATGAAAAAGAGCTGGCTGCTCACTGCATGGAAGATATTGACCAGGATTTTGTAAAAAAAGCAAGTGTGGGTGATTTAATAGTTGCCGGTGAAAATTTTGGTTGCGGGTCTTCCAGAGAGCATGCTCCAATATGTATCAAAGCATTAGGGATTTCCTGTGTTATTGCAAAGAGCTTTGCCAGAATATTTTTCAGAAATTGTATTAATATTGGGCTGCCAATTTTTGAGAGTGAAGATGCAGCCGCTGAGATAAGTGATGGCGATAATGTTCAGGTGGATATAAATAAGAACATAATCACCAATTTAACAAAAAATAAAGATTACTCATTTACACCATTTGCCGATGAGATGAAGGATATAATAACAGCAGGGGGTCTCATGGAGTATATCAAGACAAACTAATCCAGCTCCTGGTTCAATTCTTTAGGAGTTTTTTCTATATCATTCCATCTTTCCATAGTTGCAACTTGTCTGATGTACCCAGGTCATTCCTTGAGAACATGAATAGATACTGCTGTGCATATCCGGCATGAGCGCCAAAGTAATCTAATCCAAATGTTCTGATCTTTTCGTTAGAAACAGTAGTATTGTCAAAGTATAGCAATTGAATTGTTTTCTTTATCCAGGTGTCTACCGGAAATGCCTGGTTAAAACCGAGGGAAAACAGCATTACGCAATCAGCAACTTTGTCCCCAACTCCATTTATTTTCTTTAATTCACTCTTTGCATCTTCATAAGAGAGGGTTTTCAGTGAATTAAGTTTATCGATGTTAACAGATTTGTTTGCATCTGAGATATACTTCGCACGAAAACCGGTTTTTGCATTAACGATTTTCTTGTAGTTATTAATGTTACCAGGCTTGGGAAATGTATAATTATCGATACTGTCAATCGATATTTTATTGCCGAAAGCCTTAGATAGTGCATTTAGTTTTGATTTGATTCTAGGGATATTAGATGCAGTAGAGCAGATAAAAGAGATAAGACTCTCCCATGGATCCTGTTTAAGGAGCCTTAAGCCTCTGTATTTGTCTATAGATTTCTTTATGTATCGGTCCTTGTTAATTTCCTTAAGTATTTTTGAAAGATTATCATCTAAAGAGAAAAAGTGAATGATAAACTCTTTGTCGGTACCATGAAATTCTAACTGATTATTTATCTGACATATTTTAAAGAATCTATCTCTAGCAATAACATAATACCAGTTATCTTGCTTGTTGATTCTAAATATTTGTCCACATTCTAAAGTATGCTCTAAATTGAAATCTTTTACTTTGATTTTAGCCATGACAAATCTCTTATCTCCTTTAGAATATAATAATTATGTCATGTATTATATCACGATTTTGACTATAATATCCTTGTTAAAAATCCAATAATTTAATATATAAGAGTAGATTAAGTTCAGTTATTTTGTAATTTTTTTTAAATATCCAATGGCCAAACTTCTGATAGATTTAATAGAGACCGTCGACAAAATCAGTAACAATATAATTAAAGGCAAAAACGGATATTACCTTCCTAAAATCACATCGGATCAACTTAGCTTTGAAAGACATCTTCAAGCATTCACAGATGAGTCTGCACCTGATAGCAAATTAAATACTACTATCAAGAAATCGCAATCCCATCTACTTAGCGAACAGGAGGATGGAACGTATTGGGCTGGCGTATTGGAGGGTGATGTCGCATTAACAGCAGAATATTTAATGTTAATGCATTTCCTAAAGAGGATTGATAAAAGAAAACAAGATAAGGCTACCAGGTATATAATAAACAAACAGGAAGAAGACGGTGGATGGAGTATATATCATGATGGATTTAGTGATATTAGTATTTCTGTAAAGTGCTATTTTGCTCTTAAATTAGCAAAGCATTCTGATAATGAGCCATATATGCAAAAAGCAAAAGAGCGTATACTCAAACTGGGCGGGATAATGCAGTGTAATACATTCACTAAAATATACCTTGCTGTTTTTGGTCAGTTCGACTGGAAAGGTATCCCGGCTCTACCTGTAGAGATAATCCTTCTTCCTAAGTTCTTCTATTTTAATATATATGAGATGTCTTATTGGTCCAGGTGCATTGTTGTTCCTTTGGGCATAATTATGGCTAAACGGTCAAAATTCCAGGTTGGTGACAAAGCTGTCCTGGACGACCTATATGTGATACCAAAGGAGAAGGTCAGTTATCGACTGAAGAGGGATCAAAACCGGCTAACAATTAAAAATTTCTTTATAAATTTCGACACAATTCTAAGACGTTACGAAAATGGTCCAATTTCATCTTTAAGAAAAATTGCCATTGAGAAATCAGAAAAGTGGATGTTAGAACGTCTTGAGAAGTCAGGAGGCTTGGGTGCAATATGGCCATCAATGGTTAATTCTTTAATGGCGATGAGATGCCTTGGTTATAAAGATGGAAACCCTGTCGTAGAAAAGGCAATTGAAGATATAGAGGCATTAGCAGTACACGACGAAGAGACCATGTTTCTACAACCATGTGTCTCTCCGGTATGGGATACACCATGGGCGATTATGGCTCTTCTGAAATCTGGCTTGCCTAATAACCATCCTTCTTTAGTTAAAGCGGGAGAGTGGATGCTGGAGAAAGAGGTAAAAACCTTTGGGGATTGGAGTATGAAAAACCCTGTCAGAGAACCAAGTGGATGGTATTTTCAGCACGCAAACGAATTCTACCCTGACAATGATGATGCTGCAGTTGTAATGATGTCACTACAACTATTAGATTTACCGGATAAGAAACGGAAGAGTGATGCAATCCTAAGAGGTTTTAAATGGCTAATCGGAATGCAGTGTAATGATGGGGGGTGGGGATCTTTTGATAAAAACAACAACAAAAAAATACTCAATAACATCCCTTTTGCTGATTGGAATGCACTTCTAGATCCGAGCACAAGTGATCTTACTGCACGTGTCCTGGACTTGATGGGTAAATTGGGATATGACTTAAGCTTTCCGCCTGCACAAAGAGCTATCAGATTTCTTAAAAAAGAACAGGAAAAGAATGGCTCTTGGTTTGGACGGTGGGGCACTAATTACGTCTATGGAACATGGTCAGTACTAACCGGTCTTTACTCAATAAAAGAAGACATGACTAAGGACTATGTTAAGAAATCAGCATCGTGGTTAATAGATTTTCAAAATGAAGATGGTGGTTGGGGTGAGACTTGCAAGTCATATTGGGATACATCTCTCAGTGCCATTGGCAGGAGCACTGCATCACAAACATCATGGGCTGTTTTGGGGCTTTTATGTACTGAAGAGAGACATTCCGATGCTGTAAAAAAAGGCATTGAATATTTGATAAAGACACAGAAAGAAGATGGTACATGGGATGAGGCAGAGTTTACCGGTACAGGATTCCCCAAAATATTTTACCTTAGGTATCATATGTACAGAAGCTACTTTCCACTTTTGGCATTAAGTAAATATAGAAACATGATTGACTAATTACACAAAAGTTTCTGTTTTGGTCAACATAAAATCAATTCGTATTTGATAATGGTGTTGCTGACGTTGAAGATGGCAGAATTTGAAATGCAATTAAAGTTGTTTTCCGGTTAAAGTTCACAGAAATGCAACAATCTTGATAGTTTCATCTGTTCTTAGTGTCTAATTAATGACAATTATAAATTGAGCCAGAGTGCGTATGAAATATAAACATTAATCTCCACGCACATATCTTATGAGTTATTTAACACCTTCCTGACAAACCCTTCATATGCATCAAGTTTCTTCCTTGCATCGTTATAGTCAATTTGTAATTTCTGCATGATGATGGCAGTCTTTACGTTACCTTTTGCCTCATCTAATAATCTGCCAGCTGCGTCCCTGTCGAGATCTGTAACAGAAATCAGCATACGTTCAGCACGGTCTTTTAGCTTTACGTTATTTACCTGTAGATCAACCATGAGGTTTTCATAAACTTTACCCATTTTGATCATTGATGCGGTTGTAAGGGTATTGAGTATAAGCTTTGTTGCGGTTCCTGCCTTCATTCGAGTAGAACCAGTAATTACTTCAGGTCCGGTTATTGGCCTTATGATGACGTCAACAGCCTCGGTAGGACTTATATCAGGGTTACAGCAAAGGAAAACAGTAGTAGCCTTGAGCCTGTTAGCTTGAGCCAAAGCACCATGAACGAAAGGAGTTGTACCTCCAGTAGCGATACCTACAACAATGTCATTACCATTGATACCGTTTTCTGTTATTGCTTGTTCGCCATCTACGTGTCTGTCCTCGGCACCCTCTATTGATCTTGTAAGCGCATCAATGCCTCCGGCAATTATACCTCTTACTAGTTCAGGGCTGGTACCAAAGGTGGGGGGGCATTCAGAAGCATCAAGTACACCCAATCGTCCACTTGTTCCCGCTCCGAAGTAAAACAGACGCCCTCCTTTTTGGAATGATTCTACAATAAGGTCAACGGCCCTTGCTATATTTTGTCTTTCATTGTGAACGGCATTGATTACGATTGAATCCTCGGCATTTATAATGTCTACGACTTCCAGAGTTGATTTACAGTCAATGTCGTGGGTGTTTTGATTCCGTTGTTCAGTGATGAGTTTCGAGCGATCTTTCATTCTTAATAATATAATGTTGTTTGCAAAGCCTGGTCTTTTGGGTTGTATAACAAACGATGTTTACTTTAAATATCTAATGATCTGACAGGTCTGATAAATGTAGCAGGAGTCCCAGCTTGTACGTGACTTATGGTACCATTAACATAGGTTACTATCCATGAATCTCCAGTGCCAGATTTATCACCTGTCCAGGTTCCCCATTGTTTATTATCAAAGACAGGGTCAATATGACTATTATCTTTTGATTCATCTTCTAGTAAAGAAAGTGCTTCATCCAGAGTTGGAAATCGCCAGTCATCAAAGCCCGCATAGGAACTCTTATTAGTCTTTTTTAACCATTTATTTGCTTTCTTCAAATTAAAATATTCTGACGATCCGGACTGGAACCACATTAATCCAGTTGCATGATCAATGACAACATCTCCATCACCAACAGGTTTTTCTTCATAATGATGTTTTATTGAACTGTAACAAAAAGTAATATTATTGTTTTTTTCATTTATTGTTACAAAAGCTAATGACTCAATTTGCGAATCTGTTATTTTATCATAATCCGAACGTAGCTTTATCAATTCTCCTGGTGGATGTTGGATTTTCATATCATCAGTAGTTGACTTTGGTTCCTGTGATGATGTTATAATTCTCTTTTCCGTTTTTTCAGGTTTACGTTCTAATTCAGGAGTGTCAGGGATTATTGTTTTTTCAATTTCTGAAGTCTTTACAGGTTCGTCTGTTTCAATCTCTATAACACCACTGATATTTTCCAGATTTGCTGTTAATGAAATCTCTTTTTCTGCCTTAACTTTTATGGTTTTTTTCCATGTAACATATCCATCAAGTAGAACTTCAACCTCATGTGTACCAGCAACAATATCAGTTAATCGTTTAGGAGTGCTACCGGCTTCTTTACCATCCAGACTTAATTTTGCATTTTCAGGAAAGCTCTCAATATTAATAGATCCAATATTTAACTGGAGTGCTGCAGTCAAACTTATTTCCTTATCCTTTTTTACGATTATGGATTTCTTCCAATCTTCGTGCCCACTAAGCTTAACTTCAATCTCGTGAGATCCAATAGGGATAGAAGATAGCGTAGCAGGAGTAGTACCAGCTTCCTCCCC
>Ga0209556_1000866_pt1 | contig 17620 bp, 15 predicted proteins | sample SaaInlV_150m_DNA_5_FD_184652 | JGI IMG/M metagenome (GOLD analysis project Ga0209556, IMG submission 184652) | Marine microbial communities from expanding oxygen minimum zones in the Saanich Inlet - SI037_S3LV_150m_DNA (SPAdes) (version 2) | ecosystem: Environmental > Aquatic > Marine >...
ATTTATTGCTTTAACTTTATTTCTAAAATTCCAACTGATCACCAACTACTTAACGGTAGCAATCGTATTGGCAACTATTGGCTTAGTAATAGAGCTAGCAATCTCTTTGTTAAAAAAAGATTGATTTAGTTTGATATAATTGAATCAATGCAAACATCTAGTAAAAAACTTTCTAAAAAAAATCAGCAAAATATTACTGAACAATTCATCACTCTTCTATCAGACTTACGACATCCTGATGAGTGTGAGTACTTCTTCAAATCTTTTTTAACTAAAACTGAGCAAAGTGTTTTTGCCAAAAGACTGGGAATTGTTTGGATGCTGCACCAGCAAGAATCTTATAAAGATATTAAAAAGAAACTTAAAGTTTCGAGTGCTACCATTTCCTCAATAGCAGGACAAATGGATGATAAAGGAACTCAATTAATAGTTGATAAACTTAGAGTCGATGACTGGGCCGGAAGATGGACGAAAAAAATCATGGGCTTTTTTCAAGCTAAGTCCTAAGCTAAGATAGAGTCATGTCTAGCAATACTTTTTATCTGACCACCACCCTCCCCTATGTCAACGCCGCGCCCCACATCGGTTTTGCCCTAGAAATTGTGGCCGCAGACGTGATCGCTCGCTATCAACGCCTTTTAGGCAAAGAAGTGATTTTTAATACTGGCACAGATGAACATGGTCAAAAAATTTATCAAAAAGCATTGGAGAATAATCAAGATCCTCAGGCCTATGCCGATGAATATGCGGCTAAGTTTGATGACTTAAAGAAGATATTAAGCTTAAGCTACGATCACTTTGTTAGAACTACCAACTTAGATCATAAAGCAGCCGCTCAAGAATTTTGGAAGCGCTGCGATACTAATGGCTATATCTATAAGAATGAATACAAAACTAAATACTGCGTCGGCTGTGAGCTAGAAAAAACTGACTCAGATCTAGAAGATGGCAGGTGTCCACTTCACCGACACTCTGAGCTAGAGATTAGAGAAGAAGAAAATTACTTTTTTAAATTCTCAGCTTTCCAAAAACAACTTCTAGACCTTTATGAGAAAAATCCTGAGTTTGTAAAACCAGTTGGCAAGCAAAAAGAGATTACCAGTTTTGTTAAGGGAGACTTAAAAGACTTTAGTATTTCTCGTCTGAGAGAAAAAATGCCTTGGGGAGTGTCTGTGCCAGGCGATGACAAGCACGTCATGTATGTTTGGTTTGATGCGCTGGTCAACTATATCTCTACCCTAGGATGGCCCAATGATCAAGAAAAATTTGATAAATTCTGGCCAGTGATTCAACTGGCAGGCAAAGATAATCTTCGCCAACAGTCTGCGATGTGGCAAGCAATGCTAATGGCTGCAGACCTACCCAACTCAAAAAAAATTCTGATTAACGGTTTTATTGGTGTTGATGGACAAAAAATGAGCAAGTCCCTGGGAAACGTAATTGCCCCCAGTGAATTAGTCAATAAATATGGAGTAGATGCTGCCAGATACTTAATCATGAACTTGGGACCATTCGGCGAAGATATGGATGTGAGCTGGAAAAAATTGGACGAAGTGTATACCGCTGATCTATCCAACGGCCTAGGCAATCTTTGTTCTAGAGTAGCTAAGATGTGTGAAAAGGCAGAAATTATCGGAGAAGAATTTAATCAATTAAATAATGATTTCAGTGAATTGATGGATAATTATGACTTGGGTAAAGGATTAAGCTTAATAAATAATCAAGTGTCTGCCGCTGATCAATACCTAAGTGAGAATACTCCTTGGAAAAAAGAAGGTGATGAGCAAAAAAAGATACTCGTAGAAGCAGTCAAAAAAATTCAATCTATTTCTTATCACCTTCAACCTTTCATGCCGGAGACTGCTGAGAAAATTTTAGCTCACTTTAGTCAATCAAAGATTACCGCCCTAAAACCACTTTTTCCTAGATTAACCTAAACTATGATTTTCGATACTCACTGCCACTACAATTTGTCGCCTTTATATGAAAATTGGGAAGAACACTGGCGAAAAGCTCAAAAACACGGGGTAAAACAGGCTTTAATTCCAAGTTCTAATATGGAGACTAGTCGTAGAGCGATTGAGATAGCTAGAGAAGATAAAAATCTTTATGCCGCGATTGGCATCCACCCCAATGAGTACAATAAAATTTCTGCCGCTGATCTACCCACCTATATCTATGAGCACGCTGCTTCATTAGCCATGATGCACGACAATAAAAATGTGATTGCGATTGGTGAAACTGGCTTAGATTACTATCGATTGAAAGATGATGAGCGAGAACTGGCTATCAGCAATCAAAGAGAAGGTCTGAAGATGCACATTCAGCTAGCTAATGAATTTGAAAAAATCCTGATTATTCACGCTCGCGATAAAGGTGGTAATAAAGATAAAAATAACCAAGCCTACCAAGATATTTTAGAAATTGTTAAAAATAATTATCAATTTAAGAAACCATTTATTCTGCACTGCGTGTCTGGACCACAGGATTATATTAAAGAAATGCTTGAGCTGGGAGCTTATGTGGGTGTAGGTGGAAATGTGACTTATCCTAATGCTGATGAGCTGCGGGAGATAGTGAAGCTAGTGCCTGAAGATAAACTTTTACTCGAGACAGATGCTCCTTATTTACCTCCTCAGGAATTCCGCGGTCAAACTTGCGAGCCGTGGATGATTGGTAAGACAGCAGAGTATTTAAAAGCTGAAGGAATAATTAGTGCTGACTACAAAAATCTGCTCCCTTACTAAATTCCCCGCATTTATTTCTTTTTTCACCTCTACTCCTGTACAATACTTTCTCAATGGTAAAAAAATACTTTCGCCGCCATCCCATCCGAACTAAGCGTGCCTTAGAAATCCTGCCGGGATTCGTCTCTTGGTCACTAATTCTATTCCCATTTTGGGGTTCATTTGTATTCCCCACCATGGTGGCTTACTACGTCATTACCTTTGCAGTTTATTGGTTATACAGATCATGGACAGTGGCTATTCTCTCGATCATGGCTCATTTTAAGATCAAAGCCACCAAACAATTCGACTGGATATCAGATCTTAAGCGACAATTTCCTAAAAAATGGAAAACCATCCACCATATTATTATTATTCCTACCTACGAAGAGCCAATCTATATTTTACGTCGTACTTTAGAGGGACTATCAAAGCAATCTTTTTCTACCAAAAATCTTCATATCATGCTCTCTTTTGAAAATAGAGAAGGCAAACCAGCAAGAGAAAAAGCACAAAAATTACAACAAGAATTTGGAAACAAATTTGGTCATATCTGGGTCACTTTCCACCCTGACATTGAAGGTGAAGTCAAAGGAAAATCAGCCAACACCTGCTGGGGTGCTAAAGAAGCTAAGAAGCAACTAGTTAATAAACACCACGTCCCAATTGAAAACATTACTATTACCAGTGAAGATGCCGATGCTGTCATGCATCGCCACTACTTTGCAAACCTAACCTATGAGTTTTTAAGTTCAGCTAAGCCGCACAATAAAATCTGGCAGGGAAGCATCGTTTTTTATAATAATATTTGGCGAGTGCCAGCTGCTATTAGAGTTATGGCTTCAATTTTTTCAGTCACTCAAATGTATATCTTGATGCGAAAAGATCGATTGGTTAATTTTTCTACCTACTCCACCTCTCTCAAACATGTTCATGAAATTGGCTACTGGGATACAGATGTGATCCCTGAAGATTATCGCCTCTTCTTTAAATCTTACTTTGCTAAAAAAGGAGATTTTGAGGTTGAGCCAATATTCTTACCCATCCACCAAGACGCAGCTGAATCAAAGACCACTATAGACACCTTTAAAAACCAGTATGAGCAACTTAAGCGCTGGGCTTGGGGCACTAGCGATGATGCCTACATTATTCGCCAATATGTTTTGACAGAAGGAGTCCCTTTTTGGGATAAAACTATTCGAGTTCTAAAGGTTATTGAAGATCATTTCTTGTGGCCAGTCAATTGGTTTGCTGTCACTGTCTCAGCTATCTTACCGCCTCTACTCAACGAGCAGTTCAACCGAACCATGTTGGGCAAAACTCTTCCCCAGGTAACTTCATTTTTATTAACTCTTTCATTAGTCTCGATGGTAGTTATTTTTGTGATTGATGCGATTAATAGACCACCTCACCCTAAAAAACGAAATATATTTTCTTACATTGGTCAACCATTGGAGTTCTTACTTCTTCCCATTGCTGGCTTCTTTTTCTCGGCACTACCAGGAATTGATGCCCACACTAGACTTATGTTTGGTAAATACATCGAGTATAAAGTCACAGAAAAGGTCTAGCTTCAATTTGAAATTTGCTGCATAATAGACTCATGCTTCACCTAGCAAAAAAATTTGATCGTTGGCTTCATTCTCACCTAATCCTCCTACTCGCCCTAGTCTTATTACTAGCCCTGCGAATACCAAATTTTTTTGAACCGTATTGGTATGGAGATGAAGGTATCTACTTAACAATTGGCAATGCAATTCGAAATGGTGAAAAACTTTACACAGATATAGTTGACCATAAAACACCAATCATTTATTTCTTGGCAGCTGTACCAAACCAACTTAGTTTTAGATTGCTAACACTAGTCTGGATGATGACTAGCACCATTGCTTTTTATGGAGTTGCTCTTAAATTATTGAAAAAGAAGTTACCCACAGCTATCTCAACTTTTATTTTTGTCTTTTTAACCTCAGTCCCCTGGCTGGAAGGTAATATTCCCAATGGCGAGCTATTTGTAATGGGCTTTGTTTTAGTCGGAGCTTGGATCATGCTCAAAACCAAAGTCCTTGAATACTTCTTCAATCAAAAAAAAGAATTCTCAGGTGTCCAAAATAGATTTAAACTATACATAGTGGGAGTACTATTTGGATTAGCAATATTAACTAAGATACCTGGATTATTTGATGTTGTAGCTTGGTTGGCGGCATTTTGGTTCATGCTAACCAACCAGATAGACCTACTCTTTAACTCAAAATCCAGATTGCAGTGGTTTCAATTGCTAAAGAAAACCAGCTATCATCTTTTCTGGCTCGTCTTAGGAATGGTCACCCCTATCCTAGGATCAATAATTTATTTTACTGCCGTTGGCTCTGGTCAAGATTATCTGCAATTTGGACTGCTCTATAACTTCCATTACGCAGCTAATTGGAGCTTGCCATTCCAAAATAAAATTCTAGAACAACTCTTCACCCTACCCGGAAAAATAGCCATTGCTGCCTTGGTTTATCTAGCTTTAACTTTGAAACCAAAAAGGTTTAAACCAAAGGATCAGTTTATATTTGGCTGGTTTATTCTATCTTTAGTTGGAGCGTTGCTTTCAAACAGACCATATCCTCATTACTTCCAACAACTCGTGCCAGCTCTATCTCTACTGTTGGGAAATCTGATTATTATTGCTAGATTTAAGAAAAAAAACCTTCAAAAAAATATACCCACCATTTCAATGAGTTTAGTTTTAATAGTCCTTGCCGTGGGAGCACTAAAGCTGCTTAATTTTGGAGCCTATCCCCTAGCTTCCTATTATCAAAGATTCTTTCAACTAGTCTCAGGAAGAATGACTAAACAAGAGTATCGTCAATCTTTCAATTACTTCATGGAAGACAATTACGATGCAGCTGAAATTATCAACCCTTCTGGGGTAAATGAAATATTTATTTGGGGAACTAACCCCATGCTTTATGCATTAACTGAAACCAATCCAACTGGAAAATTTACAGTTTCATTTCATATCAAAGACTTGAAAGTCTACGATGAAACAATGGCGAGTGTAGTTGCTAAAAAACCCCTGTTTATCGTGGTGATGGATAATGAGCATGAGGAACTTCCGGGATTGAATGAATATTTGCAAAGATACTATGTGCTTAACTCAAACTTTACTAACTTTAGTTTGTGGAAACGCCTGCCAGAGCTAGTTTCTTTAGGCACGCTATGAACTCATACTCAAAAATACCAAAGTATTTAAAAAAAATATTTCTAGTATCTTTCCTCCTTACTACCTCAATGTTACTAATAACATTGATCTTTTTCTTCCGAATTCAACCACAAGTACCTCTCTTCTATTCATTAGCCAGACAGTCACAACACTTAACTTCTAAAAATTGGTTATTCTTACTACCAGCATTGTCACTCGCCATTAGCTTAACTCATCTACTGATCATCAAATTAATTGGACAATCAGATCAACTCTTGATGAAATTATTTGCTTGGACTACAGTCGGAGTTCAATTCATGTTTGGACTAGCCTTATTTAGAATTTTAATAATTATTACTTAGTTTTTATGTGGCCTTTTATTATCGCTTTTGCAATTAGCTTTTTAATTACTCCAGCTGTAATCAAATTTTACAGATCAAAAAACTGGGTTGATGATCCTCAAAAACTAAAACATGCCAAAAAAACTCATTCCAAATCTGTTCCTAGAGGTGGAGGTCTAGTAATCTACGCCGGTATCTTGATCACTGCGCTAGTTTTTTTACAGATAGATAAATACTTAATTGGAATTCTTCTGGGAGGATTTCTCCTAGTCATAGGTGGGGTCTTAGATGATATTTTTGACATTCACCCACTACTCCGATTGGGGATCAATACGGCGGCGGCTTTGATCGTGGTGGGATCAGGAATCGGCATTGCCTACGTCACCAATCCTTTCTCAACCGAAGTCATTCACCTTAATCAACCACAAATTCCGATTTTTCTTTTCGGAAAAACTCGCACCATCTGGATACTAGCCGATCTTTTTGCCTTGCTATTTATTGTTTGGAACATGAACATTGTTAACTGGTCAAAGGGAGTCGATGGACAACTACCTGGATTTGTAAGTGTGGCAGCGTTAATGATCGGCTTCCTTTCGTATCAATTTATCGATGATCCTACTCAATTCAACACCTCTCATCTTAGCTTTATAGTGGCTGGAGCCTACCTGGGATTACTATTTTGGAATTGGTACCCTCAAAAAATTATGCCTGGTTATGGAGCGGGATCGCTAGGAGGTTATTTTTTAAGCATTTTAGCAATTCTCTCTGGTGCAAAAGTGGCAACTGCTCTCATGGTACTAGCTATACCAACTGCTGATGCTATTTTTACCATTGCTAGAAGAATCTTAGCTGGAAAATCTCCTTTTTGGGGTGATAGAGGTCACCTTCACCATAAACTCTTAGATGTGTTGGGTTGGGGTAGAAGAAGAATTGCTGTTTTTTACTGGGCCTCTAGTTTAGGACTAGGCTTACTCTCGCTTCGACTTCAAACATGGGGTAAGATAGTGACATTAGCAGTAGTCATGAGTTTGGTTTTTGGATTTTTGATCTGGGCCAAACTCCAACAAACTAAAAAAGTAAAATGAACCTATCAAATAATATTCTATTTCTAATTCTTAAATCAGCTCGACCTCGGCAATGGATAAAGAATATAGCTCTTTTCGCAGCCTTAATATTTTCTGGATTTTTCTTTTATAACCCCAGTGATGCTTTACCTTACTTCGTGACCGTTACTCTATCAGCCATAGTTTTTTCAGCTTTAACTTCTAGCATCTACATCATTAACGATATTATTGATTATGAAGCCGACCGCAAGCACCCTTTTAAAAAGAAAAGACCAATCGCTTCAGACAAACTACCCATCCCCATCGCTCGGCTTGCAGCAATCATAGGGCTTAGTTTCTCTCTCATCGCTTCATTTTGGTTTGCACCTTTTTTTAGACTCATGGTTGTAGCCTACTTCTTACTCCAAATTACTTATGCGACCAAGCTCAAACATATTCCCATTTTAGACGTAGCTTCAATTGCGACCGGATTTCTAATCAGAATCTATGCTGGAGCAGTGGTGGTTAATCTTCATATGAGTGTCTGGTTTTTACTAACAGTTATCTCTGCTTCTTTGTTCTTAGCCGTTGGTAAACGTCAAAGTGAGCGAACTTTACTGGCTGGATCTAATCAGAGTAATAAAGACTTAGGTGAAACTAGATCTATTTTGAAAAAATATAGTCAGCGCTTACTAGATCAGTACACTGGCATGTTTGCTAATGCTACCTGGCTCTCTTATGCGCTATTTGCTTTTCAAGATGAGGCCGTCAGACCCGATGATAAATTTGCCACTTTTTATGGAATTTTACCCCGCACTCTTCAATCTCAAAAACTACTTATGCTAACAGTTCCTTTTGCTATCTACGGCATCATGAGATATCTACATTTAGTTTATGAAAATAACCAAGGTGAGTCTCCAGAAAAAGTTTTACTAGGAGATAAGCCACTACTGACCACAGTTTTTCTATTTGGAATCTCAGTCATGATCATAATTTATGTGCTGAGCTAAATTTTAATGCGAATCAAAAACGGACCCATAATTTTAGCTTTTATTCTTTTTTTTAGTTTTGTGGCTCGTATCTACCGCCTCCATGTCCCTGATCGTTATATTTTTGATGAAGTTTATCATGTGATTACTTTTAAGTTAATTGCTGCTAATGATCCCCGTGCTTTTGAGTGGTGGCATGGCGCAATTGAACCCAACACGGCCATTGATTGGCTGCACCCACCACTAGCTAAGTACACTCAGGGATTTTTTATTAAAATTCTGGGAAGCAGTAGCTTTTCTTGGAGAATTAGTTCGGCCTTGTTTGGGGTAGGTGTCATTTGGGCAATTTATAAACTCAGCCAAAAGCTTTTCAATGATCAGCGAATTAGCTTGTTAGCGGCAGGATTGGCTTCACTAGATGGTCTGCTTTTAGTCCAATCTCGGATAGCTATGAATGATATTCATGTTACATTTTTTATTTTACTGACTTTTATTTCTTATCTTAGTTATAAAAAAAATCCACAAAATAAGAGACTATTCTTGACAGGTCTACTCGCCGGCTTAGCCATGAGTAGTAAATGGTCTGGAACTATGGCGGTAATGGTTATCTGCTTGCTAGAAACTATTGATTGGCTAAAAAGATTTTTTACTAAAAAAATAAAGTGGAATGAGCTGATTAATCAAGGATTGCTGATGGTGATAGCTTTAGGACTAATTCCCTTTACTGTTTATATTCTCTCTTATGGGCAGATGTTCTTGCAAGGCAAAGGCTGGAATCATTTCACTAAGCTTCACAACCAAATTTGGTGGTATCAAACTAATCTCACCGCCACCCATGGCTATCAGTCTCAACCTTGGCAATGGTTTTTAAATATTAAACCAGTTTGGTTTCATGTAGATTATCCAAGCAATGACCAAATTGCTAATATCTATTCGATTGGAAATCCAGCTTTCCATTGGGTAGGAGTGATAGCCGTAGTTATGACAATTTTTTTCTTAATTTTTCGCAAACTCAATCATAAAAAATCTAATCGAGAAGTTAAAAACTTGAATTGGCTTTTAATCACCTATCTTTTCTTGTGGCTACCGTGGCAGCTCTCACCACGAATCATGTTTTATTATCACTACACACCTGCTGTCCCATTATTGGCTATCATCATTGCCTATTGGCTGATAAAGATTTGGTCAATGAAAGTTAAAAAAGACTCGGAGTGGAATAAAATTACTATCCTGGTGACTGTCTTACTAATTTCCATAGTTTTTGCAGTTTGGTACCCACAGTGGACTGCTATCCCCATGCCCAAAAACTTTGTCGATGCAGTTTATTACGCAATTCCCAGCTGGAAATAGATATTTTTTAAATAAAAAACCGCTTTTTTAAAGAAGCGGTTTTTATCTATCTTAACAAGTTGCACTTGCTGAGACCTGATAACTTAAGTTTATCTTAACCTATTCTAGTTGCTATTGGCTAGTATCAGTCTTAAAAGTGTGGACCCGTCGAGAATTGAACTCGAAAGAAAGAGTTATCAGGTCTCTCGTGCAAGCCTGCCGGGCCCCGCACTTTTAACATTAAAACAAATGAAGCTTACTGGAAGTGTAATATTTTTTACATCACCCCTAGTTTTTAAAAAATTAAAACTCTAAAAATTTAAGTTCTCTAATCTCACTCATCACTTCTTTAATTAGATCTTTAAGATCGTTCACATCTTCGTCCGTGAGGGTAAAAGTTCTTTTGACTAGCTTGTCACTCGCATTTGGCTCAACAAAATCAAACTCACCCTGAGTAACGGTGGGAATAAATGTCTCATCTAAATCAGTCAGGAGTTTATAAAAAAGTAGTTGCCGCTTGTAGGGACCTTTGACACTATCAGGTAATTGCTGCTCTCGCTCTGATAAATTAGCCGAAACTATTTTACCTTCAACATAATTAGCAGATTTGGCTTTACCAGTCTTATAATCAATTACTTTAACCAATCTTTTTTCTTTATCTAGCCAATCGACTCGATCAATTCGACCAGTAATATGAATATCGCCCAACATAGTTTTACTCCAACCAAAGCCAAAGAAGCGCTCGATAAATAAAGGCTGAGCTTGAGTCTCATCTAGCTCTTCATAGTATTTGGCCAAAATTTCTTGCCCATAGTGGAGTCGTCGCTTAAAATTTTGTGAAGTCATCAACTCTTTTGTGAGTGAATCTTTAAACTCTTCTAAGATTATTTCCAAAGGTGGCTTTTTATTCTCATCTTGAATGACTTTAAATAATTTTTCTAAAGCTAAATGAATTGCACTCCCAAAAGCCATCGGCTCCGGCTTAGCTCGCGGAATCCGTAGGAGGACGTTTTCAACGAATTCTTCTGGGCTTCTCAAATAAGTATTGAGTGCTGTCACCGATAATTTAAAATCTTTCACTAAAGCTTGATAGAAATCTTTTTCTGAAGTTTTTATTTTCTTAGTCACTGCTGGCTCTAAAAGACGAGCTAAATAGTCATTGGTGTTTTTAAGAATCTCTGGAGCTTTGATGTCTTTCAGATTGGTCTTCAATTCTGATTCACTATCCCTGAGCTCTTCAATAAACATACTCCCAATAACTTCTTTAGTCCGATTATCAGTAATAATAGTTTCTGGAGATGAGATGGTAATTTGTTTTCTGGCTCGAGTCAGTGCTACATAAAATAAACGGCGCTCATCCTCATTTTGCTCTTTGGCAGATAAGTCACTATTTTTCAGCAAACCTTCTGGTAGGGGTAGTAACTCTCGGATTCGATTGTTACCCCATTTTTTATCTAAACAATGGAGTAAGAAAACATAGTCCCACTCAAGTCCTTTGGCTTTATGGACTGTAGATAAATGAACTGCATTTTTCTTTACGTTCAAATCTTCGACGTTGAGTTTGATACCGTGATCTTTCATGGTTTCAATAGCCGCTAAAAATCCAGCTAGTTTCAAACCAGATTGACTTTGCGATAAAGCTTTCACTTCTCTAAAAAGTGAATTCAGATGAATCAATAACTCAGTTTTCAAATCGGAGTTAAGGACCCACTCTAAATATTGACTATCCTTAATCACTTGCTCGAACCACTCCGGGAAAACCACAGTGGCGTCTAAACTACCCCACTCGCGCAATCGATTAATAAAAATAGTTAGCTGCTCAAACTCTGTTGGCGTGACCGCATCTCCCAAATCATGTTTCTTAAACTCTTCAAACCCAAGTTCAATTAATTCAAAGATGCTTAATTTAGCTTTACCAGCTGCCCGGCCAACTCTCATTACTAAGACTTGATCTAAGCCCAACCACTCATAGCGCATGACTTCAAATAAGCGCTCGTCTTCCTGCGCAACACGAGTATCATCGATGACTTGAAAAAAAGTTAGTAATTGGCGAATAGCTTCATTTTCTAGTAAATCATTTCCACCATCAGTTTCATAAGCTAAACCCCACTTCTCTAATGTTTCCTGGATTTCATTAGCATCGCGATTATGACGATACAAAACTGCAATTTTCTCCAAAGCTACGCCCTGCTTCACCAACTTCTTAATTTCTTCAGCAATATAAATAGTTTCGAGTGTTTGAGAAGGAGCTTGATAAAGATTGATGTCAATTTTATCTTTAGTCTGACTTTTAAGTGGCTCAGTGAAAGAAAATTTGGCTAAAGGACCGCTAACTTCAGTCAGCTGATTCTGAGTAATTAGCTTCGCAGCCGCATTGTATATATTCTGCGGGCAACGATAGCCCATGTTTAAAGTAATCACCTCAGCTGCCTGATAGCGAGCTACAAACCCTAAGACATTCTCTACTGATGCACCCTGAAAGCGATAAATTGATTGATTGGGATCTCCAACCACAAAGACATTAGCTTTCTCACCCCAATAGGAAGCGAGATGATCGACTACTTTATTCTGAGCGGAGTTGGTGTCCTGATACTCATCGACTAAAAAATAATGAATATTTTCCTGATATTCACGGAGTAGTAATTCGTGTCGATCAAAAGCTTCTACTACTAAGGCAATCATGTCATCAAAGTCATATCGCAAACTAGAACGAAGACGTTTTTGATATCTATCATAGATTTGAGTGAGCTCTTGCCACTTAACCAGATTACGTTGTCGCTTAGCGAGCTCAGTTTTTTTGAGTTCATCTTTTTCTACTTCTAGTTGCTGCTCTTCTGCCGCTACTACTTTTTTGAAATCAGCTGGTAGGAAACCCTCTCTTTTTAGATTCGAGATGGCATACATGATGTCGGTGATATAAAAGTAGGGACGATTGAGGGGTTTGATAACCTCAATTTCTGCTTCGGAGATTATTTTCTGGAAAATATCATAGCGCTCTAGGTCAGTCAGGGGTTCACTAGCTCGGTCAATGGGAAAGTATTCGGGGTGAAGTTTAATTACTTGACTACAAAAAGCATGAAAAGTGTTGATCTGGACATAGTAGCCGGTTTTGCCGATCATTTTAACTAATCGCTGACGCATTTCTTTAGCCCCAGACTCAGTAAAGGTGAGAGCTAGAATAGAACGAGGATTGGTATCTGTTTTGAGTAAAATATTGGCAATTCGAGCGGCTAAGACTTGAGTTTTACCAGTTCCTGGGCCAGCGACGACCATGACTGGACCATCGGTGGTATCAACAGCTTTTTTTTGTTGGGAATTAAGACGACTATAGATGGATTGAAACTGATCTGAGCTTGGCATTAGAGCTATTGTAGCACTCAACTCTTATCAAATTTTTCTTCAGCTTGGTATCTACCAATTCTCCGCCCCATCATTTTTTGTTTCAACTCTAAAGTTCTTTTTATCCGTGGGTCTTTAACTGCATTACCAGCTGCGGTCAGTTTGCGTTGTTGGGAGTACATGGAGCTGAGTTTTTGTTTGATAGACATAGTTCTACTTTACCATTTTATTTCTTCTTCACCCTGCAGTAAAAGATACTGATTGGCTTGACTGAAGTGATGACAGCCGAAGAAGCCGTTATAGGCACTCAGGGGTGAAGGATGGGCGGCTTCTAGAACGAGGTGTTTTTCACGATCAATGACTTCGCCTTTGCGCTTAGCGTAATTACCCCAGAGTAAAAAAACTAAACCAGTTTTTTCTTCAGAAAGAAGCTTGATGACTGAATCTGTAAACTCTTCCCAACCTTTACCTTGATGAGATGCTGCCTGACCTTTCCTGACAGTTAGAGTGGCATTGAGCATTAAAACTCCTTGCTCTGCCCAGTGCTGGAGATCTCCGTGAGTAGGTATTTCTTTACCTAGATCAGTTTGGAGTTCTTTATAGATGTTTTGTAATGAGGGTGGGATCCTAACTTCTTTGCTGACTGAGAAACAAAGTCCATTGGCTTGTTTAAGACCATGATAAGGATCTTGACCGAGGATGACTACCTTGACGTCATCATAAGCACAGTGGTCAAAGGCAGCAAAGATTTGTGATCCGGGTGGGTAAACTTCACCTTTTTTATATTCATCTCTTACAAAAGAAGTTAGTTCTGTAAAATATGATTTCTCAAACTCATCCTTTAAAACATTATTCCAGGAGGGGTGAATATTTACCTGTGACATATTATAGATCGCTCTCTCCATCTCCAATAAATCCATTGCGCTGTAGCGACCAAAGTTGCTGATAAATGCCGCCATCTTTTTGGATTAATTCTTCATGAGTTCCAATTTCGGCAATTTGGCCTTCGTTCATGACGACAATACGATCAGCTTGCATGATGGTGGAGAGTCGGTGAGCAATAATAATGCTAGTGCGAGGATCTCGCTGATCTCTAACTAAATCCCAAAAGGCTTGCTGAATGATTTGCTCTGAAGCACTATCTAGTGAGCTAGTGGCTTCATCCATGATAATAATTTTAGGTTTTTCGAGCAGCATTCTAGCAATGGCCAAGCGTTGTCTTTGGCCACCAGATAGTTTGATGCCGCGCTCCCCAACTATAGTTTTATAACCATTGGGCAAATCTTTGATAAAAGTATCCACTTGAGCTGCTTTAGCTGCTGCCAAAACTTCTTCTTTACTGGCTTTTTGATTGGCGTAGGCAATGTTGAAATAAACAGTATTGTTGAATAACAACGGGTCTTGTGGAACTACACCGACTATTTTGCGCAGCTCATCTTTGAGTAGTTTATTAATAGCGATGCCATCAATTAAAATTTGACCACTGGTGGGGTCATACATACGCATAATCAATTTAGCGACAGTGGTTTTACCAGCGCCTGAAAAACCGACTAAAGCTATAGCTTCGCCGCTCTCTATTTGAAGAGAGAAATCTTTCAAAACTAATTGCTTGTTTTCGTAAGCAAAATCAACTTTATTAAAAGAAATTTCTCCCTTAAGATCTAATATTTTTCTAGGCTGAATTGGATCTGGAACAGTGATTTTTTCATCAAGTAAATCTAAATAGGTACTGATATCAGTATTTTTCTTAGCCAGCTCGCGTAAGCTAAAAAGTAACTGCATCATTTTGGGTAATAGAGTCATTGAAAAAGTGGTGACTAGTAGAAAATCTGCTAAAACGATTTGTTGGTTCCGCAAATCTCTGACTGCTAAAAACATAATGCCGACCAATGCAAAATTAATTAAATTACCCACAATGCCATCGAAGTAACGAAAAGTAAAAAAATAAGCTTGCAGGCGTTGATTCCAAATTGCGAGAAGTTTAGAGAAACGAGACTGCTCAAATTTTTCATTGGCAAAATATTTGACTGTATCAAAATTAACCAAGTTATCGACTCTAGCTGATGAGACATTGTCATCGGCATCATTAAATTCTTGGCGTCTTTTGATATTAATTTTGATTAAAAAATAAGCCACTAAAACAGTGATGGCGATCAGTAAAAAAACAAAAAGTAAATATTCCAAGCGCAAACGAGCAAAAGCAAAGAACATGACTGCAAAACTAATCGCTAAATTTAAAAATTTGCGGTTAATGATGTCATAGTAAGCAAAGAAGGCATCATCGCCTCTTTTCATCAAGCTGATTAATTTTCCAGAGCTTTTGTTGGTGTGGTAAGCAAAATCTAGGTTGTGGATATGAGTTAAAACTTCTTTGGAAATATCGTTGGAAGCACCAACCATATTTTTGTCAGTTATATAGTAGCCAATGTTTTCCAGTAGGTTGCTGATAAAAAGAATGAGGCCAAAAATGAGGACTAATCTGAAAGCATGGTCCATTAAGCCATCTTGCACTGCTATGGTGAGCCATTTGACGAAAAATGGGGCTAAATTGTTGAGGATCATGGAGATCACCATCGGTATGGAGCCAAGAATGAAAGGCCATTTGCGTTGCCAGATGAAGTGATAAAGACGTTTAAAAACAGACATAAATTTGTCGACTAGAAGCGACTAATCTTAAACTATTAAGACAGTCGATCCTCCTACAGTGGGATTATACAGATTTTGATATGAAAATCTTGGCAACTAGTGATTCAGCTTTTTCTGGATTTACATAAACCATCCAGTTGGAAATATGTTGTGGAACTTTTTTTCTTAGCTCTTCTCGGCTGTTCTCTGCCTGTAAACCTAATACATTAAAACCTAACCTAGAAGCGACGGCAGCCATAATTGGATTAGTTATACCAATCATAAGGCTGGCTTTCTTCCACTCTTCATCGTGGGATATTTTTTCAAACAAAATAGCTAAGCTTTTGAGCCCTGATCGAGATCTTTTGATGGCTTTACTAGGATCATAAAGGCTGCTATCTGGTATGAAATCTAAGATTATTATTCTCTGACCTTCCACAACCTCTAAGTTGGAGCCATCTCTACTTAGAGTAAAGGTAGTATGAACTATTCTTAGATCTGCTTGTAATCCGTTGCTTCCAAAATCATCCAGGAACTTTGAATTTTCCATCATCTGATCATTGGGCGTATGTGGCTTACTTTCTTTATATTGCTCGGGAGTAAGCCAAGATCTTGTTTTATTACTAAAACAACCTATCTCTTTACCATTCTTTTCCAAAGTTGTTTTATCAGAAAAAGACTCTCCACTCTTTAAAAGATACTCTCCAGCCACCATAGCATGGTATCTTTCTCCACTAGTAGTTGTTGCCTCAATCATCACTGTTAAGGGAGTAACAAGATCATCGGGCAATAAAACAATTTTCCATTTAAGTTTTAACCCCTCCGCCTTCTCTTCTGTCAAAGAATAAATCGCATCTACTAATGACTTAATATCTAATGCTGGGGGTTCTGAATATATGTGACCAATCCTTGTAATTTCAGTATCTACTTTTTCTTCTTCAACTTCTTGATAAGTATCAGCATCATATGACATATAAACATACTAACATTAATAAGATGATTTAGAAATAAATCCTAAACTGTCGGGGTGACAGGACTTGAACCTGCGACCTCGCGGCCCCCAGCCGCGCGCGCTACCAACTGCGCCACACCCCGTTTAAAAGAACCAATTCCTATTTTGTTACACCTTTGGTAACCAAGTAATGGTTTCATACTTTTAAGCTCACTAATTATACAGTACTATAAATTCACTAAAGCAATAAAAAACCCAAAAATAACCAATCAAACTGAAAGGAAGTCATGCCTAAGAAAAAAAACACCAAGGAAAAAACAGCCGTCGAGGTCGAAGAATCTGGTAAAGGTCAAGCCGTCAACATTGCCATGCAGCAGATCGAGAAAATGCATGGAGAGGGATCAATTATGAAGATGGGCGCCTCTTTAGATAGAAACAAAAACTTCCCCTCCATTTCAACTGGATCCCTATCCTTAGATTTGGCACTAGGCATCGGTGGCTTCCCTCGTGGCCGAATCGTTGAAGTCTATGGTCCTGAAGCCTCAGGTAAAACCACCCTCTGTTTGCATGCCATCGCTAGTGTCCAGAAAAAAGGTGGCGTAGCTGCTTTTGTTGATGTCGAGCATGCTCTAGACCCGGTCAGAGCTGCCAAAATTGGAGTAAATGTTGATGAAATGCTTATCTCTCAGCCAGACTATGGTGAGCAAGCTTTAGAGATCGCTGAAACCTTAATCCGTTCTGGTGGAGTTGATGTCGTTATTATCGACTCTGTGGCCGCCTTGGTACCTAAGTCAGAAATTGAAGGTGAGATGGGTGACCACTCCATCGGTAAACAAGCTAGATTAATGTCTCAAGCCATGCGTAAGCTAGCTGCTGCCATTAATAAGACTAAAACTTTAGTTATCTTTACCAACCAGATCAGAATGAAAATCGGAGTCATGTTTGGTAGTCCTGAGACAACTAGCGGTGGAAACGCCCTTAAATTCTATGCCTCACAGCGTCTAGATATCCGTAAAATCGGCAACATCCAAGAAGGTGAAGAGATAGTCGGTAGTCGTCACCGAGTGAAGATTAAAAAGAACAAGC
>Ga0209556_1000904_pt1 | contig 17108 bp, 8 predicted proteins | sample SaaInlV_150m_DNA_5_FD_184652 | JGI IMG/M metagenome (GOLD analysis project Ga0209556, IMG submission 184652) | Marine microbial communities from expanding oxygen minimum zones in the Saanich Inlet - SI037_S3LV_150m_DNA (SPAdes) (version 2) | ecosystem: Environmental > Aquatic > Marine >...
CATCTTTAGATCAATTCCAGCCATTACTTAAATCCCAGAAAAAACAACACCCCAAAGCCAGACATATTTGTTGGGCCTATCGTATCAATGAAACAGAATCAATTGTGGAACATAGTTCTGATGCAGGGGAACCAGGGGGAACGGCTGGATTACCCATTTTAAACCAACTGCTGAAAATTGAAGGTATGAATGTGGCACTATTTGTCATTCGTTATTTTGGCGGTATCAAATTGGGTAAGCGGGGTCTAATGAATGCATACGGCAAAGCAGCAGAATTGGTGATCCAATCTGTTTCATTTCGTCCGTGGATACCCATAATGCCATTAATTATAAAAGCAGATATAAAATACTATAGTGATATTGTGCAGGTTATTTCAAAATTCGAGGGTCAAATTCGTAAAGATTTCTCGGGTGAAACATTAAATGATGGGTCATTTGGGCAAGTAGAAATAAAAAAAGCGAGCGCGAATAATACCAAGGAGGGTAGTAGGAGTTGGTAAAAGAAATTCGCACCCGCTTTAAGCCATTAGACACCCTAAATTGAAAAAGGTTCCTAAAAAATGAAGAAAATATTAACAGTTGTGATCTGGATCACATTATGGCTTATGTCATCGTCATGCAGCCAGGAAACCGCGCCATTAACCATTGGATTTTGGAACGTAGAAAACCTGTTTGACTTAGCAGATGATCCGGAAAAAAATGATGAAGAATTTGCGATGGGTGGCCGGAAAAATGTCACTCAGGAGATTTTCGATTTAAAAATAAAAAATACCGCAGAAGTATTGGCGGATCTCAATGTAGATGTGGTGGGTCTTTGCGAAGTGGAGAATCGTTATGTATTGGAAGAACTCAATCAAGCCTACGCCGGGCGACAATATGAAATCATTCATTATGAATCTCCTGATTCCAGAGGAATTGATAATGCGTTGCTTTATGATCCCAAAATATTTACAGTTGTAGAAAGTCGCCCCATTCTCAATACATTACCCGATGGCGGTAAAACCAGAGATATTCTTTATGTAAAAGGGCAATACGCCGGAGAAACGATTCATCTATTTGTGAACCATTGGCCGTCAAATTATGGGGGTCGTAAAAAATCAATCCCAAAGCGGGCTGCTACTGCATCATTAATTGCCAAAGAAGTAGCAAAAATATCTCGACATGATGCCAGTGCAGAAATAATCTTGATTGGTGATTTTAACGAAGACCCAAATGAAATGAATGTACAGTCATTAAAAACCGTTGGATTGACCAGTTTAATGGAACCCATGTTGGGGCAGCCCAAAAAAGGCACCTATATTTATCGGGGTGAAGATTTATTCTATGATCAAATTATTGTTCACGAAAGTTTAAAAGACCAAGACGGTTTAGCCATTGATCCAGAATCTGTCTATATTTTGGATTTACCGAAATACCGTCAGCATGAAGGGAAGTATGACCATTATACTTTTCGCTTTTGGGTGGGAGATCGCCTTTTGGGTGGTTATTCAGATCACCTGGCGGTGCGGGTGACGATTATAAAGATTTGAAATAGATCGCCCAATTTACAGGCGTTAATATCAAATGGTAGCGTTGATGCCTTCTGCTTTTATTTATTCCCTTTTAATGATACGTAGAGTGCAATTCCACAAAAAACCATGGCTGCGACATAAGCATGATTGTTATTCCAGTTAACCCATCCAAAATAGTCACTGGCAACAATTAATCCAGCGAGGATAAGACAACCAATGGACATCATGGGTTGTTTTTTTATTACTTGTAATTGCGTCATTGTTTCTCCTCTCCTAACAATTGATTGTGGGAATCTACGATTAAAAGAACATTATTTATTGGCATTCAGGATTTAGGGGAATACCAAATGGGGGAGGACCAGGCTCTTTCCCGAACCGTCATCGATACATTATCTGAATATTGAGTATCGTAGCGAATCTTATCCCACAATTGCCAGCTGGCAGTGGGAATTTCTATCACCCGAACATAATAAAAAGCCTTTGCTTCCGGATCAAATTCCGGATCAACCCAAACCACCATTAATTCTGTGTCGCCCAGATCCGTAGAAAAGGCACCCGTTTTCATATCTACCGTTGCGCCATTATCCGGCACAGTTCCATCTGGGTTCACACTTCGGCCATCTGAAAGGGCCACATTAAAAATCTTTTCGTGGAGCTCCCCATTTTTATGCCATCCCTTTACTACCTGAAGTCGGTCTAAGTTGGCGCCGATAGAATCTTTTTTTGCCCAGATAAGGAATGACGCTTCCGCTGTATTGTTGGGAAGGTCTCTTCCCATGGGCACCCCATTCGTATAGCCATCATTTACCAAGGCATCATTTGAATTATAATCACCTTTAAATCCTTTACCGCCAAAAAACCGCAATTGGATTCGGCTACCACTGGTGGCATAACATTCCTTTTGTTTAAGGGCATCATATATATGACCCCGGGTATTTTCTTCGGCCCATACCGCCACCAATCCGCCAGGATTTACCACTTCGTAAACCGGTAATGTTTCATCCAATACCCAGCGCTGGAATGCCCGGGCCTCCGGAAAGAAATCTGCAATGGCATTGTTTCCCGTATTGCTATTCTCTTCTACTTTTCCCGGGGTAGCTGTGTGGGTGTCGGTACTACCAATTAACCCGTATTTGAATGGATTAACTCCGATGTTATGCTCATGTTCCAAGCCTTTTTTTAAGGCCCAGCGTACGTAATTATTTTCTTGAGGCGGATCGTTAGTATAGTTTTCAAAACCGGCAAATTCGTCATTTTTCCAAAAGGCTGCATGGACTTCCGAACTCCCTTTGGCTTGATGAATTTCGATCAAAGGTTCAAAATCTTGACGCAGCTGGGCATATTCTGTTGTCATGGAATTTCCATTCGCATCCCTATCTGAAAAGGCACCGCCATCGGCCAAGTTTGTATTATGGGGGATGGCCATGGCGGTGGCGCCCTCATCGGTAATGTGCTGAAGCCAGGTCCACAGTGCTTCTTCATGTTTCAATTCGAAAGAACTTAAGGGATAGTCGGGGAGCATCATGTCTCGGAAAATAATATTTCGATGAAGATGGGCACGTCCGCGGAATTGAGACCACTCATAACCGGCAAATGTGGTGAATTTCCCCGGTTCATAAAATTTTTCTGCCGCATCAAGAATAATATCCCAGGCCTTTACGGTGGTGTTATATCCTCTAAAAAATCGGGGGTGAGTTGGGTCTTCGACCCCAGCATTGTGGAGGGCGGTGTGAAATAATTTGCGCTGCCGAGATGTATCAATATATACGGAATTATCCGGATCATGGATAGAATAAATGGGCTCATCCGATTCATGGATGGCTCGAAACAATCTGGGTAAAATAGCTTTATGACCCGGTTCGTCTGCATTTTGAACGGTGATTAATTCCCCAATCGCTTCTGCATGGTCCGTAACCGCTGTAAAATCCAAAGGACGATCAATTTTTACTTTTTGGCCAAACACCTCTATGGCTTTGCCCCGGGCAAAACGATACGCATCCTCCGGGTTGGCCAGAGTTCCACCAATATAGGCATCCAGAGACAAGGAGGTGTGGACATGTAAATCACCAAAATACAGATTTCGCTGGGGGTTGGGTGTTAATTTGTTTTCTGCTCTAAATCGTTCGGTGCGTGTTTTATCTGAGATGGGGTTGGGCACCGGATCTAAAATGGGACCCTCGGGGAATAAGCTTATAAAAATGATGCCCCCCACTAAAAGAACAAGTATTAGGGTGGAAATGATAATGGTTCGTTTATTAGATTTTGTCATAGGTGTAAATAATTGGCTTATTGAAATATGTGTTTATGGGTTATGATAACCGAAAATTTACTTAATAAAATGAAAAAGCCCGCTTGATTTTCAAGTGGGCTTTTGCTTGGTGTGTGGTCCGTTAAATAAGTCCCACAGAAACTCTACGGCAATTTTTAATAAAAAGCCGGTGTGAGTCTAATTGAACTGGGCAACCAATGACTGCATCATCATTCTGCAAATACCTTTTCAATTGCAGTGATGGTGAACTTCGTCTCTTTTCCTTCGATCTCAAGGGTAAAATTGTCATCAACCTCTTTTCCGATCATGGCTTGGGCAAATGGTGAATGGTAGGTTACAATCATGGGATAAAGATCCAACTCAAATTCGATGGGACCTAATAGGTAATAATCTTCGGCCGCATCTTTGCCTTCTTCAAGGACTGAAACCTTATTGCCAAACCCGACCTCATCGGTATCAATTTCACCATTCTCGATGAACCGGAATGGTGCGTGGGACTGCATCAATTGTTTCTTATATACGATTAAACTTTGCTCTTCCCTTGCGGCGTGGTATTCCGCATTTTCCTTAAGATCACCATGATCCGCAGCTTCTCGAATCCTTTCTGCAGTTGCTCTCTTTAATCTATCAATAGATTTCATTTCCGCTTCTAATGCGCGGTATGTATCCCGCATAATCAAAGTTGCCATATTGCCATTCCTATTCTTGATCGAATTAAATAAATTGTTTGTTTGAGATTACAATTATCTGCAATCCAGAACAAAAATTATGTCAAAGAAAAAGCCTCAACTTCCAAACAGGAAACCAAGGCTTTTGAGTGTAGCGGGGAACGGATTCGAACCGCTGACCTTCGGGTTATGAGCCCGACGAGCTACCAGACTGCTCCACCCCGCGTCATGTGTAATTCTTTTGTTAAAAAACGCCTTTTTCTTTCGATTGAAGGCCGGCAAAATTATACTCATTTATAATAGAAGACAAATAAATATTTCCACTTTTATTGTACTATAATTAATATCGTGAAAACACGCTCACACCTTTTTACATATTGGCGCTTAAAATTTCTGTGTAATTTTGAGTATGAAACGCCTCTGGGTAATATTATTTCTATTAATGGGATGTCAATCAAAAACGTCTATTATAACATCTGGAGTATCATGGGAATTAGCTCAAAATAGAAAGGCAGCCATTTCGGATGTTCATTATCAACTTAATTTTGATATTCCTAAAGATAAAATCGATCCTATTACAGTAGAAGAATTTATCCATTTCAAATTATCAGATTTAACTAACGATGTAGTCTTAGATTTTCGTCAACCAGCTGATTATATTCATTCTGTGGTTGTAGAAGGTAAATCTGTTACCTATAAATTAGTAAATCAGCATATCGTAATTGAACCTTCTTATTTTTCTAAAGGAGAAAATTCTATCTTTATTTCCTTCAGAGCAGGAGATATGTCCCTAAATCGGAATGATGAGTTTCTTTATACATTATTTGTCCCAGATCGAGCTTCAACAGCGATACCATGTTTTGATCAGCCAAATTTAAAAGGTAGATATTCATTAACTTTATCAGTACCAACTGATTGGACAGCAATTGCAAATGGTCCAATCCAATCAGAAAAGATAATAAATGATAAGCGTGTAATCGTTTTTGGTGAAACACGACCAGTGAGCACCTATATATTTGCATTTACTGCTGGGAAATTTAAACGCATTTCTCAGGAAAAAGATGGTCGAAAAATGACAATGCTCCACAGGGAAACAGATCTTGAAAAAGTGGAGCGAAATAAAAATGAAATATTTGATCTTCATTCCCGCGCTATTTCTTGGATGGAAAAGTATACGGGAATTGATTATCCATATCAAAAATTTGATTTTGCTTTAATCCCTGGTTTTCAATACGGAGGCATGGAGCATCCTGGTGCTATTTTTTATAAAGATGTCAGTCTATTTTTAGAACTATCAGCAACTAAAAATCAATATTTAAGTCGTGCTGGATTAATTTCTCATGAAACAACTCATATGTGGTTTGGAGATCTTGTCACTATGGACTGGTTTGATGATGTTTGGACAAAAGAAGTGTTTGCTGGCTTTATGGGGGGTAAAATCGTTAATCCAAGCTTTCCTGAAATAAATCATGAACTTCGTTTTTTAAGCAATTATTCCTCCGCATACACCGTGGATCGAAGTTTGGGAGCCAACGAAATACGTCAGCCTCTAGAAAACTTAAATATGGCTGGGACTTTATATGGCTCAATTATTTATTCAAAAGCACCCGTAGTAATGAAGCAACTTGAATTGCTTGTGGGTGAAAAAACTTTTCAAAAGGGAATGCAAATATATCTTTCTAATTATGCTTATGGAAATGCGACGTGGCCAGATCTAATTAAAATTTTGGATAATTTATCAAAGGAAGATCTAACAGCCTGGAGTAAAGTTTGGGTAGACGAACCTGATCGCCCAATTGTCGAATATGAGTTACTAATTGATCAAGATACTTTAATTCAACAATTAACACTTAAACAATCAGATCCAAAAAAGAAAAACAGAATGTGGATGCAACACCTTACAGTTAGGTTGGGGTATGATAATAGTGACATCTTACTTCCAGTCTATTTAAAAGGTGAAGAGGTCAAAATATTAGACGCAAGAGGAATGAGTAAACCCAATTACATTTTACCTAATGGCGCTGGTGTTGGGTATGGTTACTTTAAAATGGACCCAATAAGTCGTTCATTTCTTTTAGAAAATTTGCCAAAAATCAATGACTCATATTTAAGGGGAATAATTTGGCTAAACCTTTGGGATGATATGCTCTATGGAAATATCAGACCCGTTGATATGATTGAGTTATGTATTAGTGCTTTAAAAACTGAAAATGATATTTTGAATACGCAAAGAATATTGGCTCGACTCAATTCTACATTTTGGAATTTTCTTACTGAAGATCAACGAGAAGTAAAAGCAGATGAATTAGAATCAACATTAAGACGCCATATGAATGAAGCGACTACTCTTACTAATCGTTCTATGTATTTCCGGTCTTTACGTTCTATGATTTTAACAGATAATGGTTATGAGTGGTTAAAATCTATTTGGATGAAAACTGATTCAATCAAAGGATTAACTCTGTCAGAGCGAGATTATACTACTATTGCTTCTGAGTTAGCTTTAAGAGGTAAGAATGATGGTCAAAAGATTCTAACTTCACAGTTAAATCGAATATCAAACCCCGATCGAAAATCACGTTTTAAATTTATAATGGCTTCATTATCAAATAATTTAAGTGTTAGAGACAATTTTTTTGAATTAATTAAAAAAGAAGAAAACCGTGAAGTAGAACCTTGGGTTCAATCTGCAGTTGCTTACCTTCATCATCCATTGAGAAGTAAAGAATCAGAAAAATATATTCGTCCCAGCCTAGAATTACTTGAAGAGATTCAAAGAACTGGGGATATTTTTTTTCCAGCTAGATTCATAAATGCGACGCTCTCAGGATATCAGAGTGAAAGTGCAAGAAATATAGTTAATCAATTTCTTGAAGATCATCCAAATTATTCACCACCCTTAAAATTAAAAATTCTACAAGCAGCGGATAACCTTTATCGTGCTTCAACTATAGTAGAACGTAATACATTATTAGAAAGTGGCATTGCACTAACTAAAGAGCAGAACTGAGGTATTTGGCGGGGGCTTTTTTGTTTGTAGGAGTTTATTGTGTAAATTTCTGCATGAAACATTATTATTTACAAAGAAACAATGGGAGGGAATCTATGTCCAGAATAATGGCCATTTTGCTTAGCTGTTTCCTTGCCGCGGGGTCTCTCTCCGCAGGTAAGCTGAATTTTGTTATAACCTATCCACAGGAAAGTGACGGAAAATTATTGGAAGGGCGGCTCCTGCTCCTGCTGGCAAAGAAGGATGATCCTGAACCCCGATTTCAGATCACGTACCGGAATAATACCGGTCTGATATATGGTGTAGACGTTCTAGGTCCAAGGCCTAACAAGGGTGTAGTAATTGATGGCGCCGCACTGGGCTACCCCATTGAATCAATCAATGATATTCCCGTTGGAGAATATTGGGTACAAGGATTGTTACATACATACGAAACGTTTAATCTGAATACGGGACAGACCGTTAAACTTCCTATGGATAATGGAGAGGGGCAAAAATGGAACCGTTCACCTGGGAATCTTTATTCCAAACCTCAGAAAATATTTTTAGATCCAAGCAAAAGAAAAACGGTGAAAATTACCTTAGATCAGGTAATTCCAGTCATCGAGCCACCGAAGGACAGCAAGTATGTTAAGCATATACGCTTCCAAAGTAAACTGCTGACAGAATTCTGGGGTCGCCCCACCTATCTAGGTGCGCATATTTTATTACCGAAAGATTTTGATAAACATCCTGAGGCAAAATACCCATTGATGGTTTTTCATGGACATTATAATCATGATTTCAGGGGATTCAGGCCTGAACCGCCCGATCCTGATCTGGAGCCTGTATTCAGTTCTCGATTCAACTGGGAGGGGTATAATCGGACGGTTCAGGAATATGAACATCAATTCTATAAAGATTGGACAAGTGATGATTTCCCTCGCGTCCTGGTAATTGATATTCAGCACCAGAACCCATACTATGATGATTCCTATGCTGTTAATTCCGCTAATATTGGCCCCTATGGCGATGCTATTACTTATGAACTGATTCCTTATATTGAGGAGAAATTCCGTGGCATTGGTGAGGGTTGGGCTAGATTCCTTTATGGCGGTTCTACCGGAGGCTGGGAGGCGCTGGCAGCACAGGTTTTCTATCCCGAAGAATATAATGGATGTTTTGCGGCCTGCCCTGATCCCATCGATTTTCGAGCATATTGCCAAGTGAACATCTATGAGGATGAAAATGCTTATTACAAAAAGGGTCCATTTAAGCAGGTTGAAACACCGGCACACAGAAATTACCTGGGCGAAGTAAACGCCACTATGAAAGATATGAACCATTTGGAACTGGCACTTGGAACGAATAGTCGGTCGGGCGACCAGTGGGATATCTGGCAAGCCGTTTACAGCCCCATGGGTCCGGATGGTTATCCTCAGCCGATCTGGGATAAATACACAGGAACAATTGATAAGGATGTGGCCAATTATTGGCGTGAGAACTATGATCTCCAATACATATTGAAGCGTGACTGGTCAAAGATAGGATCTAATTTAGAAGGTAAAATCCACATCTACTGTGGTGATATGGATAACTATTACCTTAACAACGCCGTATATTTAATGGAGGAGTTTTTGGAAGAAACCACTAAACCCTATTACAATGGAGAAGTGGATTATGGCGATCGTGCCGAACACTGTTGGAATGGTGATCAAACCCGTCCCAATGCCCTTTCCCGGTTGCGATATAATCAAATGTTTATACCCAAAGCAGTTGTGCGGATGGAAAATACAGCACCACCCGGAGCAGACCTAAAAAGTTGGCGATATTGAACCAACTTCCAGGAAATATTTACTTTTAAAAGAGACACCCAGATTGCTGGGAAATTTCTGTATTAAACGCCTCTGGCTCAAATAAAGGGTAATTAAATGAAGAGGGAGGTTTTAAAAAACTTTTATCTATACTATTTTTTCTTAATAGTTGGGTATGTTATGCCAAGTTGATCTAAATATGTGTCGTACTTACTCGGGTCATAATAGAATTTTTTCATCTCATCTCTATAATTACGCATGATCTCTTCATTTAATTCTATTGCTGGTTTGTCCGTTTTACGAATCATAGGTTGATATTTCGTTTCTTTTGTTTGATTTTTGAAATATTTTTTCGCATCTTTTACTAAACCTTTATCTGTGAAAAGATCTACGAGTGTCATAGCTGTCACTTTTGCACCTGCAACAGCTCCTTTATGAGCGATAGGGGTTGCCATAGAAATACCATTAAGCCAATTATGTCCGGGAAGGCCTGGTATATTTGATGGAAAACGTAGTGTTACAGTAGGAACTGTCCAACTAATATCACCTATGTCGTCTGATCCTCCACCCCAATTATTTTTACTTGAAACTGGGCCTTTTAATGAATCTAATTCTGTAGGAAGTCCTTTTATTTCTTTATTTCCAGCTTCTTTCTGAACAGCCTTTGCCAAAGCCTGATCCTTCTTATCCCATACAGGAAGGCCAACTTCTTTTATATTTGTATACATAGCACGTGCAATTGGTTCATTAAAATGCCTTGGCCAAGCTGAACCTAATATTCTTGTAGATATAAGTTCTGTGCCACTCATTTTAGCTGCGCCTTCTGCAATATCATTTGAATAATCAAAAAGTTCCATGATATGCTCATAGTCCAGTTCACGTAAATAATACCAAACTGAAGCATTTCTTGGAACAACATTTGGTTGATCTCCACCATCAGTAATTATATAATGAATTCGATATGGTGGACGTAGGTGCTCTCTACGAAAATTCCAACCAATATTCATTAACTCTACAGCATCTAGAGCACTTTTACCTCTCCAAGGTGAGCCAGCAGAATGGGCTGTTTTACCTTTAAATGAATACTCTACCGAGAGTAATCCATTACCACCCGCCTGTCCATGTGTCACTGCCAAATTACTACTTACATGCGTAAAAATACATGCATCAACATCTTTAAAATAACCATCTCTAACAAAATAAGCTTTTGTTGCGACCAATTCTTCAGCAACTCCTGGCCAAATTTTCAATGTTCCCTTAATTTTTTCATCAATCATAATTTCTTTCATAGCAATGGCAGCTGCTACAATTACCGCTTGACCAGAATTATGTCCTTCGCCATGTCCAGGCGCACCTTCTATGATAGGCTTATGATAAGCGACACCCGGCATTTGAGATGATTTTGGTATACCATCTATATCAGAGCCCAAGGCAATCACTGGTTTACCTTTACCCCATTCTGCCATCCAAGCTGTAGGAATACCTGATATTCCACGGGTAACTTTGAAACCATTTTGTTCCAAAATCTCAATTAAATAATTAGATGTTTCAATTTCTTGAAAGCCTAGCTCTCCAAAACTAAAAATCATATCTACCATTTCTTGAATAAGTTTTGACTGTGAGTCTACTTTTTCAACCGCCATCAGTTTTAATTTGTCTGAAGGTGGGTTTTCAGCAAACAAAAATGGTACTATTATTAAGTAAAGTAATGATTTAAGATTTATTTTATTCATGACAAAAATACCCTCTCGTTTAGTTTTAACCTCATTATAAGTTAATATTCGAAACACCATAGTTACTTTATCAAACTTTATCCTAAATGGGACACAGTATGGGCCCCCATCCAAGGATTGGGTACTTAATATAGGTACGGGGCATACCAAGTACACGCTCACACCTTTTTACATATGGGCGCTTAAAATTTCTGTAATCCCCTTAATCGGACAACTTCATCCTTTATTTTATTGTATTAAGCTCACTATTGGGGTTAAAATGAAGTAGCGTAGCAGTTACTAAAAAGAATTATGGTACTGCATTTTAATTATAAAACCACACATAGCTCCTCGGTTATACAGAGAAGAAATTCCCTGTCAGGGGAAGTGCATTCCAAAATACTTACCAATTCACATCTGGAGTTCATTATGAAGAAAGTCGCTATTCTTTTATCGTTAATTGTAAGTGTCAATGCACAAATAGGAGATGTAACAACATTCGCAGGAAGCGGTACGGCGGGGGCCGTCGATGGCATTGGAACGGCAGCAAGCCTCAATTATCCTCCAAGCCTAGTCACAACAGCAGATGGTACTCTTTACGTTTCGGATTATGGTAATAACTTAATTCGTAAAATTTCAACAGAGGGTGTAGTTACTACTTTTGCAGGTACAGGTAATGCCGAATCAATTGATGGGGTTGGACTATCCGCCGCATTCAATCAACCGGCTTTTTTAATAATTGACGGAAATAATAACCTTTTCCTCAGTGAGTGGGAAGGGCATAAGATTCGAAAAATCACCCCAGATGGTACAGTTACTACATTTGCAGGTAGTGGTAATGCAGGTGTAGCTGATGGGGTTGGAACAGCTGCTAAATTTTATAAACCAGCAGGCATGGCATTTGATAATGATGGGAACCTATACGTTTCAGATGCCGGTAATAATAGAATTAGAAAAATTTCTCCCGAAGGTGTTGTCTCTACCTTTTACGTTAACGCAGAAGAGCTGGGAAGTCCAAGAGGGATTACCTTTGATAAAGATGGCAATTTATTTGTTGCTAATACTTTTAAACATGTGATTTCAAAAATAGACCAGAATGGTACTTTAACGACCTTTGCAGGAACTGGTGAAGAGGGTTATTTGGATGGCGAAAAATCAACAGCAATGTTTAATGGTCCAGTCACGATTAAAATTCTCGATAATGGAGATATGTTAATTAGTGATAGATACAACCATGTAATTCGAAAAATAAGTAATGGTATCGTTACCACCTTTGCAGGAAAAGGAGGAGTTTCGGGGTTTGTAAATGGGATTGGTGTCCGCGCAAGATTTAACAATCCTTACGGAATGGTCTTTGGTCAAAACAATGAAATTTACCTCGCAGATTTCTCCAATCATTCAATCAGAAAGATAAAAGAAGTAGTATATACGCCCCAAGTCCTTAAAGTGCCTAGTGTATACAGTACTATTCAAGCCGCCATTGATGAGGCTAATAAGAGTGATACTGTATTAGTTGCCGATGGGACATACACCGAAAACTTGAGTATAGATAAAGACATAAAGATTATCAGTGAAAACGGGGCTGAGAAAACAATTATCGATGGTGGTAAAATTACGCATGTTATCGGATTTGGAAGTTCAACAACTCGAGATTGTGTATTGGATGGGTTTACTGTTACAAATGGTGGTGGTGATGATGCGGGTGGGATATTAGTTTCGGGAGGTTTCCCTATATTAAGAAATTTAATTATCACAGGTAATAGAAATGAGAAATATTCAGGGGGTGGCATCGATGTTGTTGGTGAAGGTGCTAATCCTGTAATAGAGGATTGTATTATTACAGATAATTATGCGACTGATAGTGGAGGTGGGCTTATGGTTGCCCAAAAAGCTACCGCTACAATTAAGGATGTAACTATAAGCAATAACACTGCTGGGGGTAATGGCGGTGGTATTAATGTTTGGGAGGGAAGCATTAAAATAAAGAATGCTATTTTGGAAAATAATTCTGCGAAGTATCAAATGGCAATGTCTGTTGGTACGGGTGACACATTGGATTTTCGACCTATTATTGACATCGAAAATGTAGAAGTAATTAATCAAAGAGATTCAACTATTAATGAACTGGTGTCATTTAGTGAATGTTCTTTGACGGTGAAAAATTTATCTTTCAGTAACATTAGAACAGAATCAAATGTAGGTAGTTTTTATAATTCTTATATGAATATTGAAAATTTATCCTTAAAAGATATTAGAGATAACGGTCATTCCCTCTTATTTATTGGTTCAAAAGGAACTGTATCGGGACTGACTATTGAACGAGATACAAGTCGATGGGCGATTGCAAAAATAGATCAAGGTTCGAAAATTGACTTTAATAACTTAAAAATGTCTAATTGTACAACCACAGACCATGCTGGATTATTTATTTCAAGTAATCCCACAGCAAGTATAGTAAATATTGATACACTTGATATAAATAATTGCAATTGGAAATCCCATTCCATTAGTGTAGATAATTCTATATTTACTTTAGATAATGGTAAAATTTCAAATATAACTGCCCAAGAAGGTAGCGCAGGATTAAACGCATGGTCGTGCAATTCAATAGATGTTTCAAATACTATAATCGATAGTTCTTATTCCGGTTCTAATGGAGGAATGATTTTTTATCAAGTAAAAAAAGTTAATATAAAAAATTCATCTTTCATTGCCAACCGTTCAGGAGAAGGTGGTGGCGGTATACATGTAAATGAAGTAGACTCTTTGTTTATTGATAATTGTTCCTTTCTCTCTGATTCATCTGATGCTTCGGGCACGTTAGATTTGGGTAATGGAAAGTTCTATAGTCTAAAAGGCTTAATTATGGAAAATAATTACGCGGCGGATGCTGCAGGGGCTATAAATCTATGGGGTAATGAAAAAGTTGAAATAATAGATTCAAAATTTATATCTAATAAATCTGTAACAAATGCCGGTGCTATTTATAGCTGGAACACCGATTCTCTTTTCATTGATAACAGTATTTTCAATGGGAATGAGTCCACAGATGGTAATGGTGGCGCAATGTATTTTATAGGAGATGAGGATAGCCCCCTTTATCATGAAATAAAGAATACAACATTCGAAAATAACAGTAGTAATGAAAGTGGTGCAATTGCTGCACTGGCACCAATAGATATGAATATTGATAGTGTTTTTGCCACAGGCAATGAAGTTAGTATAAATGGGGGATTTATTTCATTATGTTGTGGTGCATCAGTATCAATTAATCATTCAACGATTAATAATAACATTGCAAAAGACAATGGCGGTGCAATCAATGGGCATGATGGCAGTTTAGATATATTAAATTCTAATTTTTCAAATAATGAATGTGGTAATCAAGGGGGTGCGATACGGTATAGAAATGGACCTCTTAACATTTTTAACTCCAGTTTTAAATACAACAAATCAATAGAAGGAAATACAGGAGCGGTTGATTTCGCGAAAAATGATGACAGTCAAATATCAAATTTGACAATAACTCAATCAGATTTTATTGGTAATACAAGCAATAGATTTGTAGGTGCGCTTAGAGCAAAGAGAGCGGATTCAACATGGATTAAACACACAGTTTTTGATAGTAATGAAGTGGAAACGTGGGGTGGGGCGGCAGAAATTGGTAGTAGTAAATATCTTGAAATTGATAGTTCTACTATAACAAATAACATGGCCAATGGTAATGCTGCAGGACTAACCGTTGGAGATATAGGTGAAGGTATAATCAAAAATTCAATATTTGCAAATAATATTATGAAAGATGCAGATGCTGATACTTCATTTGGCGGAGGACTAACTCTTTGGGGAGACGCAAATATTAAAAGTATCAATAATACATTTGTTGGTAATAAGGCGTATAAAGCATCTGCTATTGGGGTTCGAGATTCCTCAAATCTTGAATTAGTAAATACGATTATTTGGGATAATCCTGGCACTACGCAACTGGGTTTATATATTGACGGTACCCTAACTGCAAAAAATAGCGTTATCGGTGATGGAAAAGCATCAATTGATATGGATGATATGTCCAAGATAACATCCTATGATGACCAAACGATGATTGAAACAAATCCATTACTTTGCGATTTTTGGAGCGGCTCATGGCCCCAACTGGCCGGTAATTATCATCTAACATACCTGTCTCCAGCTATTGGCAAAGGAGAGAATGGTGTGAATATGGGCGCATTTGATGTGGGTTGTGATATTGATACTGCCTTGCTTTCGGTTGATGAGCTAATTGATGTAACACCAACTGTGTCTGCCCTCCACGAAAACTACCCAAACCCATTTAACCCAACAACCACACTGCGCTTTGACCTACCAGAGGTAAGTAGCATTACACTGACTATTTACAATATGCTGGGGCAAAGAGTCAGAACATTCAATATGAACGATACGCCTGCGGGTTACCATTCAATCAAGTGGAATGCCACCAATGATTATGGTGACCCTGTAGGTGCTGGTGTTTACTTATACCAGCTTCGGGCAAATCAATATGTTAAGACAAGGAAGATGGTATTATTGAAGTAGTCTGAACGCTATAACCACAAATGAGCCTCACCAAGCGTGGGGCTTTTTTGTTTGTGGGACAATTTTTGTGTAAATTTCTGCATGAAACAACGAATACTTGTGGTTCTAATCGCGGCGAATGAATTAAACTGATTCCACATTGATTTCATTTAAAACTAAACGATGGCTTTTGATACTGGCAGTCCCGGTTGCTCTGGTTTTTATCTATGTTATAACGATGCAGGTTCTTCATCCTGAAACGCGTTGGGACTGGAATGAAATTGAAGTAGATACAATGGATTTTCCCTCAGGATTCCAGTGGGGCGTGGCAACAGCCGCACACCAAGTAGAAGGTAATTGCATAAATAACTGGTCGAGATGGGAAAAAGATATAAAAGAAGATGGCGGTGGCCGTATCCATAATGGAGATATCTCGGGCTTAGCATGTGATCATTGGAATCGTTATAATGAAGATATCTCATTAATAAAGTCCTTAGGGGTTGATGTTTATAGATTTTCAGTTGAATGGAGTAAGATTGAACCAGAAGAGGGAAAGTTTGATATTATTGCACTGCAACATTATAGAGACGTAGCTACTGCCTTAATAACAGCTGGCATTACCCCCGTTGTTACGTTGCACCATTTTACAAATCCTCTTTGGTTTGAAGATATGAGCGCTTTTGAAATTGAAGATAATATTAAATATTTTATTCGATTTAGCGAATATATTTTTGAAGGACTAAAAGATAAGGTAAATATTTGGTGTACTATAAATGAACCAGCTGTTTATACAAGTCAAGGATATTTCAATGGAGTCTTCCCGCCAGGTAAACAAAATCCTGAATTAGCTGGTAATGTTATGAAAAATCTATTACTAGCTCATACTAGCATTTATAAGAAATTAAAAAACCATGAAGATGGAAAAAATCACAAAATTGGAATTGTAAAAAATATTTTTCCATTTGATCCCTATAATCGTTGGAATCCTTTAGATTGGTTTGTAAGTAGAACTTTAGATGGTGTTTTTAATCAAGGTGCACTTGATTATTTTCAGACAGGTGAGTTTCAGTTTAGTATGCCAGGTATGGATAAAGTAACATTTAAAAATTCTGAAGGTATAGGTGCATTAGATTTCATTGGTTTAAATAATTATTCACATCAGAGAGTGAGATCTCAATTAAATTTAAATAACTTTTTTCAATTTGAGTTCTATCCTGAAGAACAAATGACCGATATGGCTTATCCAATTTATCCAGAGGCAATTTATCGTTCTATAAAGAGGGTTGTTAATCTTGGCGTGCCGATAATTATAACAGAAAATGGTGTTGCTGATAAAAAAGATAGCCTTAGGTCGATTTTCATTGAGCGTTATTTATATGCAGTATCTAAGGCTATTTCTGAGGGAGCGGATATTCGTGGATATTATTATTGGTCTTTAATGGATAACTTTGAATGGGCTGAAGGGTATGAAATGAAATTTGGATTATACGAAGTTGATTTTATAACTCAGAAAAGATCTCTTAGACAAGGTTCAAAAAGATACAAGGATATTGTATCCAGGTTTTCTAATAAATGATTTCTATAGGTATATAAA
>Ga0209556_1000918_pt1 | contig 16965 bp, 10 predicted proteins | sample SaaInlV_150m_DNA_5_FD_184652 | JGI IMG/M metagenome (GOLD analysis project Ga0209556, IMG submission 184652) | Marine microbial communities from expanding oxygen minimum zones in the Saanich Inlet - SI037_S3LV_150m_DNA (SPAdes) (version 2) | ecosystem: Environmental > Aquatic > Marine >...
CTACAATAACATGACCGGCCAAGCTCGTACTATTTACAATCACCACTTGGTCGCCAATTTCACAATCATGGCCTAAATGCGAATAGGCCATGAGCAGGCAACCCTTGCCAACACGGGTCACTCCATTTTCGTTACCCGACCGATGTATGGTGACATATTCTCGAATCACAGTTCCATCGCCAATTTCTACTGTGGCGGGGACATTTTTAAAATTAAGAATCTGGGGTTCTCCCCCCAGTGAGGCACCATGGAAAATTTCACAATTTTTCCCGATGACCGTACCCGCTTCGATCAATACGTTGGGTCCTACAATCGTTCCCTCACCGATCTGGACACCTGGGCCAATGGTAGTAAAAGGACCTACCTTAACTCCCGGGGCCAACTCGGCATCTGGATGAACAACTGAACTGGAGTGAATAGTCACGTCTTAAAGGACAAGGCCAATTTTCATTGGCCGGCTACGGGCTGGAAAATGCGCGAGATAAAAATTGTGAATGCCAGCCGTTTACAATATCAGTCTTTACCGAGCATTGCCTGAAGGGTACATTCGGCGGCCAAAGCATCCCCCACAAACGCTTTACCCTCAAACCGGAAAAGAGTTCCCCTTTGCTTGATCTTAGTCAACTCAAGCCGCAGTTGATCTCCCGGCACAACCGGCCTCCTGAACTTGGCCTTATCGATACCTGTAAAGAACACGGAAGGCTCACCCTCCTTACCCAGTATTTTGACACCTAAAATACAGGCGACCTGTGCCAGGGCTTCGATAATGAGAACGCCCGGCATAACAGGAAACTCCGGAAAATGTCCTTGAAAAAAAGGCTCATTGACAGTCACATTTTTGATGCCAACTATCCGGGAGTCCATATCGCATTCAATAACCTTATCTACCAGCAGAAAAGGATATCTGTGGGGGATGGTCTTTTTAATTTCGTTAATATCCATCATAGAAGAAATTCGTTCTTGCAGTTGCAAGCCTGTGCGGGTTTTATCCCCCGTGGCTACCACATCTTTCAAGTAAAAATTTTTGTCGGATACCCGGTCCGCTTGCGGCAGGGTCGTTCATTGCGGGATCAAGCAGGTTTTACTAACCGTAGTTTTACAGGAACTATTTATTGACCCGATCATAGGTACGGGTTGCGGTTTTCGTCAAATCGTTACCCTTGTCATGATAGAAAACAGCCTTCTGCTCCAGAATCATTGTATAGCCCTTTTCTTTGCCGATCTTTTTTATGATTTCCATCATTTTACGAAGGATTTTTTGGGTCATTTCCTTTTCTTTTTTTCCGAACTCCGCATTCTGGTCCTGGACATATCTTTCAAAAGCGACTTTTTCTTTTCTTAGCTTCTCTTCCTTTTTCTTTTTCAGTTCCGGATCCAAAACAAAACTTTGTTTGTTCAATTCCCCCAGCATTTTCTGGATTTTCTTTTCCCGGGCCGTGATTTTTTTCTTCTCTTTTGTGAAATCCAATTTGAATTTATTGAAACTGGATTTCCACTCCTTAGTACTGGACACCGCTTTTTGAATATTTACAAACCCTATCTGGCCATCCGCAGCAAAAGAAGAAACCGCTAAAGGTCCACAAATGAAAAAACCAAAAACAAGCAACAACCCGATAATCCTGAGCTTTCGAGAAATTGTTAACCGCATAAACATGATCCTTTTGAAAAAAATTTAAAATGCACTTCCTGCCGAGAAATGAAATTCTGCCGCCTCTTCGCCGGACTTTTTATCCAGTTTGATGCCATAGGCAAAACCCAGTGGGCCAAAGGGACTGATAAAACGGATACCCGCGCCAATGCTACTTCGCATTTCTCCCAGGTCAAACGTGTTGGACGTGGTACTGGTGTCAAAACCCCCGCCATAAATATTCCCACGGTCATAAAACACAAAACCACGAAAAGACTTGGTAAAAGGATACTGCACTTCCAAATTAAAAAGAAGCGATTGGTTGCCTCCTATAGGATCGTCATCATCATTTTTTGGTCCAACATCCCCAATATTAAAACCCCGCAATGAAGTCGGCCCTCCCATGAAAAATCTTTCAAAGGCTGGCAGTTTGTCATTGCCATATCCATCCGCGTAATTAATCCGGGCATGAGCCGCAGCCACCAACTTTCCTACCAGAGGGTGGTAATACGTCACTTCGTAGAAATGCTTGGTGAATTTAGTGCCTCCCAGCCCTGCGAGTTCAAATCCTACCACATGCCTCCACCCTGAGGAAGGATTTAAAAAATTATCCCGGGAATCGTAAACATACGTTGGCGCGATTCTGCTGGTCAGGCGGGTCCCATTTTTAAAGAACTCCGTTTCATCAGAAGCATCTACTCCTGACGTTTCTACATTTGCCAACCGGTATTTAAAGTTAATCGAATCATACTCGGAAAGGTTTTTACCCAGGCGAAAACCACCGCCAGTTGATTGGGCATCAAAACTGATATAATCCTGATCTTCGTTAAATGCATCGACCCCAAATGATATTTCGGAATCAAAGAGTCTCGGCTCTGTAAAGTTTATTTTAAAGTCCGTACGGATGGAAGATAAATGGGCATTCAGGCTCAACCTCTGCCCATTTCCAAAAAGGTTATCCTGGGTTACAGACGTGGAAAAAATAAAATTCTCGATTGAACTGAAACCGACACCCACTGAGAACGATCCAGTAGGCCTTTCTGTCACTGTCGCGAGAACGTCGATGAGGTCGGGGTCCTGGCCTCTATGGGTATCAATTTTGACATCTTCAAAATAATTGAGATTGTTGATCCGTTGTTTGCTTCGTTTTAATTTGGAGCCGTCAAAAACTTCTCCTTCTTTCAGCCGAAATTCCCGACGAATGACATTGTCCCGTGTTTTGATATTTCCAAGAATTTCAATATTGCCAACATAGACTTTTTTACCCTTGTCAATTTCAACGGACAAGTCAACGGTGCGATCTTCATCGTTTAATTGTGAAATCGGGTTGGCATCGGCGTAAGCATAACCTTTTTGGGAGTACAAGTCGGTGATCGCCAAAATATCCTGGCGAAGTCTGGATACGTTATAGATTTCACCGACCTTGGTCTGAATGCTTTTTTGAATTTCATCTTGGGAGACTGCGGCATCTCCTTGTATTTCCATGGTCTTTACGCGGAACTGCGGGCCTTCTTCAACCGGGACGGTAATATGAATTTCCCTGGCCTTTTGATTTATATCTATACGAGGTTCCAGTACCTTGACCCTCAGATAGCCGTGATCGTGGTAGTACCCTTCTATGCGGAACAAATCCAGCTTTAAGATATCTTTCTGATACACCCCTGAATCATCCAGAAAGGAATACCAGGTCTCTTCCTCTGTTTCCATCTGGTCGCGGAGGTCTTTATCCGGGATAGCCTTGTTTCCGGAAAAACGAACCTTCTCAATTTTTACCTTTTCCCCTTCTTTGATCCTGATCGTGATATTTACCAGGTTATCCTGATTGGGTTGGGTATCGATATTCGTTTGGGCAAAAAAGTATCCTTTTTCACGATACAGCTTAAGGATTTCCTCATTGCTCTCCTGGATCAGGTGCTCATTGAAAGCCGTTCCCCGCTTGAGTCCAATTTTTTCCCGGATATCATTAGCATCAACCTTATCATTGCCTGAGATTTCGACATCCCCGACTGACGAAATTTCTTCGACATAAAATTCAACTTCCAGGCCCTTCAGGGTGTTGTGTGTCTCCACACGGATATCCTTGAATTGCCCCAGGCTATATATTTGCTCGATATCTTCACGGATCTGTCTTTTGGAAAGCGACGTGCCAGGCTTGGATTTGATGTAATAGAGAATGGTTGATTCATCAATCCGCTTGTTTCCTACCACCTTCACAGACTGGATGTTTTCGCCTTCCTGAGCAGACAAAAGAGGGGCCGTGACAAGGAGAATCACGCCTATCAGGATCGCAAAAAAAATGTGGGCTTTTTTCACCATTTAGCCAGAACTACCTGAAATCCTACGAGTTATCGGGAAAAATCCGCGCCTGAGTTTTCAGGCAAAAAAAAGTATTAAGCCCCAGCAGTATAACCTGCTGAAACTTAATACCTTATGTATTTTTTATCACCATCGCTCCGCTCAAGCGAAGAAAAAATTCTCAACCAACATTAAGGGCTCCCGTTTTTTCAACAAAAACCAGGGTGTCATCCTGCAAGCTCACCTCAATGAGCCCTCCATTAGTGAAACGACCTTTCAGCATTTCATCAGACAAGATATCTTCCAAATGTTTTTGAATCGCGCGTTTCAATGGCCGGGCGCCAAAATTGGAATCAAAACCTTTTTCCGCCAGCCATCTCTTTGCATCAGGAGTCACATCAAGAGTCAGCCCCTGTTGAATCAATTGCTCGTTGAGAACATTCAACTGAACATCGAGAATACTGACAATATTTTCCAATTCCAAAGGACGAAAGACCACCGTTTCGCTCAAACGGTTGAGAAACTCGGGATTGAAGGTTTTTTTCAAGTCCTGCTTCAATTCCTTTTGCATCTTGTCATAGCTGAGCTCGTCATCGCCGTTGTGGAATCCCAGACTGGTTCCCTTCTCAAGCATTCGAGAACTGATGTTGGATGTTAGAATCACCACCGTATTTTTGAAATCCACTACCCGGCCATAACTATCGGTCAGGCGGCCATCGTCCATGATCTGCAAAAGAAGATGGAAAATATCCGGGTTGGCTTTTTCGATTTCGTCAAAGAGGACCACCGAATAAGGTTTACGGCGTACCTTTTCTGTCAACTGACCGCCTTCCTCATAACCGACATAACCCGGAGGTGCACCCGTCAAACGAGACACATTGAATTTTTCCATATACTCCGACATATCAAGCCGGATGAGCGCGTCCTCATTGCCAAACAGAAATTCGGCCAGAACCTTTGCCAACTCGGTTTTTCCCACACCGGTTGGGCCGAGAAAGAGAAAGCTCCCAATAGGTCTTTTCATATCTTTCAAACCCGAGCGGGACCGGCGGATCGCCTTGGTAAGCACTTTGATGGCTTCTTCCTGCCCTACCACTTTACCAGCCAACTCCTGCTCCATGTTCAGCAAGCGCACGCTTTCCTTCTCTTCAATTCGAGAAAGCGGAATTCCGGTCATACTGGAAACAACATCGGCAATATCATCTTCGGTAATGCTGGGCTCACTGGCATCACGGCCTTTATCCCAGTCTGCCTTCACCGTCTCCAGCCTATCGCGCAACTCTTCTTCCTTATCGCGCAACTCAACAGCTTTTTCAAATTCCTGATTTTCGATACAGGTTTTTTTGTCGCGAACAACAATATCTATATCGCGCTGAATTTTTTTCATTTCTGGAGACTGGGTGATCTCACGCAGACGCACCCTGGACCCCGCCTCATCAATTACATCAATAGCCTTATCGGGGAGGAACCGGTCGCTGATGTATCGTTCCGCAAACCGCACAGCAGTAACAATCGATTCATCGGAGATCTTGACCTTGTGATGCAGTTCATAGGGAACCTTAAGTCCTTTGATAATTTCAACAGTCTCATCCACCGTCGGCGGATTCACAATGATGGGCTGAAAACGCCTTTCCAGTGCGCCGTTTTTCTCAATGTATTTTCGGTATTCTTCCAGAGTGGTCGCGCCGATGCATTGGATCTCGCCTCGGGACAAAGCCGGTTTGAGCATATTGGATGCATCCACCGAACCTTCGGCGGCTCCCGCTCCCACCAGAGTATGCAACTCGTCAATGAACAGAATGACGCTGTCATTCTGAACGATTTCCTTCATGATGCCTTTGAGACGAGCCTCAAACTGACCGCGATACTTGGTGCCCGCAATCAGGGAACCCAAATCAAGCGAAACCACACGTTTCTCAAAAAGCGTATCCGGCACTTCCCGTTCTATAATAAGCTGGGCCAGACCTTCAACGATCGCGGTCTTACCGACACCGGGTTCGCCAATCAATACCGGATTATTTTTCGTACGGCGACTGAGAATCTGGATCACCCGCTCGATTTCCTTGGCCCGACCAATGATCGGGTCCAGCTTTCCGTCCAAGGCCATTTTGGTCAAGTCACGACTGAACTCATCCAGAGTCGGGGTCTTGCCCACCTCGCGGTTGCTCTCGGTAGGCTCTTTGAACATATCAACAATTTTTTCCCGGACATCGTCAAAGAACATGCCGAAACTGTTCAGAACACGGCAGGCGACTCCTTCCTTCTCTTTCAAAAGACCCAAGAGAAGATGCTCGGTACCAATATAATTATGATTGAGAGACCGGGCCTCCTCCACCGCAAACTCCAAAACTTTCTTGGCACGGGAGGTAAAAGGAATATCTCCGATGATCAAAGAGTTTGAACTGCGAGGCAGATTTTTTTCCAGTTCCTTTTTCAACTGAGCCATATCTACGCCACTTTTTTGAACTATGGCAATAGCTATGCCCCCGCCATCCTTAATGACGCCTTGCAAAATATGTTCTGTACCTAAATATTCATGGCGGTAAAGTTCAGCTTCCTCGCGAGCAAGGATGATGACTCTGCGCGCTCTTTCGGTGAATCGTTTAAACATGATCCAAATTGCCTCAAAATAGCGGATTTATAATCTGATAAGGGGCCCAACAAGTAAAAGCTGTGGGGCTATATCCCTGTTTTGTAATCGGGTAAACTTCTCAATTATCTTAACAAATGCTACCAACTATAGGAAGGATTAATTTTCCCTCGGCCTTCAGGCACCAAGGCCTTATATTTCATAGGGTTATACTGTCACCCTGCAATCCGCCAAACCAGTAAATCCGGGCCTCGGCATATGGTCCTTTATCGGCCAAAAATCGAAAAGACTTAAAACCTGAATTGAGTTAAAAATGCCCACTCCCTATCCGAAAACGTAGATCAACTGTAACCAGCATCCTTATGGAAGCAGACCACTGCCGCAGTCGTGCTGGGAGGGTAAAACTCATTTGCCGATGTCAGGGTCACGCCAAGATCCTCTGCTCCGAGAAGTTCCCATATAACGCGATTATAAGACAGGTCCGTTATTGCCGGGTAACCCGGACTGTAACGCTGGCCCCGATAATCTTTTTTTGCCCCTACCCCGTGACGAAGCAGTTGATGGATGTATCCCGCAAGGTCCTCAGCCACCCGGTCACTCAACCCTTGCAGGTATAACGCCGACTCGCTGTCGTTCTGCGCCTTGAACCCCTCGACACCCACTTCGGCCTGGTCTCCGGCAGTGGATATTTGTAATCCGATCGCATCCCATTGCCCAGAAGCTTTAGGATGGAAATACTGCCCTACAGAAAAGACATCTTTTCTTCCCTTGCCGATGCAGACATCGAATCGGATTCGCGCTAATTCTTTTTCCTGATCCTGCGTATCATAAATAATGACCTCATCGCCATCCGATTGCGCCGGGAAAAGCCCAAACCGGGCCTTAGGAATGATCCATCCGTTCTGTTCCGCTTTTTCTATCCAGGTTTTTTCCAATGCCTGAAGTTGTTGCAGAGTCACACCCTTTGGAGCCCAGGATGATTTTTTACCGAACTTCCAGTTTAGCGAATACAAACTTTTCCTATCCATGCTTCCTGCAAGCTTGTGTAGTTTGAACTCGACCTTGTGAAGTCCATATCCGTCTGCAGGGACTTCATGGTGCCTGAAAGAAATTTTTCTTCGCGGTAGAGTCTCTAAAAGTTTGTCTTTTTCTGCCTGAATTCCTTTTGCCCGCTGGTATTCGCGTAAAAGCTGTTCGCGGTTTTCTTGCAGGAAAACAGGTCGCTTTGCAGAGTCCATCAACTGACCCATGATGTTGACGCCATCCATTCCGCTTTTGCAGTAAAAAACATTGTCCATGATCGATGCCGTGTCTTCGCCGCCATGCATCGCTACATACCCGGCATGGCGAGAGTTAACGGGAGCCCCGCCAATAAGAATGGGAATGGCATATTTCCGCTCGGTCAACATATCAGCAACCGTTATCATATGATTGGAGGTTTGCACCAGCAAGGCACTCATGCCGATGGCGTCGGCATTTTCCTGCTCGGCTGTGTCAATAAACTTATCCAGCGGAACCTGGACCCCAAGATCAATCACCCGGTAGCCATAGTTTTCCAGCAGGGTTTTCGCCAGGTCCTTGCCGATGCTATGCACATCCTGATAGACAGTGCCAATCACCACCACCCCTTTATAGTCAATCTCAGCACCGGGTTCGACACCGCTCTGAAAACGCATGAAACTTTCGAGAAACACCATCACATGACGCATGACATCGGCACTTTTTAAAAGATGCGGCAGGCTCACTTCTCCCCGACCAAAAGCATCTCCCAACTCGCGCATGGCTATCATGAGGTGGCCGCTTATAAAATCCAATGGCGTATGGGTTTCAATGGCTTTGGCAACATCCACCACAATGCGGTCTCTGTATGGAAAAACACCGCCTTCTTTCTCAATATTTCCTTCTTCTTTTTGTTTGAAACCGTCCTTGATGCGCTGACAAATACTTTCTTCCAGAGCAAGATCCTGATACTCGACTTTTTTGACCTTCACCCCGGTTTTTTTGGTCAACGCAATCTCTTCGAGTTCCTCAAAGGCATTCAAGTCGCGATCCAGAATGACCTTTAAAGCCAGGGCTACATCATTTTCCGGCAGACTCTCAAGCGGAACATAATGGTGCGGATTCAAAATGGCGCAGTCCAGCCCAGCCTTTCTCCCCTCGTCCAGAAAAACACTGGTCAGCACCTTTCGCATATATGGCTTGGCTGAAAGCCCATTGGTCAGGTTGCCTACGCCAATACTGGTTTTTAGATCCGGGTGAATCGCTTTGATGCGAGGCAGGCATTCTAAAGTCTCGGCGCAAAAGTTAAGACCTTCCACCGACTCCGACCCGATGGGGTAAGCATTGACATCAATAATAATCTGGTCGGGTGTCACGTTAAATTTTTCCCCAGCCTGTTTAACAATTTCTGCGGCCAACTCATATTTTTCATCTGCAGTCTGGCCCGGCCCTTCCGGCCCGTTCACCAAAGCGATGTAGAGGGGACAATGTTCCGCAGTTTGAGACAGGACCGCGTCCAGCTTGCTCACTCCATCCTTATATTCTTCCAGGCTGATGGAATTGATAATCGGTCTTCCCGGATAGGTTTTGATGGCACTCTCGAGTGCCTCCACCGAAAAGGAGTCGAGGCACATGACGCCTTTAAAGTCGCTGGTCAATGCATAAATTGTTTCGGGCAATACCACTTCGGTTTCCACGATATTGCTATCCATACAAACATCAATGATGTCGATGCCCAAATCCTTGACCTGCTCTTCCACCACTTCTTCCAAAGTGGTCATCTGGATGCCATCGTCTCGCTCCACCGCTTCACGCACTTTTTTACTACCCCTTACGTTCAGCCTTTCCCCGATGCGGATCAAACCCTGGGAACTGTCCAGAGCCACCGCTTCCTGCGGACCAGAAACATAAACCTGGTTGGCCGGTAAAGTTCGTTCTGGTACAACACCTTTCAACCGGTTTGACAGAGCACGAATATGGTCCGGAGTGGTTCCGCAACAACCACCAATAATGGCGACACCGAATTCTTTGACGAAACGTTCGACATAATCCGCCATCTCTTCCGGTTGCAACTTGTAGCAGGTCTTGCCATCCTCGGAAACCGGTTGCCCGGCATTGGGTATGATGGATATGGGGTGGTGGCAGAGTCGACTCAGTTTTTCTACCGTTTTTTGCATGAGCTCAGGGCCAGTATTGCAGTTGATACCAAAGGCAGAAATCCCCATGCCCTGCACGGCAACGTAGGCAGAATGAATATCGGTATTGAAAATCTGCATTTTGGAAAAATTATCCACCGTGACCTGAGCAATAATGGGGACCTTCTTTCCCGTCTGCTCAAATGCCCGTTGGGCCCCAATTAACGAGGCTTTTAGCTCCAGAATATCCTGTTGCGTTTCAAATAAGAGAACGTCGGCACCGCCTTCGATCAAACCCAGTACCTGCTGTTTGTTGTTATCAACAATTTGCGACCAGATTGCCTTTTTGAGATCGGCCTCGGTCTTGGAAAGGACATAGTTGGAAGGCCCGATGGAACCAGCAACAAACAAAGGCCGCCCATCGTAGTCCGGCGAAGCTTTATACTTATCTATCGCTCTTCTGGCAATTCGGCACCCTTCAACATTCAAGTGCCAGGTGATGGCAGAATAATCCGACTCTTTTAAGTTTAACTCTGGCGGAATGGCCTTGATATCGGTTAGATCAATATCCTTAAAATCGAATTCGGCCAAACGCAGAGGAGAAGCCCCGAAAGTGTTGGTCTCGATCAGGTTGGCCCCTGCCTGCAAATATTTCAGGTGGATCCCTTCCAGATCATCCGGACGGGAAAAGATCAAGAGGTCGGTCAGCATTTTAAACGCGGGACCGCCGAAAGCAGAGTCATCCAACGCCAGGTTTTGCACCATGGTTCCCATGGCGCCATCCAGGATAAGAGTCTGGGTTCCTAAGATTTCATCAAATTTCATTTTCATTCCATAAATTAACGGTTCAAGTCTGAGTCTGCATTGTCTTCATGACCCGGAAAATATTCCGGTAAAGTCACAATGAAAACAGCCCCCTGTCCTTCACGGCTTTTGGCCAAGAGGCTTCCACCATGCCACTGGGCAATTTTACGGCAAAGGGCGAGACCCATTCCGCTTCCCTCATAAGCACTGCGTCCATGCAGTCTTTCAAAGGGTTTGAAAATTTTATCAAGATATTTTTCATCAAACCCGATTCCATTGTCTTTCACATGAATTTCAAATTGCCCATTCTCCAGTTTTTTTGAGCTTATTTTTATGTTTAGCGTTTCCTCTTGCCTGCGAAATTTAAGGGCGTTGGAAAAAAGGTTTTGGAACAACTGATGCATTTGAGTGCGATCCGCTTCCAGGGAAGGAAGGTCGCCAACGTCCACCACCGCATTTAAATGCTCCAACTTCAGTTCAAAAACCGAGATAACCTCATTGACAACCCTGGATAAATCTATTTTTTGAAAAGCTCTGGCCTTGGTTGTGACTCGGGCATAGCATAGCAAATCCTCAATGAACACCTGCATACGAAGTGCGGCAGATTCCATTCGACCCAGATAAGACAGTTCTTTTTCTTCCAGTTTATTTGCAGAACTTTCCTTCAGACGTTCACCAAAAACCGCAATCTTTCTTATCGGTTCCTGCAAGTCGTGTGAGGCGATGAAAGCAAAATCTTCAAGCTCCTTATTACTGCGTTCCAACTCCTTGGCATATTGATTGAGCTTTTGTTCCGCGCGGATTCTTTCCGTCAGGTCAGTCGCCACAAATACGTACCCCTCAATTTCATTATCCACATTGCGCAAACTGGAACCCGAAAACAAGACCGGAATTGACCTCCCGTCAGCGTGTCGATAAGCCTGCTCCAGGTTGAGCAATTTCCCCTGCTGGTCCAGCTTCTTCATAATCACCTGTTCAAATGTATCTGCGTCATGAAATATTATTCTGGCATGGCCCCCTGTCAACTCGTCTTCCCTGTGACCCAGTAAATCCAGGGTGGCCCAATTGAACATTTCTATATTCCCCTCCGGGCTAACCACGATCAATGAGTTTTGCATATAGCGGATGATATCGTCCACATGAGATTTCGAGACGGTTGTCTGCTCGAGGTCCTCGTGCATTTTCCTGAACGATTCAGCCAGTTCTCCTATTTCATCCGTCCGGTCAATGGAAATATTTACACCCTTCTCCCTCCGGCCTATTTTCTTTGCCCATTGAGAAAGCTGAGTGATGGGGTGGGCCAATCCTCCGGCCACCCGAATCGCGGCGATAACCGCTAACAATGAAAATGCCGACACCAGAATCAGAAATGAAAACAGATTTTTTTGAAAACCCTGCTCTTCCACATCGCGAAGTTTTAATCTCATCTCCTTGGTCTGACGGGTTAATCCAGCTAAGGAGTAACTCATCACCAGTCCGCCCAGATATTCATCCTCCAACTTTATAGGCGCAACGATTTTAAAACTTTCGCCCTCTCTTATCATTTTCACGGACTGCTCTGAAAAAGAACCCCGGACAACAAGGTCATGCAAGGCTTTCTCATGAACTCGATTTTCCCCCCAGCTGTCATGAACAATTCTTCCCTGGGCATCAAACACGATAATATGACTGATGTCTTCCTGCTCCATGGCAGGAGCCAGCGTAAATTGAATGGACTCCAGGTCCAAAAAATAAAGGGCGTTGACCAGATTACTTGCCAGGTACACCGCAAATAAGCGCGCGCGAACTTTTAGCTGGCTGAGCAATTGCTTTTCCATCGCGCTGGTCCCGGATGCAATAACCCCGGCCAAGGTCGAGCGGGACTGGAAATACATATTCGTTCCCATTAATAACGCCAGGGAGAGAACCAGCCCCAGAATCACCAGAGAATATTTTGTCTTAAGCTTTAGTTTCACAAGCGTTTCAGTTCCCCAGCTCCGGACCAATGAATCTCAAAAGATCTTTTGCCTGTTCCAGGTTTTTCCAGATTGCGGGGGTCAATTTCTCAAAGCGGTTTGTCGAGTCATAGGCCAAAAGAGCCTTTTGACCCTCCGGGTTTTCGTGGGCACTCAATAATACCGCCGCCAGTTCCTGCCGCAGTCTATCATCCAGCCCTTTACGAAAAAGCTCCAGCCTTCTTGGAATGAAGGCCGACTTATAAATGATCTTCAATTCCTTTTTAACAGGACCAGGCGTATCAATCGTATAATCCCAGTCCTGATTACTGAACGCCCCGGCATCAGCACGGCCGGTATATACCGCTACGGAAACATTGGACTCATCCCCGCCGGTAAAAAAATAACCGACTTTATTTTCAGGAACCGGAGCCCTGGGAGTTTTTAACGGAACCAATTCTACTCCCATCTTCCTCAATACAGCGGCGGGGAGCAGAAACGATGTGGTGGACCCGGCATCATTGAAAGCAATTTTCTTGCCTGCCAAATCCGCAAACCCGTGGATGCCACTGTCTTTCCGCACAAAAAATACCGACCGGTATTCCGACACATTCTTTTTCCAGCGCAACAACACGGGCTCAGCATCAGCCAACCGCATGAAATCCAACGCAGAAAACACGGACTCGGAAACCCAGTCCACCTTTCCTTCTTTCAAATACCGAATCATCTGGCGATTATCCCTGGCAAACAAAATTCTACCCTTCGAGATACCCCGGTTCGCAAGACGCGAAACCGCGTAGTCGACCACTCCTTTTAACCTGACATAGTGTTTTTTGGGGTTGGCGCTCACCCTTCCGATCACCAGAGTTGCTTTTCTGGGTGAAACGGACTCCTGTTTTTTGTCTGGCAGGTTCGACCCGAGATCATCAGGGAAACCCGGCGATGACCCCATAACCAAAAACAGGAATAAGAATGCAGGAATACTGAACCATTTAAGTTTCATAACTTGACCGGTTATTTTTAAAAATCAATTTGCGCCCGCATTTGGAATGCGGCGGCATCTTCGTTCCCGGCTTTCGGGTCAGTATCGATGAAAACCAAATTAGCCATGAACCGGATCAAAGGGTTGACATACCAATTGAGGCCGAGTGTTATGTTTTCCTCTTCTCCTCCAAGGATAACACCATCATTCAAATCAATCTGGCTATATCGCAGAGCCACTTCCCAGGCACCCAGTCCGCCCCGCCCCGCATTGTTGTTGGGTTTTATCCGCGAGAACGCTCCGCCCTTATATTTATAATTCCGCGACTCGCCGGTTAAAAACCAACTGGCTAAAATATAACTGCCCTGAAAATCCACATTGGGGAAATTGGCCCTTCGCCTGACAGTTGAGTGGAAATATTCTCCCTGCACGGAAAACGGACCCCGCACCACTGCCCCTTCCACCACAGAGTTGACATAAGAAAATGCCTGACCAATATCTCCTGTATCTACAAGACTGACTGACGTCACCGACGATTCGGGTTTGGAGCTGAAACTCACACTCTGCGTGTCATCGGATACCCCCCGAAAAGCCACCGCAACACCCAGGTGAACCGCCTGTGTTTTTTCATGAACAGGAGAAAAAGTCAGTCTGCCGGTCACGCCATAACCCTCCCCGTCAACTCGAGAGTCTCCCGGGCCTTCCCCGAAAACTCCGCCGGCCGCAGCCCACTGACCTCCATAAGTAAAAACTCCCACACCAATATTTCGTCCCGGCGCAAAGGTAACCGCCATCGCCTTTTCCATAAGAGGAGTGTACTTGGAACTGCTCATCTCATCGAGACTGAAAGGTTCCTTGAAGTTACCCACCTTGACGACCATTTTCTCAAAACCGGTATAAGCGATGTAGGCATCTTTGATAGAAACCGCATTGCCAGCAAAATCAAGCTGTGATTTGAACTTCCAGTCCCCATAAACTTTTCCGGTGAAAAACAGCCGCGCTCGACGGACTTTGGTTCCGCTTCCCAAATCCCGGTCTTCCTCATCATAAACCGCGGCATCCAGTTGTATGCGACCGCCAATGCGAAACTTGAAGTCCTGCGATTTTTGCCGGAATCCCTCTTCGACCCTTTTACCAACGGGGGCCTTTTTCTCACGCTTCAATTTTTCGTATTGCCCCGGGGTGATGGTTCCATTATCGCGAAGGATTTCCAGGAGATCATCCTGAGCTGACCCGTTTACAGGTAACAATAAAATAAAAAATAAAAGGATTATGAAATAATAAATTTTCATTCAAATACCTATGTAAAAAATTCCCAAAAAAATATTATCAGGGTGCCCCCTGAAAACCTCAACCTACCTTGAATTAGCCTTGGATTCAAGCGGGGAGCCTCCGCTGGCATCAGGTTGGGATGCCTTGACTCCGAAAACCCTTTGCATGAATGGGGGGCGGTCCTTCGCGCATCGAAAGCCCACATCCTTTTTCCGAGCCAATGGGCTGAGATGTTCGCGGTAAGAGGCGCGAGCTTTAAGGGAAACAACCTTTAAAAACTCCTTTTTGCTGAAATGTCCCACTCCCATATATGACAATCCCCGCACCACGATCTGCTTCTTTTCATAGGCCGGAGCCTTAAACGTGTTTCCGGGATAAGGCTGATAATACTCCCACACCCATTCCCAAACGTTGCCAACCATGTCCTGAACCTTGTAAGGACTGGCGCTTTTGGGGAAACTGCCCACCGGTTTGAGGCCCTGACCTGTTTTCGTTCTCGGGGAAAGGCTGAGATTGGCCACGCCGGATATGAAATCATCTCCCCAGGGGTAGATGAACCCGGCTCGACCCCTTGCGGCTTTTTCCCACTCTGTTTCGGTGGGCAATCGCTTGCCTGCCCATTTCGCGTAACCACTGGCATCAAAATAATTCACTTCGGTCACCGGGAAATGATCTTGCCCTTCGGGAAACTTCTGCCCCTTCCAATAACGCGGCGGTTTGTGGTCCGTGGCCTGACAATAAATATAGTATTTTAAATTTGTAACCTCGTAACGGTCGATGTAGAAGTCGGGAATGTCGATGCGCCGCTCAGGGGACTCATCGGCAAACCAGGGCTTGTTCAGTCCCAACATAAGTGCGTGGTTTTCCTCATCAATCTGGTCGGTTCCAATGGTAAACTCTCCCGAAGGAATCAGAACCATGCCTTCAGGAATTTTTTCCAGACAACCGGAAAGAATTAAAACAAGAAACAAACTGAAGACACTGTTCCATAATCTTGTTTGAATCAATTGCATGAAACCTATTTCGGAAATTGCGTTAACAGATATCAACCCTGAAGACCGGTTGACGGATTTCTCGCTGGACGGTTGCCCGGAAAAGTTAATGGACTCGATCAAAGTGATCGGCATCCGGCACCCTATTTCCGTCTGCCCGAACGGAAATCGTTACGCCATAGTCAGTGGGCACAAGCGTTTTCAGGCGGCACCCCGATGCGGATTAACAAACATCCCCGCCTTCATCATACCTGAAATAGATGATGCCTCACGACTGGTCATCAACCTGAACGAGAACTTCGGGCAACGGCATTATAGCGATATCGAAAAAGGAATCATCCTTAACAAGTTTAAGGATGCCGGGGTTACTGATGCAACCATTATTACAGAGTATATGCCTTTACTGGAACTGGAGCGCAGTAAAAAACTGGCTTCAGACTATCTTGCGGTTCATCAACTGGACTGTGGATTACAAAAACTCCTGCACCGAGCCCGGGTTCCGCTCAAAACGTTCCGTATTTTCTATAACTGGGATGAAGAAAGCCGGGATTCGGCAGAAAACCTGTTCTCTAAATTAAATCCCGGAGTCAACAAGTGGCGAGAACTTCTGGAGTTGATTGATGAAATCGCGCATCGCGATGGCAACTCTCCCGCTCAGGTAATCACAGCCACTGACAAAATCTTATCCACTGCTGATAAGACCTCCCCGCAAATGTATGACCCAATCCACCAGCATCTTTACAATCTGCGCTATCCGGTTTTGTCGGATTTAAAAAAACAGGTGGCGCGCGCTCTCGATGAAATGAAACTGGATGATAAAACCCGTCTCAAGTTTCAGGAAACGTTTGAGAGTAACGAATTGAAACTGGAACTGAAATTCCACAGCGAAAAAGAATTGTCCAATCAGGTGGAAAAAATTTTCCAGGCCCTGCAATCCGGCTCAGTGGAGAAACTCATACGAATTTTTCAGAACATAGGGTAAGAAAACCTTTTTCAACCACAGCCCACTAGGCGTGGAGCCAACATGGCGATGACGCTATCGCGACCGCCGAAAGCTAAACCTCCCCCTGATAAGGGGGACTGAGGGGGTTGCCATCGTCGCGAGCAGAGCAATCCAGAACCTGGATCGCCACGCCGCTTCACGGCTCGCGATGACGGGCAAAAGTGATTTGAATTTTAACTCCCTCTTTATAAAACAAGGGGGGGGGGATCCAACCCTCCCCAAGCCCCTCCCTATGAAGGGAGGGGATATAAAAGTATTGCGCTTGAGTACTCAGCCTGCTTTACGGGTAATGCAGTGTTGGCCCCACGCCTAGTGGTGGTAGGATTTGCGGG
>Ga0209556_1000933_pt1 | contig 16736 bp, 16 predicted proteins | sample SaaInlV_150m_DNA_5_FD_184652 | JGI IMG/M metagenome (GOLD analysis project Ga0209556, IMG submission 184652) | Marine microbial communities from expanding oxygen minimum zones in the Saanich Inlet - SI037_S3LV_150m_DNA (SPAdes) (version 2) | ecosystem: Environmental > Aquatic > Marine >...
CGTACCGTTAGCATTGGTACCTTTTGCCGTGATTTGGTAACTCTTACCAATGGTGTCAAGGGCACTCAAACCATTAATCTCGGATAGGGTTTTGCCTGTCTCATTAAGAGTAGAGCCAGCCTCTAAACCAGAGATATCAAAGAGGAAGTCTGCGGCTCTATCGAGCGTAAGTCCATTATTGTCCATATTGCAACTGAGATCAAGATTTCCGTCTTGAAGATAATCAATGGCACCAACAGCGGGACCAGCAATCAAGGTGAAGTTGGTTGGGCGGGTAGAAACTGGTGCGGTGTGGACGGAACCGAATGTAGGGTCGGTTGCTGAAATACCATTAGCGTTAGTTGTTCTCACTGCGGTCTTGTAGTGTTTACCGTTAGTAAGACCAGAGAATATGACGGATCCACTAGATAAATCACCTGCAACAGTTAATTGCTTAGTCACCTCATTGTCCGTACCAGAGAGATCGAATGTCATACCAGTTAAAGGAAGACCATTTCCAAGAAGATCGTATTCGGATTGACTCATAGCCCAAGCAAGTTTTAGTTTACCGTCCATCTCGGCGAATGCCATTGGATCAGAACCGTTACTGATATCAATACCAGTCGTCATTGTGAGGTCGATGTCAGTAGTATCGGGAATGGCAGAAGGGGTTGCGACGACGAATGCCAAAGCATCTGGGGATAAAGTTGCTCCAAAAGGAACAACAGCGAAGTTGTACTTGTCACCGTTGGCGGTAGGATTCAAATGTTGGAACAGATTGGTTGTCATGACCCAACCGTTGGTCTCGTTGAATGCATTACTACTGGCATGGGTAATCATAGTAGCCAAGTTCTGGTTGGAAGCAAATGCCTTGACGTAGTACTTGGTAGCATCAGTGACGGCGTTCCATTTAACAATAGCAGATGAAGGAATATTAGCGGGTCTATCGGTACCAGTTAAAACTTCCAATCCAGTGACAGCGGCAAGATCGTCGGTTACGTGAGCGGTCTGACTACCAGACATAGCACTTGTGCTAACCGAATTGACGGCGCGAATAGAGACTTCATAGAAAGACTTGACTCCACCAGTAGTATTTGTAAGACCACTAATCTGATGGGTCCATGTTGAGTTATCAGCAGAAACCGCGCCAGCAGATGTCGAGACGAAGGTCTGAATCTTGTTGGCCGCAGTCAAACCGGGACCGTTGATGAAAACAATGTAGCTAGTGTTGGCAGCACGATGGTTGGTAACCTTAAAAGTGACCGATGCGTTATCACCGGTAAGTGTAAATACAGGCACATTTGCGAGTTGATGAGGGGTTGTTCGTACTGCGAAGGAGATGTCAACCGGAGTAGAAGCATTATCCTTACCAACAATGGTAAAATCGTAAGCACGGTCACTGGTTAATCCAGTAATTGTTACGGAGGAGGCGTCAGAGGCAAGGTCAAGAACCTTGTTGTCGTGAATTAAACCACCATCTCCACTTTCGTACACATCAGTGTAGTAAATCGATTGGGAAGCGACGGCATCAGTCATACCAGGGGCAAGAGTCCATTCTAATTTAACGGCGGACGTAAGTCCGTTAACGTTTGCGGTGAAAGTATCGTAAGCACTCATTTTATAATATACACCACTATTTTTTTTTCCTAAATTTAAATTAATACGGTAATTACAACAGTTAAATATAAATAGGCGGAAAATAGGTGAATACTTGTAAAAGAATTCTAAATAGGGTTATTCTCTAACATAAATTTTCCCTAAATTGATCCACTGACCCCCTGATAATATCAGATTCTATGTATAAAATGCCCTAAAATATAGAGTTCTCTATACGTACCTAATTTGATACATAAAGTATCATGCAATTTGCTTATCGATTGTGATTTCTTTCATTACATTTCGCATTATTTTATCTTCGAACGACTTGGTTTGATGCGGTCCCACGCCTCCAAGTGCGGATTGTGAATACTTGAAAAAATTCTCGTAGTTTTCGGTTCCTATCGTATTTACATCAGGTGTATTCTCCATCCATTCCGACGTGAGTCTACTATTCTTGTTGGCAACTTTTTTAACTGCTTTTCTAAAGCGGGTTTTGTCTTCATCTTTCTCCCACTTATTTTCATCTTTGATATATACGGTCTCGCGTTTCAAGTCCGTACAATGGAGAGGTCGGTCACATAACGCCATATTATTGATTCGATCTACCATGACGCGAGATATGCCGTCAATGTATCCAAGTTCTCCAGTTTGGACGAAATCTTCGATAGAAATATTCATCGATTTGACAAAATCAGTGATGCTGATAGCGTCTTTGCATTTCTCGTTGAGAAAAACATTAAGATTGAACTTGTTGTTGTTATTGGTATTGTTGTTTCCGATAGTGTTTTGGTTCCCGACATTCAACATTTGCTTGTTTTGATCGATCAACAATTGTTTGAACTCGTTGTTTTGTTTTACTAATTCCATAATGGTTGAGGTGAGTACATGGACGTCAGTGCTGGATGTTTCGGTGCGTGGTTCAATAGCACCAGTTTCATCGATACTAACGCTACAGTTGAGTTTATGGGAATGAAGGCTTTGACGATGTTTGTATGTACGTCCACATTCACATGAGAAATCGTCTTGATTCGAAGATGAAACGAACTGATTGTGTTTTTTCGATTTACAATGTTTTACGTAATCGCTCTTTTTAGAACATTTATACCCACACTTTTGACAGTAGAAAAAAAGGCGAATTTTTAGCGAATTTATGTCAGTATTGTCAGTATTATCATCAGATTGGCTATGAGTGCTGTTAAAATGAGAAATTATTTCGTTCATCGTAAACGCACATTGACCGCATCTATTACAACCAAAATAATTCGGCGAGATTGGCGAATTATTGTCAGTCATATTGAGTATATCATACTTACACATAATTCGCCTAAATACTTTTACGCATAATATACTTATTTTTTACAGTAACAATAAATTATTGTAAAAAACCGAATTGACAGCATATTGGTAAGAATGGTATTTTTAAGAAGTGTTTTATAGAAAGTCTTTGAGGGAAAATGAAAAAAGGACATTTATTTTTGTCCTTTTTTATTGAGTTCACCCATTTCTTTAATCGATTTTTTGATAGAATTACTAGATAATTTACAGATCATGTTTTTATCGACCATCGTTTCTTTCAATATATTATTGATGATTTTGGTTTCAAATTTATCATATTCTTCTCTTCCATAACCTCCCAAGGATACTTTTGTATATTCAAAGAATTTATCGCATTCGGGGGTATCTAAAATTTCATAATTCGGATTTTGGTGTCTCCATGGGTGGACTTGGTCTTTGTTCTTGTTGGCTACTATGCGAACTGCTTTTCTCAAATGTGTTTTACGGTCGTCTTCTTTGGCCCATACATTCGAGTCTTTTACATATACCGTTTCTCTTTTCAAATCGGTGCAGTGAATTGGGCGTGCATGGGGTTCCATATCGCGTATTCTATCAATCATGATGCTTGATATACCATTAACGTATCCAACTTCGCCAGTATTTGCAAAATCATGTGGGGTTAGTTGTATAGATTGAATCAAATCGTTCAAATTAATGGCATCTTTGCATGTTTCATTAAGAAACACATTCAAGTTGAATTTGTTGTTTGTGGTATTGTTGGTAATGGTAGTATTATGCGTAGTCGATATCGAATTATGCGAGAGTTCAATGATAGTTTCATGCTGTTCTGTCATTTTCTTGTTTTGTTCGATCATCAATTCTTTGAATTCTTGATTCTGTTTCAATAGTTCAACAAGTAGCGTAGGGTCTAATTGATTCGATACGTCGGCTGTAGGTTCGATATCTACATCATTGACATTTTCGGTATTTGGCGGTTGATACGTACATGATTTTCGATGTTTCCAAAGACCACGTTTGTATCTATATTCATTGCCACATATGCATACAAACGCCGTGGTATTATCAGGGGTAAAATCGATCCTCGTCGTCCTCGTTTTATGCTTTGCAGTAGACATATGTCGCATATAATCTTTTTTATTACCACTATAGAAGTTACATTCGGTACATATAAACCCATTGGGTAAACTATGGGTAAAATGCATCCTCATTTCCCTATATATAGAGGATGCATTTTTACCCCTAAAGGGTTATCAACCGAAATAGGAAATAAATGGTTGCAGTAAATAAAATATTTAATATCTCATATTTACTGCATTATGGAAACATTCGCATTTTCACGTAATTGCGTATGCAAGACTATATTCCTCAAACGAGAATTGGACATTTATTTTTGTCCATTTTGGTTGAGGAACGCCACTTATTTAATCGATATTTTTGAGAGAAATATTGAATAATAATGATTTGCAATATGTACGTTGGTTAATTCATAGATTTTGTTTGTTTATGGTAACTTCTTTGAGAACATTACGCATAATAGTGTCCTCAAACGTTTTTGATTGGTCCTTTCCGCAACCGCCCAATGCGGATTGAGAATATTTAAAGAATTTTTCACAGTTATCGGAGCCAATAACGTTTATATCTGGCGTTTTATCGTACCATACAGATCGCATTCGTTGATTTTTATGGGCGACGCGTTTAACGGCCTTTCTCAATTGTTCTTTATTTACGTCTTTCCCCCATTTGTCGGTATCTTTGATGTATACAGTTTCGCGTTTTAAGTCAGTACAGTGGAGTGGTCGCGTATGCAATTCCATATCATTAATGCGTTTTACCATAACGCGTGATATACCTTCTATATATCCAAGTTCGCCCGTTTCGATAAACTCTTCCATCGATATTTCCATGTTTTTCACGAAATCTTGGATACTCATTGCGTCCTTACAGTCTTCATTGAGAAAAACGGTCATATTAAATTTATTGTGACTATTTGTCGTGTTATTATGACCGCCCATATTCTCGGCAAGTTCCATCATTTTTTTACTTTGGTCGATCAATAGTTGTTTGAAGTCTTGGTTCTCTTTCACTAACAATAAAATAGTGTCTGACAGTCGGTCGTATTTATCGTCATTCGCATGGATATTATGTATTTCATTGACATTGGCGCAACTCTTTTTATGTTTCCATAAACCTTGTCGATGTGTAAATTCTTTCCCACATTTACATATATGAGGTTTCGGGTCATTTGCGTCATCAAATGTAATCTTTTTATGTTTTGCAGTCTTTAAATGTTTGTTATAGTCACCCTTACTGCTGGTATAATAGTGACACGATTCGCATTGGAATTCAAACAAAGACAAATTGGAGTTTTTTGTAATCATTTGTCTCCTTTCTATATTGACGCATTTTCTCTCTAAATATATGTGTGTATATTATACTTATTTTTTATGGTAATCATTTATTTACAATAAAATATGTTTTTACAGCATTAACGTCTCATTCTATAATATCACAATATCGAATGAAAAACTATATTCCCCAAACGTAATTTGGACATTTATTTATGTCCTTTTGATTGAGTAAAGCCACTTATTTAATCGATATTTTTGAGAGAAATATTGAATCATGTGTCTATCCTTCTTCATCTAGTATATCTTGTCGTTCCCTTTTTCGGCGTATTTTATCTAATTGTTTATCTTCTTGTTGTTGTTTCCGTAATATATTACGATTATTGGTACCTTTGTCCCATTCGATATCTTCCATGTGTTTTTGTTGAATGGATAGTTTTTGTATTTCATTTTGTTCTCGTTTATCTAATTTTTTTTGTTCTTTTGAAGGCATATTCTGAATATTATATATTATAATTAGTTATTTATGTGTCTTTATCGAGACACTATATTAAACGTGATACCCAATATTCAACATAATGTGGGATTGATATAGATAGATCAAGTATTATTATATATTGTATATTGTATATACGATGTTTTTAAGATTTATTGTATTATTGTCTAGTTTAGTTGGCATTTCTGCCCGAATAAATGAATATGTACCTACAGTTGAAATGGAACCTTATCAAGTAACACATAATATGAATGCCGAATTGCCCCAATCCTTTACATGGTCTAATGTGGAAGGTGTGAATTATTTAACAAAAAATTTGAATCAACATATACCCGTATATTGTGGGTCGTGTTGGGCTCATGGATCAGTAAGTTCATTAGCCGATAGAATAAAGATAATGCGTAAGGCGGCGTGGCCTGATATAAATTTGAGTATTCAGTTCATATTGAATTGTCAGATGGGAGGTTCGTGTAATGGTGGCGATCATTTGGCTACATATAAAGCGATTAACGAGTATGGTTCTATCCCATATGAAGATTGTATGGTATATCAAGCATGTAGTTCCGATTCAAATGAGGAAGCATGTAAAAACAAACAAGATTTTATTTGTACTCCTACAAATATTTGTAGAACATGCGATACGTTTAGTAACAGAGGGGGAGTATGCAACCCAATTTTACATTATCCCAATGCTACCGTAGCGAGTTATGGAGCGGTTCGCGGTAGCGATAATATGATGGCCGAAATATATAAGAATGGTCCGATAGCATGTGGGATTAATGCGGCTGAAATAGATGATTATACTGGCGGTGTTCTCGATGTTCCTAAAAAATTAAAGACGATAAACCATATTATTTCGGTAGTTGGATGGGGTTACGATCAAACCATGGATAAACAATATTGGATAATCCGTAATTCATGGGGATCATATTGGGGAGAACTCGGGTTCATGCGTTTGGTATTGGGTGAAAATCAATTAGGTATTGAAAAGACATGTGCTTTTGCGATTCCGGGCAATTGGACGTTGCATAACAAACCATGTTACGAGGATGGAACGAATTGTATGGATTAGATACAAAATAAAAAGAATAATGCCTTTTATTTTGACAGATAATAATTAAAATTCTACAGAAATATTAGTTGATAACATAAAACGTTCCTTATTGGACTTGCTGAAAAATGGATTTACCAAATGAATTAAATGGTCTTCCCATATGAGTAAAGTACCGCTTTTAGGTCGTAAATGGGTTAAACTATTATTATAAATAAAAGATATGCAACCCGAATATGTTTGAGTCACATCTGGATCACCATCGTCAATATAATATGCAACACTAAAGGTCTTAGTGTTGGCATTGTTAGATGTCAAGTGATTATGTGGACTTAAAAAGGTACCACTCTTGTATTTTTGAATCCACGAATTGTTTATTTTATATTTGTAATCGCCATTGTAATTATACAATGTATAAATCATCTCAGCAATTCCAGAAAAGATGTGTTGTTGCAATAATTTGACATACATGTTATCTGTATTCAATATATTATTCATTGGAACATACGCATTTTGAGATGTAAAAATGCCAGATTCTTTATTTGGGTCTTGATTCTTATTAACATATAATTCTTGTTCGTTCATTCCTGCTGCGATAATATTAAATTCAGTATTAATCTCAGTTGCATTCGAAATGGTTGTTTTTATAAAAATAGGGACAGGATTAATATCAATAATATTATTAGATAAGCGAACATATTTATTTTGTGTTAGTGAAATATTAGGGTCTTCATTGTTTTGTTTATCATTTATGAATTTGTCGATGAATATATTAGTTGATTCCATTATACCAATATAAATACTCCATAATATAATGTTTAAGTGAATACTATATAAATTATATAATGGATTTGCGAGTTAGTAACCCAATTGAAGACGAAAAAACGGTTTTACTTTGGATTGGTGATGATTACCGTTCAAAGTCTGGTTATGGAAGAGTAGCGAAAGAATTATTCCCGCATTTATCTCGTGATTATAAGGTCATTCAATATGCGATAGCGTGTCGGGGACTGTCGGATGAATATTATATAATAGATTCGCAAGATGAAACGTCTTTTGGTTTTAATAAGTTACCGAACGTAATAGATGTGGTAAAACCGAAAATTATTATTTTATTGAATGATTCTAAGATTATTCATGGCTGGCTAATGTCTATAAATAACAGTGCAACCATAGATAAAAAATGTATGATTTTGCCATATGTTTGTACCGAATATATCGGTGTTCCTGAAAATGAAATTGTGTTGTATAATAAAATGTGTTGTGGATTATTAGCAATGGCACAATTCACTATAGATGAATTCAATAATAATGGTTCGTTATTAAAATCATATCGTCTATCTCATGGCTATGCGAATAACATTAAAAAAATTAACAAATCCCTTGCTAAACAAACAATGAATATACCTGAAGATACTTTTGTATTTTTTTCGGGCAGTAAAAATCAACCACGAAAAAGATTAGATATTATTATTCGCGCATTCGTTCATTTGTTAACTAAACACGCAGATAAAAAAGTGTTACTCATGTTTAATTGTGGATTGGTTGACATGGGGTGGAACTTAAAAGAACTATATATACGATTGTGTAAAGAGAACAATATAAAAAATATAGAAAAATATATTTACTTTTGTTCGAACAATATTGGAGATTCCAATAAAGACGACCAAGAATTAACGAATATTTACAATGCGGCTGATGTAGGCATTACTACATCTACTGGAGAATCCTTTGGATTAATACCATTCGAACAATCGGCATTAGGAGTTCCCCAGATTATTCCAAACTGGGGAGGAATTATGGAATCGGTTCCGTATGGTTCTATCAAAGTAGATACTAACGATTATTACGTTTATCCTGTAGTCCTACAATCGGGTAACGGAGAGGCAAGAACCGTTTATTATAAAGATGTTGCGAATGCTATGGAAACATATTTATTAGATGAATCTCTATATAAACAGCATTGTATAGATGTTGTAAAAAACATTGAAAATTATAGTTGGGAAGATATTTATAATAAATTATCTGGATTTATACAGTCTATTTCTGCAGTAGACAATAATAAAAACTAAATGCATAATCAGGAAGTTTAAACAATAAAAAGGCTTATATACAGCCTTTTTTTATTTTGAATTTGTCAGTTTTTTTGCATTTTACTTATGGTAATGGGCGATTCTTTTTTTCAAAATCGTTTATAGCAGTTTAATTGCGTTTTCTGCTAACATAGAACAATGTAGTTTAATTGGAGGTAACTTAAGATGTTTTGCGATTCCGGGCAATTGGACGTTGCATAACAAACCATGTTACGAGGATGGAACGAATTGTATGGATTAAGTGTAAATCGAACTGTTTTGTAAAAGAGAAGTATAGACACCAATATTATGGATTTGGTCGTATATAATGTGTATTACAGTAATCACGTATTCAATTATATAGAGAACAATCATACTAATAACGATTGGAATGGATGATATGATATCATAGATAGTTTCATGTAAATATATGTTTGCGTCTATATTAGATAGGGTATTATTGTCATGTTCGGTAATTGTAGTCATAATATGTATATACTTTTCCTATTATTTTTATGTGTGTAAATAGGGAGGTTTTATTCAATATAAATTGATAAATATTTTTTATATATTTAAATTTTCTAAAATACATGGAGTACTCCCACCAGTAACACATACGTAGCATGCATTACAACCTATGCCTTCGCTTTCTTGTTCCTCGTCGGAATCTTCTTCGTCCTCTTCGTCACACGCATTACCACATAAATATTCCCCGGTGCCTTTCATTTGAACTATATCTTCATTTTTGCCACATAAGTTACATTCGGCTTCTTGATTATTTGGCTCTTCTTGTACGAATAAAATATCCCCCATTCCATCGTCGTTAAAATATCCATCACATAGGCAACACTTTTTCCACTGGTCCTCTTGATAAGTATCTTCAGTATCTTCTTCAAAATCCCAATCGGGTGGGTATCTTTCACAGTCCATATTTTCACATAATTTAATAGTTTCTGCTTCTTTGTCTACGTTTTCTTCGTTTGCTTTTACTTTTACGTCTTCCTCGTCTTCCTCGTCTTCTTCCTCTTCTTCCCAGTCATCGCACAGGTAGTCCTTTTCGATTAATTCTTCCTCCATATCTTGGAAACACATGGTACACATCGTCAACTCTTCCGTAGGATTTCCGACTTGTCCCTTATATGCTACATGGATTGAGTGTTTATAACAATCAACCTGGATATTACATTCGTCACATTCAACAAATCGGTCGTCATCGTAATTTATATCAGGTTCGTTGTTTTGATGTAGCATTGCGTCTTGTAAATAAGGTATATTATTCATTATAGAGGTGGATTCATCCTCAGCGGGTACCCTATTATTACATACGGTAATTGTACGCTTCATGGTAGGTTTGCTGAATTGATAGTCATATTCGTCATTACATACGCTATTTGTGCGTGATAATGTTGGTTTATTCATTTTGTTATAATAATATTCTGATTGGATTATTATTATAATATCGATGAAATACTTTTCAATTTTATCTTATGGTGCGTGTTTACATATATGATGTACCTCATTTTTCAGGTGTTCGGGTAATTCTGTTTGTATGATATGTTCGGCTTTTTTGATGATTTGACTCACATTTGTAGGTATATTTTCTTGAAAAAAGAAATGTTCTCCATCGATGGAAATATCGTCCCAATCAAGATGTTTAATATTGTTTTTATTGCCTACCCAAATACCAGATTTTCCGTCTTCCGAAATCCATTGATTTTTTATCCAAGACAACGGATATTTATTGACAATTGAATCAACAAATTGGATGTATGGTTTCCATGCGGTTCTAAATTCAAGTCTTATACCGAATTTGCCAGTTTGCGTTACACTAATATTCGGAATGTTATTATGAAATTCTTGTAGAATGTAGTTAATATCGGCATCATTGGTTGATGTAATAGTTACGTGATTAGAACATTCATTCGGCATTGTATTATACATACAAAAATATTTAAGTCACTTTACTACAAGTGAATAAGGGTATATTGTATAGTAGATAGTAAAAATGTAATATGTGTGTAAAATTGATTATTTATAATAATAGATTAATAATATCAAATTAAATAATATTAAAATGGAAGAAAAGCGTTGGGGTTTCCCTAACGAGAATGACACCTGTCGTATTCAAAAATTGTATTATGATGTAAACATTAATACAATTTTCAATAGAACGAAATTGCGAAATCTTAAAAAGAAATTTGTTAAATATGTGAAGTTTATAACAAAATTTAAGCAAAATATTGTGGACCCGGAAATTCATACATATCAAAAAATACAAGATGATGCTTATCAACGTGTCAACGAGAGTCGAGTTGATGACGCATCACAGACTTCTTTTACAAATGAAGATGTAGAAAAAGGACAAGCATTATTTGAAATATTTCATGATGCGAAAGACGACTGCGATAAAGTGAAATATTACTCACTCTATTGGGCGGATTCAATCGAGCATATTTATAATAAAATAAATGAAATCAAAACTCACCAAAAGAAACTCAAACATTATAAAAAATGTTCTCATTGTGAAAAAAAGGATATGGTTACAAATTGTGGATGTAAATCAAACCATAAATTATGTTCTAATTGTAGTGATGATATAAACGAATGTCCTGTATGTAATGAAGATTTGGGTTTACAATATTGTGCTATTTGCATGGAAAATAAAAGGGAAATAGTAGAAACGGGTTGTGAAAATAAACATAAAACGTGTAAAGAATGTTTGGATAAAATAATAAGAAAAAACAATTTGTGTCCGTTTTGTCGTGATTATTGTAGTAAAGAACCAGTAGTTCTACACCCGACTTCGTATTATATAATGGATAATAGAGAAGACTATAGAGACTATTTGCAAGATAGTGCGGACCAATAATATATAGACGAGTGTATGAAGGATTAACCCACGGATAGTGGGGCAACCATTTGCCTCTGCTATCTTGTCTAAAATGCTACCAAATAGTGGTTGTGTTAACTGATATGTGTATGGATGTATCACTAGCACAAATATGAACGCAGAGAAAAAACAGTAAATTATTTAATACTATCAATAAAATTATTTAATTCAGCAGTATCTTCAACTGTCGAAGTTCCTATTTTTACATTTTTAGGTCGGTCGATATCTAATATTAGAATAATTCTATCTTTACTTCCATTATTTTGTGCATAATGAAGTTTTGAATCATCAAAAACAATTATTTTATTTTCGGTCATAACAACAACGTCATCTTCACACCCTAATATACATTTTTCACCACAAATAATTCCATATTGACATCTTAATACATAATTTGATAATTTAGCCCAGCCATAATGTGGTTCTATTTTAGTTCCAGGGGCAAGTCTAGATAATGATGCTGTTTTTAATCCAGGTATATTTTTAATAATGTTAAAAATTATAGGGCATTTATCACAATTCTTTTTTATCCAGTGGCCAAAACCATAAAATGGTAAAACTTTCCATCCGTTATTTTTTTTATAAAGATTTTTCTCAGGCCAAATTTTCCAGTCATCATTTATAATATTAATTACCTCTTGTTTAATACCAATATTATGCATTTTTAATTGATTCAATTCTGGATATATTTCTTTGTAATCATAGAATGTGTTATCTAATAATTTTGTTTGGTAGAAAAAATATTTTATTAACAAAACAATTAAGATAAATATAATTATTTTGTTAATCATTATATAATTAATCATTATATAATTAATCAATAAAAAAATTTATTGATATTTGATTTACACCATTGAATATTTAAAACGTAAAAATGCTAAACGTCGACATCTTCGTGCAATAATAGTAATCAAAATACAATACATTTGTATGCGTTTTGGTGTTAATGTTCTCGTTATCCTAAAATAAATTAGGAAAATATATTACAAACTTCTCAATACACCCAGTGAACTACATGTTTTACATGGGACGAGACTGATTTCGAAACGATTCCTATATTCATATTCATAAAAAATTGAATGGTTTTTATATGAATATATAATTGCAACCAGTTTAACAACAACCAATTCAAAACAATCAACCTCAATATGTCATACGGTCAACATAGTATTGCAATCAATCAAGGTATCAAAAATGGCGATGCCGGAAATTTGAATAACAATCAAGCGGTGCGTAATTATGCATACAATCAATACAAGGATAGGGGATTAAATACCCCACAGGCTAATGCCAGAATGGATCGCAAAGATGCCGGACACATTGTTGCGAAAAACTGCGGAGGTCAAAATAAAGCATCAAATTACATGTGGGAAGATAGACATGACAATCGTGCACATGGAGATGCTAAAATTAAACTTTCAGAACAAAGAAAAGGTGGTCGTAGATAATACATAAAAACAATTAAAAATAAAAAAGGCTGTATATACGGTCTTTTTTATTTGCATTAAAATTATGTAGTTGTTGTAAAAACTATACTATATAACCGTTTTTTCAGCAAAATCGGTAAATGTTCTCCTTACTCTAACATAAAATCGGTAAATGAATGTGTAAATATCTATATACGGATTTAGTAAAGAGGTTATGCTCAATACAATCATATGAAAGGATATATTGAAATAATAATGGTGTTAAACAACTATCACTACTTAAATACAATTTTTTGCTTTTTTAAATTTACAACGTGAGCCCAATCACATTCACCTATATTACAACGATTCGATTTACCCCACCAACTTACGGTTGACCTATTTGAACCGGTTGCTTTTGCTTCGTTGTACATTTGTAATGCTTCTACATAATTTGTAGCATACCCATAAAAGTCATCAAATCCACCAGCAGGGTAAAATGATTCCCCCGCAAATACTGCATATTTATATTTTGGTTGTGTATGATAATATCTTGTACGTTTTCCGTTTGTAATAGTTGCGGTTTCCATAGTTTGTAGATATCAATTAAATTATGCTATGTTACTTTATTAATAAAAATATTTCAATTTTACAAAGAAGCCACCTCATCTGGAGAATTGTTATTAAGTTCAACACATAATATGGGCGTATCAACTGTAATATCGTGTTGTTTTTTACAAGCCCTAACGTGGGCTGATAAAGATTTCTTCGTAGGAGCAGAAAACACATTACAATATTCACATGTAAATCCCGTTTTTTCGTGACTTGAATATTTGGTAGATAGGTATTTATTTAAAGCATTCATCTTAAGGTTCTCCAATTGCCCGATAAGTTTCTTCTGATAATCTTTTGACATAAGAATAATCTCGTCTTTCTGTTTATTAAATGAAAGGTATTCTTGATTTATTTCATCCAATAATGATTTACTAATAACATTTTCATGTTCCTCTTCACTGTCAATTTCTTCAATACGATCCGCAAGGTTCTCAATAATATCTATTGCGATTTGTATTTTTTCTTGTGAATATTGAACGTTGTGTATATATATCATAATTAACCCTTTATGAATATCAACCTGAAAGTTCTTTTTGCGGGTTATACCGCTATTCTGTGATAAAAAGATCGAATGCGTTTTGATTTCTTCAACATCGCGGATAAATTTACTAATTTCTTCATGTTTAACGTTCGTTTCATAAACTTTGTTCTCGAACATAATATTTGGCTTGTTCTCCCGTTTCATCATGAAATCCCCACATGCTTTAGTCCCCGATGAATTAATAATTTCTGCAGACGGATACATTAGATTCAAAACTGATTCCAATTCCGCCTCGCCAATAGCACCTTTATACGCGGAATTGTTGAATTTTTTAAGATATGCTGATAAATCGTCCATAGTAGAATCGTTCTTAATTTGTGAATTTAAAGTTGCGTCTCGAACAACTTGAATATTGGTCTGAATACGGTCTTCGGTTGATTGTAATATATTATATACTGGTTGTTGAGCGTTTTGAAACATAGTAGAACATTTTGAATCAAATGTAGAAATGAAATCCTTAACAGCATTATCGTCATTATTATTTGTTAGTTTATTAATTTCCTCTGAAATAGACGTTTGAAAAGTCTTCAATGTATTATCTACTTGTGATAAATATTTATCTTGGTTCTCGATAAGTAATATTTTGGTTTTATCAACCATAGATGTATTATTGTTCTCAATTAACGATGAAATGTTTTCATTCAATAATAGTTTTGTTTTATCTATAAATGTTTCATTGGTTTTTTGAATACTATCAAGAATAGAATTATTGTCATTGTTCTCAATTAACAAAGATCTAACTCCTGAAATATATTCATTTTTAAAATCAACAAATTTAAGTGACATGGTATTATTGATGTTTAAAATCTCATTTTTTAGTTCAGAAAATACAGTAGTTTCTCGTTTAATTTGGGTAATGTTCTCATTCATGTTATTTAAATTCCCTTTTAATTCATTAATAATAACATCTTGCTTTTGAATATTAGATAATATCTCACCATTAATAGTAGAACTCATAGTTTGAGACATATTATCAGTTAATTTTACAAGAATATCATAAAATACGAGGTTTACTGCTTCAAAGTCGAGATGTTGGTTATTAGTATAGAACTCATATAGTTTTTTATTTGTAATAGACAATGTATATGTTGACATGTTCTTAATACATACAATGTTCTCAATGTTTTATATACTTTTACGATAATTAAATTAATATATTAATAATGCTGGTAATACACTACTTATATAAGTTGGTATACATTATAAATTACGACTCAACTGAACTTTAAATAATTACGGTTGGGAACATAATAGATCGATGCCTTTTTCAAAAGGCATATGAATATCCCATCCTAACTGTTTTACTTTTGCGTTACTTATATAGTAACGTTGGTCGTTGAATGGACGGTCTTCAATGTAAGTTATCCATTCATCATAATCCTCAGTATCCTTTATTTTTTTAATAAGCATTTTAGCAACGTATAATACACTATACTCCATGTCGTCATCACATCCGATATTATAGATTTCTCCAACGACGCCCTTTTCCAATATAGTTTCAAATGCTCTAACTGTGTCTTCTGTATGTAAGAATGCCCGAACCGCACTTCCATCGCCTTGTATAGTCACTTTCTTATTATTTTGGAGCAATTGTATAAATCGCGGAATTAACTTTTCAGGATATTGATTTGGACCATATACATTATTGCCACGTGTGATAACAATCGGCATATTATAAGAATGATTGTAAGACTGGGCTATTAATTCAGCAGACGCTTTGGTAGCAGCATATGGATTTGTAGGACACAAAATAGAGTGTTCGGTTTTATGCGATTCATTGATATTATTCATAGATTCGCCATAGACTTCATCGGTGGAAACATGGATGAACTTTGTTAGTTTATCGTATTTTCTACAGCATTCCAATAAAACGTGGGTTCCTAATATATTATCTCGGGTGAATTGGAGTGAATCTTCAAATGAGTTTTGAACGTGAGATTGAGCCGCAAAATGGATTATTTGTTCTATTTTATGTGAACTTAATATGTGAGTCATCAAGTCTTCCGAACATATATTTCCCTTTACAAAGGTATAATAATCACTGTTTCGTATGCATTCGTCCACATTTTCTTTGTTCGCACAGTAATACATAGCATCAACATTGACGATGTTATATTTATCTGTTTTTGCAATATAATTTATGAAATTGGACGCAATAAAACCACACCCACCAGTTACTAATAAATTAATACGAAGAGCCATATGTGTATATATAACGATTTATTATTTATACCATTTATAAGTCGATATAGAATATTAGAAGTATAATAAATAGAAAGAGAACTCAATATCCTTACTTAACTTTCAACTGGATATTTGGTATCATACTGGATAATTATTTTATGAAAAATGTCATAAAATCATAATTTCATTAGTTTAATGTATTACTAATGAATTAAACTAATAATTAATGTATTAGTAATATTACCAATTCATTAAAATCGAG
>Ga0209556_1000994_pt1 | contig 16071 bp, 16 predicted proteins | sample SaaInlV_150m_DNA_5_FD_184652 | JGI IMG/M metagenome (GOLD analysis project Ga0209556, IMG submission 184652) | Marine microbial communities from expanding oxygen minimum zones in the Saanich Inlet - SI037_S3LV_150m_DNA (SPAdes) (version 2) | ecosystem: Environmental > Aquatic > Marine >...
TGACTCATGATAAGCATCTAGCATTATTTCTTGCTCTGATTCTGCTATGCGCTCAGCTTCTATTTCTAATTTTATTTCTGTGTCCGTTATTTGCATCCAATCAATCTTGCATCCAAAGTAGGTCTCAAACAGTTGCCGCGCTCTAAAAAGTCCTGGTAGCCGATAACCTCTTTTTTCTTTTTCAAATGTTTGAGATTTGTGTTTAATTGCGTTTGCATCGGGACATAGTTTTTTAATTATTTTTGAGATTTGTTGGCTTTGAATACTTTCATAGCGTTGGGACTGTCTGTCATATTGGTTAAAACAAAGAAGTAATGTTTCCGTAGCTACAAAGAAAGGCTTTTCTAACCAATCAATATTATCTGTTGTGATTAGCCCATAAGACGTTGATCTGGAACTGAACCCATGATTTTGTAGTGCCTCATACCAAAAACGCTCAAACCCTTTCAAGGATTTAATACGCTGGTCTATGTGTTCTTGAGTAATAATTCGACTTCTGGGATTAAAAGTCTTGATATCTAGGTGTTCAAGGTAATGTAAAAAGCCTTGAACTTGATGACCGTTTTCTATGAGCTGATGTATTTTTTCAAAATAATCTAAGTTTTGTTTGTATTGATTGGAAACCCTATAAAAGCAAAAGCGGCGGTCGTCTATCGGGATGTGTGCGAAGTGCTCACTATTGGATGCAGCAAAAAAACGATGAAAAGATTCAATATCATAAGCCTGGACATACTTCTTTTCAACACGAATGGTCTTCTCGGTAATCAAATTTTTTAAGCGCTCCATGCCCTCGTGATTGCCTTTAAATAGGGCTTCATCCATGAACACAATGAAGTTATTTTGTAAGGCGGCATTAAAATTACCGATGATATGTTTGACATCATTCACTTCAATAGTCGACCGTCCCCATACTTTATTTAACAGGGTATAAAAAGTCCCTTTACCGCAACCTGAATCACTGAGTAAGACAATAGCCACACCAGGTTTATCTGCTGGTTTTTGGATGGTATGCGCTAAATATTGAATTAGATAATCATAGGACTGTTGATTGTTGTTACTAATGATTTGATACAGGAAATGATAAATATCATCCCAGTTATTGTCGTTTGAATGTAATGTGGGGCCAACCCAGCAATTCAAAACCTCAGGCGGGGTTTTTCTGGGACTAAACGCAATCTCATTATAAAGATGAGTGCTTGGGCTCCCGACGAATTGGCTATATATCTCGTTGATTTTAGAGGCGACAGGTAAGGTTTGAAGGATCCGTTCTATTAAAATTTTGGCATCTTTAGGTTTATAAAAACGAATTTCTTTTAAGCTGCCTTTTTTGAGTTTTTCTACTTGTTCATTATCAATAACCAAAATCTCTCCTGCAAGATCAATAAGACTAAAACGCTGCTGAATCATTTGCAGAGGATTAATACTGGTGTCATTATCAATATTAACCATGTTTCGCCCCCATTTTTGCTAAATGAAAGATGGTGCCCACAGTAATTGGATTTTGGTTATCGGGAGAATAGCTATTAATTAAGTTATTAAAGGTTTCTTCACTAAAGCGATCCATATTTTTTTGTGACCAGAGTAGGGCAATGTTATCTGCGACTGACCAGGCTGTGCTTTTTATAGCCCAGACAATGTTGCGATAGTTCTCATATGCACAGTCACTGCTTATGTTTTCTAACGCCTCTAATAGTATCGCAATATTCTTCGGCGATTCCGGTAGTGATGAGATCATGGGCTTTGTTTTTTGATTAGTGGCCAGAAGTGATTTCCATAAGATGAGAATTTCTTCAGGAATCACTGGAATCTGAGAATAATGACCTTTGCCTCCCCATGTATAGGGTTGCTGAGTTTCGGGATGAATCGAAGGGGGCAATACATCCTGGACGGTTAGACCTTTTCTAGTTGCGCAACGAAATTCTAAAATAGTTTTACTGTCCTCTTTAATCACTTGAGAAGGCATTGGTCCCGCTTTCAATCGAAATAATAATTTTAGTCGATTAGCCTTACCTGAAACAATATGTACTGCATCATCCGCATTGATATAGAGATCAATCTCAATCCCATTCTTTTGAAACCAGTTCTTAGCTTTCTTAAGATCATCAAAATCGACTGCACAGGTTGGATAAGGCTCGCTATAGGCATGAGCTAGACCAACATTACTATCATCTAATAAATGCAGTTGTTTGATATGAGTGATGGTGTTTTCTTTATGATTCCAATTTGAAAGAATAGGACCTTTATGACCTAATGGAATAGGAATGATGGCTAGTTTTTTTTTGATAAGGTCTTTTAGATAATTATTCATCAGTTATATCCTCAAGTGAATTCCAATTAGATAGAGGTGAGTTATACGGATGAAGTTTTCCAATTATTGCTTGGTGAATTTTTAATTCAATAAGTGCAAGCTCATTCAAATTTTCTTTATGCCCAATTAAAAAACTTGTAGAACCAGGATTACATTCTTTATTCGAAGACCATAGACCACAATAAGGGGCAACTTGAGTGGGTATGCAAATATATGTTAAGGGGCAGTTATTTAAAATCACAGGATCTAAATCATAAGGCTCATTTAAATAATATAAATTCCCAGTTTCACTTATCCAATTAGTAGTGTGATCTGTGGAAAAATATTTACGGGTTAAGTCATTTAATTTTTCGAATTCTTTTAACCCATCCGGCATTGGCAATAAACCTGTTATATCCGTAAAAAGAATGGTTCGCCTTGCTCGAGAAAGATATTCAATAAAAGACTCTTCATAACCTCTGTATGTTTGGCAGATATAATCAATTTTATGAGTTAATATATTTGAAGAAAAATATTTATAATTTTGATATACAGCTAGGGAATTTAGGGCACTAATTTCAAGTGTAGGATACTTAATATCTTTTTTGGATTTATATGGTTTGCCATAGAATTTCGTCTTTTTCATTAGATAGTGTCCTTATCAATTTTGCAATTTTTAATAAAATGATCAAGATCTTTTTTTAAATAACGTGTTTGTTTTCCAATTTTATAGAAAGGAATTTTGTAACGATTCAATGTCGCATTTAAATCAAGAAAACTTTTTTTAACACCTAGATATTCAGATGCTTCTAGTCGGGTTAGACTTTCATTTCTGAAATGTAAAAAATTTATTGTTTCGATTGTCATTAATATTCTCCAATATGTTTTGGTATAAGAGAATTATATTTATTATTATTATGAATTTTTGATAGTGGTCTTTTTAGTAACACTACTCCCACTAGTGAAATGTTATTTTTTAGAATTTAAAATATTTTGAATGGATCTAGAGTTTTTGTATACCTTGAATTCTTCATTTTTCATCAAAATTCTAGCTATATCAGCATTACTGAATCTTGGATTATTTTTTTTAAGCTTAGCCGCTGAAGAAAGTATTAACTTCTTCCTTTCTTCTTTTAATTCAGATCTCTTTTGCCCAGCAGCTTTCGTTCCCTTTCTGAGGTTGGCTTTATTTTTTTCATTTATTTGTAATATAGGTGAGGTAATATCAAATGCTTTCTGAGAAAATATTTCAATCACGCTCGTAACCTGCCTAGTAATTATGTCTAATTTAATAGTTTCATGCCAATGGCTTTTGGCTTTTAGCCCCATCAAACCTTTGGTATTGCCAGCCTTAGCTTTTTTTAATTCTTCTTTTTCTATATCTTTAAAAATATTTTTCTTCTTCTCTTTCATCTAGTGTTTGCTTTTTGAAAATCAACTTTAATAATTTTATTATCAGCATAGATATACTCAACGTATTTCTCCAGCCACTGCAATAATATATCTTTATGTTTTCTCACATAATGGATATTTGTAACGTCATAAACTTTTTGGCCCATTAATGTTTTTATTGATGATATGGGACAGCCAAGATTGTCCATATATGTTGCAAAGGTTCTCCTCAAATCATGAAGCCTAATGGGTACGTCCAGTTTTTTTGCAAGGTTTCTTATGGTTTTATCAGGGTGTAAATACCTCTGTGATTTTTTCGCACCATCTAGGTAGCTAAATACGTATTCACCACATTTGTTTATTTCTAGTTTTTTTAAAATTTGCAAAGATTTAGATGATAAGGGTATAAGTTTTGATTCATTATTTTTTGATATATCGAAGTACATTGTTCTATCTTTAAAATCAATTTGCTGCCATTTAAGATTAATTGCTTCTGATCGCCTAAGTCCTGTTAAAAGTAGAAATTCAATATAGGATTTAGCAATCTCACTTTTACATTTATTAAGTTCTATTAGGAATTTTTCTATTTGATAGTCCTTTAGATAAACATCTCTAACGGTAATAGATCTTATTTTCTTCTTCTTTTTGATTGATAGTATTGGGTTTTTGTAAAAAATATCTGGATGATCTTCCATTGCCTCTCTACCAACCGCATGAAGAAATCTCATACAATAGTTGGCAGTAGTACCTTTTCCAACTTTTATCCTATTGTAAAAGTTACTCACAATATCATTATCAAGATTAATCCAAGGGATTGAAGATAAAGAATGTTGATCTAATAGGCGCAAAAACCTTGTGTAGTCTCTTCTAGTAAAACTACTTAAATTACGATCCTTAATATACTGGCTACATAAATTTTTAGTGGTAAATCGATTAATATCAAAACGCTTAGTATATTTACCCAAATCAATTTGAGTACTAAGTTCATTACATTTTTTAATTGCCAGATCTTTGTGCATTGATCTTATATCACCAATCATTTCTTTATGTCTTCTTCCATCTCTTGTTTTTACAAAATAATATTTTTTATTGTCATTATTTCTAATCCTAATAAACAAATACTTTTCATTTTCAACTTTAAACCACTCCTCTTTTTTTTTAGAGTAGAGAGCTTCAAGTGTCTTTTTATTGAGCTTAATTCTTTGCAACATTATTCCTTATATTAATTATGGGAGCATTTTGGGAGCATAACTATATTTAATAATATAAAACAATATAAAATAAAAATCAATATAAAATTGCTATAAGTTATTGTTTATGATGAATATTTAACATTACACTAGCCAGTGTGATGCTATCTTGAATTATATTAATTAATGAAAAAATAGGACTCATAATCCTTTGGTCCCAGGTTCGAGTCCTGGTGGGCCCACCAATAAATACAAAGCTTTTAGAGAAAATTACTTCTAAATTTTTTTTATTCATACTGCTAATACCAAATCTGGTAATGGCTTTTTGTTCTGCTCCATTTGGAGGCGCCTCTTCAAAATCTTCAAATCCATATTTATGCAAAAGACTGGATGAAAATTTTTTTAGGGATTAGTATGCTCACCTAACAGAGTTTTATCTAATATTGCCAAAGATACCATGCTGCAATTGATCTAAAGGGCTTCCATTCTTCGGAAATTTTTGATAAATCTTTTACATTAATAGGCGAAGAAATATTTTTAAAAAGAGAATAATTTTTTTTTAATGCAAAATCACTCACAGGAAATATATCAAGTCTACCTAAGTTGAATATCATTAACATCTGAGCAGTCCACTCACCAATACCTTTAATTTTTATTAATTTTTGTATTATCTGAATATCGCTCATTACCTCAAAACCTTTACGATTTTCTAACCCTTCATTCTCTACCTGGCTTGCTATGTCAATAATTGTTGTGAGTTTATTGGTTGAAAGCCCACATTTTTTTAAATTATTTTTAGGGGTATCTAAAATTTGTTTTGCTGTTGGGAAATTACTATCAAAGTATAGTGTAAATCTATTAAAAATAGCAACAGCAGAGCTTGGTCGTAATTGTTGAAAGACCACAGACTTAATTAAAGCTTGATAAGGTTCTAATTCCGTACTTAAAATAAGCTTACAAGGGCCGACTGAAGATACTAATAAATTCCAATCATGATCCAGGGATGATAAGAATTTAGTACCTTCAATGCAACTTTTCTCGTGATCACCACTTAATCGGTTTGCCGGCATAATCAATATATCGTCCTGTATTTTGTAGTGATAAATTTGAAATTTGATTTATCATTCCAGAAACGCTCTCTTTAACATCAATCCATCCACCAGGACCGCCCATATCCGTCCTCACCCAACCAGGATGAAGTGTCATAGTTGCAATATCATTTGTTTTTAAATCATGAGTTAAACTTCTCATCATGCTGTTTAATGCCGTTTTACTTGATCTGTAAATGTAAGAACCCCCACTAGTATTATCATCAATACTTCCCATCTTACTAGTTATGGAAACAACTTTTTTTTCGCGGCCCTGTAAAACATTTGGTAAAAAATATTCTATTACCTCATAAGGGCCGATAGTATTAGTAATAAAACTTTCTACCCAGCTATCTTTATTAACTGAATTAAAACTTCCAGAGCGATATATACCTGCATTATTAATCAAAATATCTATTGGCTTATTTTTTAAATGATTTGATAAATCTTGGATATTTTTTGTATTGCTAACATCTAGTTGGTGCAGCTGAATTTTTAAGTTTGATTTAGCAAGGTTCGTCAAGTCACTTGATGAATTTGGGTCTCTGCAAGTCGCAATGACTTCATAATCTTTTTTTTCTGAAAATTCCTTAACAAATTCCAATCCAAGACCTCTATTGGCTCCTGTAATAAAGACTGTACCCATTAAACATTGACTCCTGAAAATTAAATATAAACTTAATATATCTTATTAAGTCTATACTTTATATAATAATTGGAGGATTACTATTATGAAAATAAATTTTTTTTTGTTGCTTCTAGCTTTTGTTTTTTCCCCGCTTCACTCTGCTGAGCTTGAACAATATTGTACGACTAGTCTAGCTGAGGGCAATTTTCATAAAACAGATTGTGATATAAATAGTATGTTCGAGGGTAAAAAATACTGTTTTGGTAATAAAAAGTCAAAATCTATTTTCTTAGAAAACCCCCAAAAAACTCTTTCAAGCGCGATTGCTTTTTATAAAAAAAATAATGTTGAAAGAGTTAAAATTTCTCAAGCTGAAGCTAATGAAATTTTGGATGATCCGGATTGTGATTTTTCTAACAAAGATTTGGGATATTTAAACTTCAAAGGTCAAGATTTAACTCACTGCGTAATGATTAATACTAGTTTTTTTGGTGCTGATTTAAGAGATGCAAATCTTTCTGGAGCCAATTTACAAAGAGCTTATCTAAATCTTGCTAGACTAGAAAAAGCAAACTTTGCAGGGGCTATTTTAATCGAGGCGACTATATTCCAACCTATTTTTGGTGATACTAACTTTATGGGCGCAAATTTAACTAATGCACGTATGATCGGCACCCTTGGCAAAGTCAATATGTCAAAAGCCTTAGTAAAGAATGGGCGATTTGGCTTGGATGTTGGCAATCAGCCAATGGGGCAAATGAAGTTTGATTCTGCCGGAGGTAATTTTAAAGAAACTGACTTTGAAGATGCCGACCTGAATATTGCAAGTTTTATTTTTGGTGATTTAAGTGGCGCCAATTTAAGAAATACAAATTTGCATAGAGCTGAATTAATTCAAGCGGACTTAACGGGTGCAGACTTAACCGGTGCAGATTTAACGGGGGCGAATGTTGAAGATGCGAATTTTAAGGATGTAATAGGTTTGAGTAAAACCAAAGGCTTTGACAAAGTTTTAGGAAAATGTCGGAATTGCGGCATGTAAAAAAAATGCCCGTTTAAGGGCATTTTTTTAACTATAAGTTAATTCTTAGTTTACTGCGCTTTTTAATGCTGCTCCAGCTTTAAAAGAAGGTACTGTTCTTGCTGGGATTTTTAATTCCGCACCAGTTTGAGGGTTACGCCCTGTTCTAGCAGCTCTGTTAGCTGTTTTAAAAGTACCAAAGCCAATTAGGGTAACAGTGTCACCTTTTTTTAATGCTCCAGTGATAGATTCGATTACTGCGTCAACGGCACGTCCAGCGCCTGCTTTTGTGTCGTCTGTTGCTGCTGCTACTGCGTCGATTAGTTCACCTTTATTCATAAAACCTCCGTTTGTTTATAAATTATTTTTTGTCACTGTCTTCTACCACCCCTACGCTTACTGCTGTACAGGCAAAGGTTAAAACTACTTTGCCCTCTTTAAACTTTGTTGTCAATAAAAAAAGTAAATAATTTTAACCGGTAATATATTTGATTAATGTTACAATATTCAAATGAAAATCGTCAAGAATAAAAATAATCGAGGTGGCGTTAGGTTGGGAGCTGGAAGAAAATCTGGCAGTGGATTGTATGGAGAAGAAACTAAAGTAATAAGAGTTCCACGTAGCTCTCTAGGTAATATTAAAAAATATCTCAACTTATCCAGGATAAATAATATCGATGAAATTAGTCTAGCTTTCAAAGAGACTACCTATAACCCCCTTGTCCTATTTGAACATAAAGTACCTGCTGGATTTCCGTCACCTGCAGATGATCACGTCGAAAAGCGTTTAGATTTAAATGAATATTTAATTAAAAAAAGTGATGCTACTTTTTTTGTGAAAATCAAAGGAGACTCTATGATTGATGCAAGTATCAATGATGGAGATATTGTAATCATTGACCGTTCTATGCAGGCGAAAATAGGAGATATCGTTTTAGCTTCTGTTGATGGAAATTTTACGATCAAGACACTTTCTAAATATAAATTGAAGCCTCGTTTGTTGCCAGCCAATGAAAAATATAAGCCGATTGAGATTGATGATAATACACAGTTTGAATTATGGGGGGTAGTCACGGGCGCCGTTAGAAAATTTAAATAATGATAGCGCTAATTGATATCAATAATTTTTATGTTAGTTGCGAACGATTATTTAATCCAACCCTTATAAATCAGCCCGTCGTTGTATTAAGCAATAATGATGGTTGTATTATTTCTCGAAGTAACGAAGCTAAAAAACTAGGTATTAAGATGGGTGTACCTTTATTTAAAGTTAAAAAACTCTTAAATGACAATAAAGTAAATATCCTTTCATCAAATTACCCGCTCTATGCTGATATGAGCTTTCGCACTATGCAGGTACTTTCAACCTTTGCCAATCTTCAAGAAATCTATTCTATTGACGAATGTTTCTTGGACTTAAGTGGACAGAAAAACCTGAATGTACTTGGTAGTCTGATAAGGAAAAGATTATCACGGTGGCTAGGTATGCCCGTGTGTGTCGGAATAGCCCCTACAAAAACATTAGCTAAATTTGCTAATCACTGTGCAAAGACTCAAGATAGTTGGCAGGGTGTTTGTGACTTTAGCGAGATGAAAGAAAATGAGATAAACCAAATAATGGCTAATATTGATGTAAGTAAGGTGTGGGGAGTGGGGGCCAAGACATCTACTAAATTAAAAAAGATGAATATCAATTCCGTACTAGATTTAAAATTGACCAACTCAGCCAAGATTAACTTTTACTTTAATGTAAATATAGAGCGAATTGTTGTGGAATTAAATCGATCTATTTGCTTTCCGATTATCACAGAAGCCCCAAAAAAAAATGAGATTTTATCGTCGAGAAGTTTTGGTAGACCAGTAAAGACTATAGAAATGCTTTCAGAGGCCATTACCACTTTCTTATCTAGGGCTACATATAAAGCAAGACAGCAAGAAATGCTTGCTACCAGTGTTACGTTATTTATTAGAAGTAGCCCCCACAAAGGTAGGGATAATTATTATGCAAATGCTATTAGAATTCCCTTGGCTTTTCCAACAAACCATCACAATTTAGTCGCACCTATAGCCTTAGAAGGACTTAGAGCAATATTTAAACCAAATATTAAATATATAAAGTGTGGGGTCTTATTATCGGGACTTATTAGTGAATCAATACAACAAAAAAATCTTTGGCCAGACATTGGCAATAGTTCTATGGAGATAGTCGATAAAATTAATAATAAATTTAATAAGAAAAGCGTTCGCTTAGGAACCGAGCCATTGAATCCAGAATGGCAGATGAGGCAATTAAATAAAAGTCGTTCATTTACGACTTCTTGGGATGAATTATTGGTTGCCCAATGAGATATATTGAGCCTAAGGCGTTAGTGTTGGATTGAGTTGAATGAAGTAATCATTATTTTGAAGGTTGACCTTCCATCCTTCAAAATAAATCTCACTGATATTGGGGTTGAGTTGGATTTTGAAAGGAGGCGAACCATGATGGCTTAGTTTAGCTCCTTTTTTAAAATCATATTCCTTTAGGGCGCCTAAAGAGTCAACTACACATATTTTCTGAGAATCATGTGAAATAATGTAAAAATAATATGAAGATTTTTCAGGGTTTTTTGTTGAAAATGATTTCAACGGCGTGGTGCCGACTTCGCATACAAAATCCTCAACAGAATTTAAAGCTACAACTTCAGGAGGGCTATCGGGTTCAGTTGGAGTGACTGCATCATCTGCAATGGCAAAAGAATCTTCATTGAACTGTGAATCAGATTCATTATATTCATCGTCATTAGCAGAAACCTTTTCTGAGTCATCCAAATTTTTAGGTAAATTATCTATTACTTCAACTTGCTCTTCCTTAGGAGTTTGAATAGGAATAGCTTCAGGTTTAGGAGTGACTTCATTTAAGTCTGGTATTTGATTATTTGACTTTGGTAAATCTGCATCAAATAAATAAAAGACGAATCCAAAAATAACAATAGCTAAAACGGAATAATTTACTTTATTGTGAAGGGCTGAGTTAGTTTTTTGAGTAGGGAATATATTTTCTTTTTCAGAAATTAATTTATCTTTTTCCTCGATTAAAAGATCGAGCTTGATATCTAGAAACTTTGCATAGCGCTTTAATAAAATTAATTTATATTTAGGTGACGCAAAACCGACATCTAAATTATTTTCTAATGATTTAATTTGAGTTGTACTTAAAGTCAATGCTTTAGCAGCATCATCTATACTGAGACGCAACTTTTTTCTTTTATTGATTAGTTTTTTATTATGGTAGGTATACGTTTCCATCTAACTATAAAAACCTAAAGGCAATGATTGCAATAAGTGTTGGTGGGATAGCTGCTACCAATAAACCAAGCGGACTAATATTTTTTTTAGAAAAGTGTTTTCTTAAAATAGAAATACCAGCAGGGTTCGGGGCATTTGCTATCACAGTTAGCCCACCACCAGTGACAGCACCACTTACTAAAGCAAGCTTGAATTCATCTGAGAGTCCGTCCACAAGAGATCCTAAATAGGTTAGAGCTGCATTATCTGTAAGTGCAGTCAAAGCAGTTGCACCATAATAAATAGCGCTTGAATCCATAGATAAGAGAACAGGGGTTATCCACCAACCTTGGATTCCACCTAAAACAACTAGTCCTGCTAGGAAAAAAGCAACGAGTAATGCTTCTTTAATGATAAGTGGATTCTGATAATGTTTGTATGCTGTCGTAAATCCGATAAAAAATAGGAAGATTCCCATAAATATTGATGGATGATGAGCAAAATAAACAACGTTTATCAAAAAGAACAAGTGAATCAGGACAACTAAGGGAGGGATTTTTGAATTGGCATCATCTTTAAATGATATTTTCCTTAGGTCTTTTTTAAATAAAAAAGTAATAATAAGTGCATTTGTTAGAACACCAATGCCTGCTCTCCATCCAAAATTTTCCAGCATATACCAAATATCCCAATTCCATGTATTACTAACCATTAAAATCGGAGGGGCCGCATAGGGTGTCAAGGTTCCACCTATTGATATATTGACAAATAACACACCCAAGGTGGCATATTTAAAACGATGGCTTACCTTACTTCCAAAATAATTTTGGCTTAATAAAAGTGCTGCTAACGTCATCGCTGCCGGCTCTGTAATGAATGAACCTAATAGAGGAACAAAACTTAGAAGTAGAAAATAAATGACAAATTCTTTTTTTAAAGGAATAAGGTGAGATAAAAGTAAAACAATTTTTTTTGACAACTCAAGAATAGGCCGAGTTTCTGCAATCACCATAATGACAAAAACAAACATCGGCTCAGTAAAATTTCGCGTATCAACATAATTAATAGCTGACTCGCCACCTTCAATACCAAAAATAAATAATACAAGTACCATAGCCCAAAAGCCGAAAACAACCTCAATCTCTCCTAACAAATGAAGAAGGCCTGAAAACCGCTTGTGTACATGAGCTAAATGTTCAAAATATTTAGTTGAAAAGGTGTGAATAATTGCGATTAGAAATAAAGAAGCACCAATTAATTCGATTGTTGTGTAGGGGACCATTCTATTTCCTAGCTATTAATTTAATGTAAAAATAATATTTTAACATTGGCTCAGGATTCCTGATATTAAATTTGTAAGGGTTTGCTGCCCTATACTTGAGATTTGTATAAACGATTTGATGAGAGCTGTTTTATAATATTAAATAAACACTATGTGTTTCAATAAAATTTATTAAATATGAAAAAAATTTCGCAAACAGAGATACAAAATTTAATGGCTCTTCATCAAAAGGGGTTGGATGACGATTTAATCAGTAAAGCAACCTCATTAGTAAGGGAATACCCAGAAGAAATTATCTTATTTAATTTATTGGGTGTTAGTTTTGAGAAAAAAGGTTATCTTAAAAAAGCAGCAGATGCCTATAAGAAAGCTTTAGAAATAAACCCAAATATTCCTGAAATGAATTTTAACTTAGGCGCTATTCTTTTTTCCGAAAATAAAGTTGAAGAAGCTATTCAATTTTATGAAAAATCAATTCAGCTAAACAATAGATTTCCTGAAGCTCATTTTAACTTAGGAATTACTTTTCAGAGTGTCGGAAAATTTGATGAAGCGATTCAATGCTATCAAAAAGCAATTCAGATACAACCTGGATTTTTTGAGGCGATTACGAATATGGGGACGATAAAGCAGCTTCAGGGACATCTTGATGAGGCAGCAGAATTTTTTAAAAAGTCGTTAAGTATTCGAGAGGATGGTAGGGGTCATTATAATCTTGCCAATGTTTTGAGAAATCAAGGTAACCTATCCATATCAATTAATCATTATCGTAAAGCCATTGAGCTTGGTTCAGGGGAGGCAGAATTCTATTCTGATCTTGGGGATGCGCTATGGCATGAGGGAAATATTTCGGAAGCCAATCGATTTTTAAGGATGGCAGTTGAAGTTGACTCACAGCATCCAAGAGCTAATTATCAGTTAGCAGTCTTCTTATATGATAATAATGCACTTGAGGAGGCAATTAATTATTTTAAAGTTTCTAAGTTCGAGGATTGGCAAGAGAGAATTCTTTATTGCCTCTATAAATCAAAGCAATTTGATTTGTTTAAAGAAGAATTTGCTAATATTGAGCATTCAAGACATAACTCACCTTTCTTAGCAACACTCTCTGGGCACTATGCGAAAAACTTCAATGAGAAAGATGCATATAAATTTTGTCCTCAACCTTTAAACTTTGTATCACATCAATCGATACCTTGTTTGTTAGAGGATAATGAAGCACTTAGGCTTAAATTATTAGATGACATTAATAATGCGGATATTAATGATCGCAAACAAAGTCGTTTATTTTATGGAACGCAATCAGCTGGAAACTTATTCAAAAGAAATGAGAGCTCTTTTAAATCATTAGAATTAGGTCTAAAAGATGCTATTAGCAAATATTACGATCTTTATAAAAATGAGGACTGTGAATTTATAAATCTGTTTCCCAAGCAAATTGAATTTGGTAGCTCATGGTATGTGAAGATGCAATCGGGGGGGCATTTAACATCACATATACATGAGGATGGATGGATAAGTGGGGCAATTTATTTATCGATCCCTAAAAAAACTGAAACTCAAGATGAGGGAGCAATTGAGCTCAGCACTCATGGAGATGGCTACCCAGTTGTGAATGATGATTTTCCTAAAAAAGTTATTAAACCTAAAGAAGGTGATGTAATCTTCTTCCCCTCATCTGTGTTTCATAGAACAATTCCTTTTGAGTCTGATGAGGAAAGAATTTGTATTGCATTTGATCTGAAACCGTCATAAAAGCTTTTGTAATTTTTCTGCCATATTGAACATAAATATTTGTGCAACCTTGGAATCTTCAGCTAATATCTCTCTTACTTTAATATCCTTGATCCTAATTAATCTTGCCCAATCAGAACAAATTGTTGCTGACATTAAACGAGGATTTTTATGTAATAAAGCATGTTCGCCAAAATATTCTCCGGGATTGACGGTAAAGATGACTTCCTCATTTCTTTTTATTACAACTTCGCCTTCAATCACAAAATATAAATCGTTGTCTTGAGCCCCCTCGCTAAAAACAACTTTATTTTTTTTATATCTTTTCCCGTATAGCACCATAAGTTTGTTAATTATGGGGTGTCTATGAATATTTTTTAATAAGAATAATTGTTTTAATATAAGTAATTCTTGTTTATGCAGCGCAGCAATTAACTCAGCACCGATAAGTATGGCCCCCGTGTTTAGATAGAGCCATATCAATGAAATAAATAAATTTCTCAAACTACCGTAGAAGTAACCAAGTGGCTGACTTAAGCCAATAAAAAATCCAAAAGCATCGTTTAACGTAAACCAGAGCATACTAGTTATTAGCCCACCAAGCACTAGATGCATCTTTTTTATACGTGTCGGCATAAAAAATTTAAAAAATATACTCATGATTAGCGTCATTAAGATTAACGATAATGAAAATGTGACGATGCTATATTTAAATATAGGGACATATTCATTAACCAATAAAGTTGTTTTTTGAAGATATAGATCTATAAAAACATAGGCAAAGAAAAAAAACATAATGGCGACCACGGAAAAAATATCTTTCAGTTTATTTTTTAAATATGTATTTTTTTTTGTTAAACCTAATATCTGTATGAAGCTTAATCGAAGAGCTTGAGTCAAGGGTGTCGTTGCAAGAAAAAGAATGCCGAACAAGATTAAACCCCATGATAATTGTTTTGTTGAGATATTGATAACTTCGGAGAGAAGTTGGTCACTAATTTGAGGTAGAAGTCTTGAGGTTACAATTTCAAGTTGAGATAACGCAAAATCTGAATTTGCAAGCCACTGACTTAATATAAAAAAAATGAGCAGTATTAAAGGCACCATTGCAAACAAAGTAAAAAAAGCAATTGAAGCATTTAGTGCAATAAAGTTATGCCTGATACAACCATCAAGCACCTCTTTAAACGTAAAGTATTTTGCTCCTCTTTTATCCCTTAATAAATTTAAAATTTTTTGAGGCATCATCATATAAAAATCCTAGTGTTTAAATAAATTAAGAGATAATTGTTTTAAATTCGTCAGTTGCATCCAAGAGTGAACTTAATGTTCCTGCTTCTGAAGCGGAATGTCCCGCGTCCGGAATGATAATAAGTTTACTATGAGGTATTGCTTGATGGAGCTCATAAGCTGACTTGGGAGGGCATACCATGTCATAACGCCCTTGAATTATGGTGATGGGCTTATCCTTAAGTATTTTTGATTTCTCTAATATATCCTCGCCGTCAACAAAACAATTATTATTTATATAGTGGAGCTGGACTTTTGCCCGAGCAAGCTCAAATTCATTATCTATCTCAATAGTTTCTGAACTTATAGCAAGGGGTAATAGTTTTAAGATACTTCCCTCAAATTGATTCCAAGAAATTGCGGCCTTGTACGCGCAATCCTTAGCGTTTGAAAAAACTAACTCAGTATATTTTTCTAATAGATTTTTCTTACTCGTATTTGGAATATGATTTAGAAGATGATGATGAAGCTCAGGGAAAAATATATCAACATCTTTTAAGAACCAATCTAATTCATGTTTCCTACTTAAGAAAACACCTCTTAAAATTAATCCCTGAACCAATTTAGGATATTTAATTGCATATGCTAACGCGAGTGTACTTCCCCAAGAGCCACCAAAAAGTATCCAGGCCTTAATATTTAATTTTTTTCTTATTAGTTCAATATCATTTACCAGATTATTAGTCGTATTTTTTTTTGTCTCACCTAAGGGTTTACTTTTTCCACAACCTCTCTGATCAAATAATATGATTCGGTAATGGCTTGGGTCAAAAAATCTTCTTTGTTTAGCACCAGTTCCTCCGCCTGGGCCTCCATGTAAAAAAAGGATAGGCTGTCCATCCGGGTTTCCTGATTCCTCTATAAAAATCTCGTGTGTATCGTCTCCCCGAAT
>Ga0209556_1001109_pt1 | contig 14974 bp, 13 predicted proteins | sample SaaInlV_150m_DNA_5_FD_184652 | JGI IMG/M metagenome (GOLD analysis project Ga0209556, IMG submission 184652) | Marine microbial communities from expanding oxygen minimum zones in the Saanich Inlet - SI037_S3LV_150m_DNA (SPAdes) (version 2) | ecosystem: Environmental > Aquatic > Marine >...
ATCCATGCGTTCCACCGGAATGATATTCCGGATTTGCGGAACGACCTGTGAGTCCCAAAATAGACCAACCCTCATCAGAAACCAAGAGGATATCTTTGATGCGATAATGATTTTTAAAATGATAACGCTCAGGAATATCTTTTTTCAAATAAGCTGAAAGATGAGGGATTTTATTCAGTTTTTTTACCAATCGCCAAGAGGCAAAACTCCTTTTTCCATAGAGCAATGAAAAAGGGCCACTCCCTTCTTGAATCATGCCATCCATATTGGCATATTTTTCAAGATTGATGGTTCGCTTTGGACTGATGGCGGTCATGCCATGATCTGCCACAGCTATAATATTTAGATTTGGGTAAATATCTAATTTTTCCATGCTGTCTAAAATGTGCCCCATAATGGAATCCATAGAATCAATCATGGCTTCGGTCTCCGCACTTTTGGGTCCAAATCGATGACCTGCATCATCCGGTTCGTGAAAATACAGCATGACAAGTTGGGGGCGAATTTCGACAGGAAGATTAAACCATTTTTCAACAGAATCAATTCGCGCTGTAAAGGAAAAATTGTGATCGTATTTTTTCCAAATACTGGGGCGAACGCCGGCAATGGATGCTTCTGTGCCAACCCAAAAATAGGACGCCGTTTTCATGCCTTGCTTTTCGGCTGTTGCCCAAAGGGGCTCTCCGCCATAAAATCGCCCATCTTCAACTTTTGAGCGATCGGAAAGCGTGTAAGTAGCATCCAATTTTTTGTCGTAAAAATAATTTCCAACCAAACCATGATTCTCGATATACATGCCTGTAGCAAGACTGTAATGGTTTGGGAAAGTTTTGGAGACAAAAACAGGCTTCAGGCCATCCGCTTTTACGCCTTGTTTGGCCAATCGATCAAAATTGGGTGTGTTGTACCAATCAATATAATCGGCTCTAAAACCATCAAAAGAAATCATTAAGACATAAGGTTTGTCTTCAATATTTTTTGCAAAAAGAAAGGAGAGGAGCGTAAGAAAAAAGATTTTTTTCATTTTAAACGATACGGCACAAAGCTCAAAAAGGAACCAGGAAATTTATCTGTTGCAATTAAAAATCCTTTTTTATCCAAGCGGACAATCCCTTCCCAATTTCTTGAACCATCCTCATCTAATTCAAATTGAACAGGTGGAAGATTCGCTAAGTGAATCTCTCCATTTTTAATTTCGAACGCCACCAATCTTTCAATCGCTTCAGACTGTTGATGAGTTTTACCTTTTTTATAATTTATAGCAATCTGATCTTCAGATGGAGTTAATCTTTTTTTATCGCCAGGCCAGAGATAATTAATTGCCCAAAAACGATTTTGTTCATCTAATTTCGTCACATCCGTAATACGATATTCTATATTTGGGAACGCAATTTTCGTCGTCGTTTTTTCTTTTAAAGAAAATTGATGTTGCCACGCAGATTTCCGAATATTTTTCCCGTTTGCTTCATAAAAGAGGATAGCATCATTTTTATAAATGAGGGCAGATTCATAGGTCATGTTTTTCACCTGAGTTGGCATAGGTAATTCTATTAAGTCTTGCTCAAGCACCACCGCTTCAAAGGTTTTTGGGTCGATGGTGCCCCAAGCCACATATCCGTGCATGTCGCCATCAGATTTTGCTTCTAAGGTAATGATAAAATGATTTTCATCAAAAGCGATGGATTCTAAGCCTTCAAATCCAGGAATAGATTTTGAATAATCAGGCGTCAGAAACGGAATTTGTTTAGGTTCAATCGCAGCTGGACTTTTTGAATTAAGTGACGCATAAATCTCATCTTTTGAAATCATAAAAAGATATCCACCTAAATTTTCTGGAAGGAGAATGACTTGATCTTGATATAAATCCATCCCAGAAATTTCCTGTTTTGGATTGGTAATAATTCCAGACAAAGGAATATCTTGCACCGGAATTTCCTTTGAAAAAAAGAGGCCAAAAATAGATAGGCCATAAAAAATTTTTCTGGATGAGCTTAAGGTGTTTTGCATAGATTTATTTTAGTTTTATGAGTGAATGAAGCTTGAATATAGGCGATTTAAGATGTGGAGAGTTTTTTCAATAAGTCAAACGAAAACAATCCCGTGTTATGTCCATCTCCCCAATAAGGTCGCAAGGCATAATGCCCTACAGGGTCAATTTTTTTAATAAGGTAACTTGCTTCTGATTTTTTCTGTTCCGGGCCAATGTATAAATTCCCCAATGCGTCTTTTTCTCCGGCACAATTTGCACAGGGACATTGGTCACGCATTTGTTTTATTTCGATCATGGATTCAGTTCCGTCATCCCAATTGAGCAGAAAAAAATCATTTACAATTTCATATTGGCTGAGTTTGCTGTTTGATGATTTCATTATTTGAGTAAAATTAGTTTTTGAGTTTTTTGTTGATTGTTAGCGTGCAAGACAGCAAAATAAATACCGCTGGCTTGCCCAGAAGCATTCCATTGAATTTCATGGATTCCGGATTGAATTTTTCCCTGAACCAGCGTTTCTATCAAACGACCATTTATATCAAATATATGTAGAGACACAATTAATGGCGTCTCTACTACCGAAAACCTAATGGTGGTTCTTGGGTTAAATGGATTTGGATAGGGAGCATCCAATGAAATTTGTTGCGGGAAGGGTTTTATTGTTTCAATGTCAAGCGCTGGCGGAACAGCCGTTTCCATAGAAAATAAACCATTATAAACGGTAATGATATCCATTGGCCAGGTTAATTCTCCCCGTAAAAAAGAGCCGTTAAAATGACCAGAAAATCCAGAATCGCTTACGGTGGATATTTCTAAAATTCCACTTGTTGAAATATATGAAACGTCCAACAAATTTTGAACCATCTCAGATAGAATAGAATCCACGCTTGCTGAATCCAAATTTGCTGAAGAGTCGGAAAATAAATCTGAAAATCCCGTTACAAAACTTGAATCAAGGTCAGGCGCATACAACATTAAAAATGTGATATTCTCCAAATCATTATCCGCAACAGACCATACGCGAGAATGAATGTTAGGCATAGTATCTTGCATGAACGCAAGAAAAAGATTAAATGAATCTTCTGAGGTTTGTTCTAAAGCAGAAACCACAATCCAAGTTGAGTCCAAATCTGCACCAACCAAGGCTCCCCCACCTGGAAGCGTATCCAAAAGCCCCGATTGAAAAGCGCCAGACATGGAACCTGAATAATTAAAATTTAAAGAACCCACATAAGAATCTTGCCCATAAAGGCAAAGAGACAATATGACAAAAATAAGCGTGTGGCGATGATTTATCTTTTTCATAAGCGTGTTCCGCTAAGAAAATACATCAAAATAGGGACAAAAGTCCCCATGATATTCAGAGAATTTTAGGCGAATTATAACGGCCTATTCAACACCAAGACTATGGAGATAATTATCGTAATTACTTCCATATTCCACAAAACGACTTTCTTTTAATTCGATAATATGCGTCGCTAAAGATGAGACAAATTCTCTATCGTGGCTCACGAAGATAATGGTGCCTTCAAAATTACTTAAGGCCGAGTTCAATGATTCGATTGATTCCATATCTAAGTGGTTGGTAGGCTCGTCCAAAATCATCACATTCGGCTCTTGTAGAATAAGTTTCCCAAAAAGCATTCGTCTTTGTTCGCCGCCAGATAAAACATTCACAGGTTTATTGATATCATCTTGGGAAAAAAGCAAACGGCCAAGGGTTCCGCGAATTGTTTGTAAATCGTCTCCTTGTTTTCGCCATTGTTCCATCCATTCGATTAATGAAAGATTTGAATCAAAATCGCCTTGGTGGTTTTGGGCAAAGTATCCAATTTCCGCATTATCTGACCATCGCACAGTTCCATCGTCTTGGCTTAAATCATTTACCAAACACCGGAGAAGCGTTGTTTTTCCAATGCCATTTTCACCAATGATGGCTAAACGTTCGCCCGCATCCAAAGAGAAATTTATTTTATTAAGAACGGATAAATCATCGAAGCTTTTAGATAGCCCCTCGACCGTAAGCGCATTGTTGAATACTTTCTTTTCTTGTTTAAAGCGAATAAATGGATACACGCGGCTGGATTTCTTAATATCGTCTAATGTTATTTTTTTAATCTGGTTTGCACGAGACGTCGCTTGTCTCGCCTTAGAAGCATTGGCAGAAAAACGTTTTACAAAAGCTTGCAGTTCGTCAATTTTCGCTTTTTTCTTTACATTATCTGAAACCAGTCGCTCCCTGGCTTGTGTAGAGGCAATCATAAAATCGTCATAATTCCCAGGATAAAGTCGCACTTCGCCATAATCGATATCGGCCATGTGGGTGCAAACACTATTAAGGAAATGACGATCATGTGAAATAATAATCATTGTGCTTTTTCGGGATTTAAGTATGTCTTCCAACCAACGAATGGTATTCATATCTAGATTGTTTGTGGGCTCATCTAAAAGAAGAATTCCAGGATCACCAAACAGGGCTTGTGTCAGTAAGACGCGAAGTTTTACTCCTGGAGCCAAAGTGCTCATGAGATTTTCGTGCTGATCTTCGGGGATTCCCACACCCAGGAGTAATTCTCCTGCATTTGCTTCTGCGAGGTAACCATCCATATCGGCAAATTCCATTTCTAAATCCGCCACTTTCAATCCTTCTTCTTCGCTCATTTCAGGGAGGGAATAAATTCGATCTCTCTCTTCTTTAATTTTCCACAAGGCCTTGTGCCCCATCATGACACAATCAATGACTTTGGCAGATTCATACGCAAATTGGTTTTGAGCTAAAACGGATAAGCGTTTTTTAGGATCTAAGGTAACTTTTCCAGATGATGGATCAAGTTCGCCGGATAAAATTTTTAAGAAGGTGGATTTTCCCGATCCATTGGCCCCAATTAGGCCGTAGCGATTCCCTTCGGAAAAGGTAATGTTAATATCTTCAAAAAGGGCTTTTGCGCCGAATTGTATAGAAATATTTGCTGTTGAAATCAATGTTTTACTCTCGTGTTAATATGTTCAAAATTCAAATAAAAAGCCCTCCATGAGGAAGGCTTTTTAAGTGGGCCCACAGGGACTCGAACCCCGAACCAACAGATTATGAGTCTGCTGCTCTAACCAATTGAGCTATGGGCCCAGAAAGGGCGTGAAATTACTTGCGAATAGATGGACTTCCAATAATCAAGATTTCAGGAAAAAGGATTCCATTGCCAGTTTAATCTTTCTTATTATTGGGGCGATGGGAAAGCCAAAAAATAAAGCATCAAAACCATTTTCGATTTATGGATTGAATGGAGCGATTGAATTACTTCAATCAGAAAAGTTTCAAATTGAATCCATTTTTATCCAAGAAGGTTCCCAAGCTGAACGAAACAAGTGGATTATTGATTATAAAAAGAAGCATGATAAAAAAATGAGCATTTTATCGAAACATGTTTTCAAGAATCAATTTTCATCAAAGCGAACACAAGGGATAGTGGTGCAATTCTCTGGCGATATCATCTCGGAAGAACTTCCAAGCTTTTCAGATGAAGAAACCGTATGCTTATTGGTTTTAGATCAAATAGAGGATCCGCAAAATTTTGGACAAATCATCCGAACCGCAGAATGTGCAGGTGTGGATGGGATACTTTTTTCTAAACATCATTCTGCCTCAATTTCAGATACAGTATTACAAGTGAGTCAAGGTGCGTTTTTAAACATGCCTTTATACGAAGTGACCAATTTAAATAATGAATTTTATGCGCTCAAAGAACAGGGCTTTTGGATTGCAGGATTAGAAAATAGCATTGAAGCCAAATCATGGCATCAGATTGATTATAAAGGAAAAATCATTATTATTGTTGGGAGCGAAGGCGAGGGTATTCGAGAAAAAGTTTTAGAAGCGTGTGATTTTAAAGCGACGATACCCATGATGGGGAAAACTAATTCCTTAAATGTTTCCGCCGCAGTGTCAGCTATTCTATTTGAGCGACTTAGGCAGGTTGAAAGTGGAGAATAAATTTTACGGAGTGGCTCGGGACGGAATCGAACCGCCGACACAAGGATTTTCAGTTCATACAACCACCACATTATATAACCCATAACTACACATATTATTAGACTTATACTCATTCTATATTCATTACACTATGTAATACACTATGTTTTATATTGAATGTATCTATTATTTGGAGTAATTTTGATTGGTGAAAAATGGTAAATAATTATAGTGGCTCGGGACGGAATCGAACCGCCGACACAAGGATTTTCAGTCCTCTGCTCTACCGACTGAGCTACCAAGCCAACAATAAAATAATGATTTCAATAAACAAATAATATCTTTCAATAAGAAATATGAAGTCTAAAAATAAGAAACTAATATCGTTAAGAAAAAGGGTAAATCAACAAAAGTTGAAATATGGAATTACCGAAAACTTTTCATTTTTTGTTTATAATTGGTAATTATTTTCATTTAATTACGAGAAAACTAATATGAAACGACCCTACTATATTATGTGAAACGGTTAGAGTTGGATGTGGGGGAGATAGTGGGTTAGGTGATTTACCAAGTATCATCTTCACATTCAATATTTTCTCCTTCTTCATCCCAACATTTTTCAGATATTTTATTTCCATCCTTGTAAGTTATTTCTTCCATCTTCTGTCCATTCTCATGCCAACTAGTCACTTTCAAATAACTCTGTAACTTTCTTCATAATTTTTCTGTCTATTAATTCATCTAATGTTCCTTCCCATTTCTTCTGTCCATTGTCATACCATTCAGTACTTAACCCATCCATTTTCCCATCCCTATAAGTCCTTTCAAATTTCTTCTGTCCATTGTCATACCAATCAGTCCATAATCCTTCTATTTCCCCATCCTTGTAAGTTATTTCTTCTTTCTTCTGTCCATTCTCATACCAATTAGTCCATAATCCATGTCTTTTATCATCAACATATTTCCCTTCCGTCTCCTTCTGTCCATTTTCATACCAAGAAGTATACAATCCATCTATTTCCTCATTCTTATAAGTATTTTCACTTTCCTTCTGTCCATTCTCATACCAAGAGGTCAATAATCCATCATATCCTCCATCCTTGAAAATTACTTCCATACTCTTCTGTCCATTTTTAAACCAAGAAGTAAATAACCCATTCTTTGTCCCATCCTTGTAAGTTTCTTCAGATTTTATCTGTCCATCTTCATACCATTGAGTGGATGGTCCATCTTTTTTACCATTAATAAATGTAGTTTTAACACTTTTTTGTCCATTTTCATGGAACCAAATATTTAATCCAGTCCCATTTTTCACCATTATTTCACCGTCTTCATTCCAAGTATCAAAAGAATCAATTTCTTTCCCGTCGATATATTCCACCTGATACTGTTTTTGTCCGTTTTTATACCATATAACGTATAATCCATCTAAAACACCTTTTTTATAAGTCCATTCCTCATGTTTTTGTCCATTTTTATAATAATCCCACTCTGTTCGACTAACCAATTTTCCACCTTTTAGTATTCCAGAAAGTTTTCTATTTCCATTATCATACAATTCAAAAACATCACCAGTATATGGTTTTTGTCCATTAATCTCAAATAAATTTCCACCACGATCAATTAAGGTTTCCATATTGACTGGTTCTTTCACACTCCCATCTTTATTCAAATAAGAATATGTAACTAATAATCCATTCTCATAAGTTCCTTGATATTCTTTTTCACCACTTGAATAATTAGTGAATACCTCACCACTATACGGTGAATCAGAATCAGGTAAATACATCACACCATCTTTTTCAATCAATGTGGTTTCATCTACTGGTTTTTGGGAACACCCAACAATCAGTAAAAGTGATAGTATGGTTAATAGTGTCTTTTTCATTTCTAACTCCTTTTTATTATTTAATCCAATACAATCTCAATTGATTGTTCTACAATTTTATAATCATTATTCCAATAATATGCCCAGACTGTAACAGTATCCCCTAACATAGACCGAACAGGGGCAAACATCGTATTTACTTCTCCTTCAGAATTACTGTAACTCACTGAATTAACCACTGGAACTTCAAACCCATTAAACCAAGTCACATAACTCGTATCATAACTTACATATTGTAAATCATCTGTAAGTCCCATCCTTACAATATAACCAAGAGTATCTCCGATATACCAAAAATGGGATGATTCCCAATTTACTCTTAATACTTCAAGTGGTTCATCATTCCAATAAACATGTCCAGATATTCTATGGATGGTTTGCCAACTCCCTTGGTCTAACTCTAAATGATAATACCCATTATTATCTTGGTCTAATCTTGGTTCAATCTCTAATGTAATAATATCCTCATCTTTTTCTATCTGTTCATCGGTGGTGTCATCACACGAGATGAAGAGGAGAAGGGGGAGTAAGATGTAGGTGGGTTTCATTTTGGAGTTAAGATTTATCATTTCTTTCTATTAAAGATTTGTTTTCTTCTACTATCATATAATTCAAACTGGTCATTGTTTACCAATACAATTTTATCTTTATTCATAGTATTGGAATCATTTTCTTTTCCAGTAATAAATAATTCATCCCCATTTTCAATTAAAAACCAGATACCACTTTCTCCTTCATCAAGTTCACCATCGTTATATAAGTCCATAGAACCATTCTGTTTAAAAGAAAGATAGAATAATCCATCTCCACCTTCTGGTACCCATTTCCCAACTAAAATTTTCTCTATATTTTTACCTTTATCTGAAAGTTCTGAATGAACAAAATTACTTTCTCGTTTCCCGTTCTTGAATGTTTCTTCATACATTTTTTTTCCATTTTCATACCACCAAATATGTAATCCAATTTTTTCACCGTCTTTAAAAGTTCCTTCAAATTCTATTTGTTCATTTTCATACCACCGAATCCATAATTTATCTTCCTTACCTTCCTTATATTCTCTTTCTAACTTCTTATTACCATTCTCAAACCATCCAGTATATAATCCATGTAATGTCCAATCCTTGTATGTTTTTTCTAACTTCTTATTACCATTTTCATACCAAGTAGTCCATAATCCATCCCTTACACCATCATTGTAGTTTTTTTCTTCCTTCTTCTCTCCATTTTCATACCACCAAGTATGTAATCCAATTTTTTCACCGTCTTTAAAAGTTCCTTCAAATTCTATTTGTTCATTTTCATACCAATCAGTACGTACACCATCTTCTTTCCCATCCTTGTAATTTCGAGTTTCTTTAATAATTCCATTTCCATAGTATAAAGTTAACAAACCTTCTCGTATACCATCTACCCAGATGGACTCCTCCTTTTTCCCCCCATTTTCATAATATATGATTGTATTACCATTTAATTTCCCAACTGTGTAATTCTGATTCTCTTTAATTTTTCCATTTTCATCATATATATTCCATAAACCTTCTTGTTTCCAATTACCGTTTTCATCCTTTTTAACTAAACCCATCATTTTCATATTCCCATTATCGTATTTATCGTAATAATAAGTCCACTCATTTACAATCTCACCATTATTGTAACTTCTTATTAAATGTTTTTGTCCGTTCTCTTTCCAGTATAACCACTGTCCGTGAGGTTCATTATTTAAATAATTACCTTCTCTATTTTTTTGTCCATTCTCATCCCAATAAGTGAATAACCCATTCAACTCCCCACCAATATAATTCCGTGTTTCCTTTATTTTACCATTTTCATCGTAAAGAGAACACAAACCATTCTGTTTCTCATCTACCCAGTTAGATTCCTCTTTTTTTTGTCCATTCTCATACCACCAAATACATAAACCATTTTTTTTGCCATTTTTATTAGACCCAACATATCTTTTATTCCCATTATCCCAATAAAAGTAAGAGTAAACAGTTTCATCTAACATTTCACCTTTATTGTAAATCCGTTCTTTATCTACATTACCGTCAGTCAACCACCAAGTCCATAAATCATCTCGTCTATCATCAATATATTTTCCTTCATAATATTTTTGTCCGTCACTAAACCAACTTGTCTCTAAACCAACCTGAGTTCCATTTTTAAAAGTTTCTTCTCTATCTTTGTTACCATTTTCATACCATTCAGTCCACAATCCATCTTGTTTTCCATCTATAACAATTCCTACTACTTTTTTTTGACCATTGGGATACCAATAAACTAATTTTCCATCAATTCCACTTTTCGGTAATCCTATATCTCTATTGTAGTCTTCCCCTGTTCCATTTAGGTAACTACCCTCAAAATTTATATTCCCATTTTCATAATAAGACTTCCAATTACCAATCATCAACCCAGATTGGAATGTCCCTTCAACTTTCTTTTCCCCGTTAGACCACCATTCTTTATGTTTACCGTGTTGTTTCCCTTGAACATATTTACCCTCTAATATTTTCATTCCTGTTTCTTTGGACATATCAAAGACAACACCAGTATATGGTTTATCATCGTTCTCTTTAAACCACTTATCACCATATTGAACGAGATTGTTTTTATTTACTTTGGATTGTGGGAATAGTAGGGTGGTGGAGAGTAGGAGTGATGTTATGATTAGTAATGTCTTTTTCATTTTAGTTCTCCAATAATTTGATAGTTCTCATAACTTTGATTTGACAATTCGGTAGGGGGGTGGTATGGATTCCAAAATTAACTTGGAAAGATTTCTCCGATTTCCTCAAGGTTTTCATTTGAACAATTTCAGACTTGTTCTTGTCGATAATACTATTTACCCATGACATAAACTAAACTACCCCATATAATCCATGTGGAATATAGTGATAAATAATGTATTGTGTTTTCTCTATGTCCCTTAATTTGAATTATGAGACATACAGAGGGATTTTTGGTAATTTTTTAATCCTACCTGACGTTTTGAAATAATGATTAGTTTTAACAATGATATTAGGATATAAAGGATAAAATGGTAAAAGTTGGAATAATTGGTAGTGATTTATGTAATCTCACGAGTGTTTAGAGTTATACCGATGAGAAATGGGTGATTTATGGTTGTTATTTTTTGTTGATAGTTGATGGTTATCTTCAAAAAATTGTGAGAAAAAAACTAAATATACAAGATTATTTAGGAGTGTAAGCTTCTGGTACTTTATCAATTCCTTCTTCTCCTCCTTAATTGTAAGACCTATAATACAATCTTTCACCATATTCATAAGTACAACCCCCAAAATAGTTCATTAATACTTTAATTGTTTCTTCTTTTTTATAATTAGGGATTGTACCCAAATGTTTTTTTGTCTCCTTTACATTTGTTTTACGTAATAATAATTGTATTTCTTAACCATTTACAGGATGTGAGAGTACACCTCTAGAATCTTTGTCAATTCTATCAAGTAAATACATATAGGATGAATTACAAGAACTAAACGATTCCCAACTAACCACATCTGGAAATTGATTTAAATAATTATATTTACCAAAAAACCATGTTGTTAAATCAAATGGATCGTCGTCTAAACGTAAATTATTAATTAGATATTCGACTCTCCTTTGGTTTTCAGATTTGCTCATATGTTCATACTTTCCTGGAACATGACGAAATCCAATAGACATTTCTTCTCCTGTCTCATCTTTTGGATTTTTGTTACATAAAACAAATAGAAGGAAGATAATATTTGGTGATTTATTTATATTATCGACTATTTGTAAGTATGACCTAACAAAATGTTTATTAGATTTGTATTTATCCGAATAATACTCTAAAAACTCCCGACTATATAGAGAAATACTATTGACGTTACCATCATCAATCTTATTAAATGTACCTATTATAGGGTTTGAGTTGTTCTTTTTATAATTTTTAATCAATTTTTTAAGTTTCTTCTTATTAGTATTAATTGATATTGAGTAACTAATATGCTTTTCAATTATATCAATACAATATTCTTGAAAAGAATGAAACAATTCGTCACATTCTTTATTCTTTTGTTCTTTTTCTTGAAGTTTTCTTTTTCGGTTATATTCAATTTCCACTAGTATATGTTCCATCTTTAAATATTTATCATAGGGAATCAAATCACTTATCATCTGTTTCATCAAATCCTGATAGGATTCTACTGATGGTGAGTATCTTTCATCATTTAATTTTCGGGTAAATTTCATTTCCGGCATATATTTTTTCTTTTCAAAAGAAAAATGTATATTGGGATTGAAACCGTTATAAATATCTGAATAATCATTTAACTCATCCATAGAATAAGTCCCCTCATAAATATATTTTGATTTTGGTATTAGATGATATTTTAATCCGAATTCTTTATTTCCAATGATTTCTACATTTGAAATACAAGTATTTTTACCTGTCAATTCAACTGAAACTAATTTCCCTTCAACATCAAAGAGATGAACCTTATCTTTAGTAAATTCCTTTTTCCTTAATTCTGAATATCCTCCAAAAAATTTAACGATATCAGACCATTCTACCGATTTTGACCAAAGACTTCTGTTTATTTCAAATGTTTTGTTTTTTTCTTTTCCTACTGTTTTATAAGTCACAGTTGTGTACATAGATTTCAAATAATCAGCTTCATATTGACTTGGATTATTCATTGATAATAAGTGAGTTAAATAAGCCGATTCATCATAATAAACACCCGCAGGAACTCTTTCGGTATATTTTACTGAATTTATATTTGAGTTTATTTCATTTCTGTAATCAGACACCATTTTATCCAATTCTGGTTTAATGATATTATAAACCTCCAAATCCAGTTTTTTCAAATTATTTGTATCTGAAAGAAAATAATTCTCGGGAAGAAGTGAGTCATCTACTATTTCAAAACTTCCATTTGGATTTACTTTTATAGATTCAGTTTGACTGAATAGAACAGAGAGAAACAACCCCAATAGAATAATAATCTTTTTTTTCATACTAATATCTTCCCGACTGTTTTAAAGCACATGTTGTACTACAGAGGTATCCTTGTCCTGTTTTTACTTTAACTGTACGTCCTCCTACAACAGTATAACCTTTCCCAGAAAATTTTTCACTACAGTAAGAACAAGTAGTTTTGGGTCCACCACAGGAAGAAAGAAATAGTGGGATAATTAATAATAAGGGTAATGTGTTTAATAGTGTTTTTTCATTTTAGTTCTCCAATAGTCTTTTAGTTAGATGTGGTGGATATAGTGGGTTAATTATAATTTTTTATACCAACTATTCGCATGTCCTATTGAACAGAACTCTTTCCCTCTATACGCATGTTTACTACGTTTCCATCCTGTTTGACGACTTGAATGAGCACCCCCCATTTGTGGAAAATCTTTCATCAAATAATAACCTGATTTCCTGTTATCACAACCTGATAGGTCACATCGTGATGGGTCTGAACATGATGAAAAAAATAGAATCATCATTATTATTAGTGTCTTTTTCATTTCCAACTCCTTTATTATTTAATCCAATATTTATGTCGTATAAAGATTCGTCTATCAAGTTATGGGGTATAGGTTATTGAATATTAATATTTTCTACACTCCAACTATATCCATTATATTCAACCGAAATTGAAAAGAAATGAGGATTATTATATCTATCAAACATATCCCCTGAAAAATTATATCGACAACCATTAGAACTACTTGAATAAAAGTTTATACCACTTCCATTATTCCTCAATCTATCGAAGGCGAACTGTCTTGCCTTTTTCTTATATTTCTCTATATCAGGAGATTCAGTGGTAGAACGAACACTACCATCAGTATTAAAAGAAGTTGTAGTATTACCACAATCTGACATCCTTTCCTTCTTTGTGAGATTACCATTTTTAGCCAAATAAATGGTTTCTTTTTTATTACCATTTTCATACCAATAAGTCCACTTCCCCACCTTTTTCTTTTTAACAGTTTCTCCTTCTTCTTTCTTATTACCATTTTCATACCAATAAGTCCACTTCCCTATTTTTTCCCCATTGTTATACTCACCTTCTGATTTTTTTTCACTATCAGAAGAATACCATTTTTCAGGTTCATACCAAGTTGTCCATTTTCCTTCTTTATTTCCTTCTTCATTAAACACACCTTCAGGCTTTTTAGAACACCCAACAATCAGTAAAAGTGATAGTATGGTTAATAGTGTGTTTTTCATTTAATACTCCTTTGCTTTATTTAATCACAATATAATACAATACAAGTCGTGTCATACTCTGTATAAAATGTAACAAACAATGATATGTTTTGGAAATAATTTCCCCAATTATATTTATCAACTATAATAAAAGAAAAACCATCTATCGTAATCACAAATAATTTGGAGTTCTTCCTCCATAAAACAAATTATTAACATCCTCTATCTCATTTTTATTTTTTAGTATTCCACTCACATAACTCCGTGAAAAAGAGTTCCCATTCTTAATTGAGTATCCATTCCTATTCAAGTGTTTAGATATTTCAGTAAATCCAAAACCATCTTTTTTCATCTTAAACATTTTACGGATAATCTTTTGTTCCCTCTCATTTACCACCATTCTATCCATATCAGTATCAAATCCAAATAACGAGTGAGTATATTTCATCCCATTTCGTTTTTTAGTTTGGAGTGTATCGGTAATACGAGACCTTAAAGTTTCAAGTTCATATTCAGCCAGAACACTAAATATCTGTGAAATCATCTTCCCACTTGGTGTGGATAAATCCAAGTTTTCTTTCAACGAGATTACATTTATCCCCACATCACTCATTTCATTGAGTAGTGAAATTGTTTCTATCATAGACCTACCTAAACGAGAGATTGAATAAATGAGTAATTGATTGAACGATTTATTTTTTATCCCATCTCTAATCTCGTTTAATCCCGTTCTATTAAACTCACTACCACTAATACCAAAGTCATTTATTTGATTGTTGATTTGGAAACCAAAGGCATTGGAATAATCAATTAGTTGTTGGGATTGAGTTGTTAGGTCTTGGTTGGTTGTTGAACATCTAACATAAGACCAAGTTATACTATCTTGTTTAACCATTATGAAACTCCCTTCATTTTTACACTATTCTTTTA
>Ga0209556_1001190_pt1 | contig 14299 bp, 12 predicted proteins | sample SaaInlV_150m_DNA_5_FD_184652 | JGI IMG/M metagenome (GOLD analysis project Ga0209556, IMG submission 184652) | Marine microbial communities from expanding oxygen minimum zones in the Saanich Inlet - SI037_S3LV_150m_DNA (SPAdes) (version 2) | ecosystem: Environmental > Aquatic > Marine >...
CTGAATTGCGAGATGAAATCATTTCTACATTAAAAAATCCTCAGTTTGATGGTTATCGAATAGCAAGGCTTAATAATTTCTTTGGTAAATATATTAAAACTTGTGGATTGTATCCAGATTATAGTATTCGTCTCTTTGATAGATGTAAGGGTAGGTTTAACGACGTTACCGTGCATGAAAGTGTACAAATACAAGGTAAAATTGACAAGTTAAAAAACCACATGATTCATTTAGCGTTTGATACGGTAGAAGAGTTCTCTAACAAACAAAAAAAGTACGCTAAACTAAGTCAGAAAAATAAGAGTCTAGTTAAGGCTTTCATTTCACCAATTTGGACTTTTTTAAAAATTTATATAGTTAGATTGGGATTTATTGAGGGCTGGCGCGGGTTTATTATTGCCAAGGTTTACGCACAATATACCTTTTGGAAGTATTACAAATGAAGATACTTATTTTAAAGGTGCAAACTATTGGCGATACGCTATTAATCAGCCCTTTAGTGTCTAATTTGTATCGTTATTATGACAATCCGGCTATTGATGCAATGGTAAATGAGGGTACTACTCAAATGCTATCACTTAATCCTAATATTAGTCAGATTATTGAATATAAGAGAGAATCGTATAGAAGTTTATCTAAGTTGCAAAGACTCTTAAAAAATATCCAACTGTTAAAAAAAATCAGACAAGCGAAATATGACCTTGTGATTGATTTAGACGAGGGCGATCGTGGCGCGCTTATTGCTTTGATTAGTGGTGCAAAAACAAAAGTAGGCAGTTCAACCATATCCAGTCATTTTTTAAGAAGTGCATATACACATTTATTACCTAAAAGAGACAACAGGCACACGGTTGAAATTAATTTAGACCTCCTAAAACTACTCAACATTCCTATCATTGATAAAAAAGTTGAAATTTTTTGGAGTCAAAATGATATTGAGCCTGTCACCAAGAAGCTGTCAGGCGTTAAGCAATTTATCCATATTCACCCTTTTTCTAAAGGCTGGTTTAAGGATGTAAACATTCAAACAATTGCCAAGATTATTGATTATTGCGAGCAAGAGTTGAATGTTAGAGTAGTAATTACCTCTGCACCCACTAAAAGAGAATTAATAAAATTAGATAATATTTTAAAAATTTGCCAATCGGAACCCATTAATTTTGGTGGGAAACTCACTTTAAAACAAACAGCTGTGCTCAATAATAAATCCAAACTTTTTATTGGTGTAGATACGGCAATCATGCACATTAGTGCAGCTAATAACACCCCTACATTGGCATTTTTTGGACCGACCGCACCAGATACTTGGGGGCCGTGGGAAAATGATCTAGAGCAAGCCAACTACAATCGACAAGGTGGCGTACAAATAAATGGCAAGCATCGCATTCTTTCTACAGTGAGAGTGTGCCTACCATGCAACAATGAAGGTTGTGATAATAGCCAAGTTAGTGATTGTTTAATGGGGTTGGATATTGACATTATCAAGAAAAATATTAATGAGATGATGATTTAGTGAAAATACTAATCTTAAAATTTCGCAACATTGGAGATGTGTTATTGATAACTCCTTTACTTAGTAATTTAAAACAACATTATCCAGAGGCGAAAATTGATGTAGCCATTAACAAGGAGACTGAGCCGATGCTCAGTTTAAACCCAGATATCAATAAAATAGTTGCCCATGATAGGGATTTTATTAAATCTTTGCCTTTGATAAAAAAACTTATCAAAGAGATTCAATTCACCCTATTTTTTAGAAAAAAGCATTACGATATGGTTATTAATTTAACCGAGGGTGATCGAGGTGCACAAATTGCTTGGCTTGCTGGAGCGTCAGTTCGTATCGGCTATCCAAACAAAAATTGGATACTTAAAAATGCATTTACACATTATCTGCCTAAGCAAGCCTTTAGGCACACACTTGAAACTAATTTAGACCCATTGAGAGTCTTAGATATTCCTATCAATAATAAAAAAGTGGAAATTTTTTGGAACAAGGATGACGAGAGTTTTGTAAATGACAAGATGTTAAACATCGAACAATTTATTCATATCCACCCGGTATCACGTTGGTTATTTAAGTGTATTGCCGACCAAACAATGGCAGAAGTTATCGACTATTGTGAGATGGTTTTAAATACAAAAGTTATTATTACTGCAGCTCCTGTACTGGCTGAGCTTGAAAAAGTTAGTAGTATTTTAAGCTTATGTAAATCTGATCCAGTTAACCTATCGGGTAAGCTATCTTTAAAACAAACTGCAGCACTTAACAAAAAAGCCAAGCTATTTGTTGGTGTAGATACAGCAATTATGCATATGAGTGCCGCAAATAATACGCCAGTTTTCGCATTTTTTGGTCCAAGCGGTATGGATCATTGGGGTCCGTGGGATAATAGCATGATACAATCCACTTACACAGAAAGAAATGGATTTCAAATTATGGGTAGACATAGGGTTTTAGCCGAAAGTAGAGGTTGTCAGCCTTGCGGGCAAGATGGTTGTAACGGTAGCAAAGTTAGTGACTGTCTAATGTCTTTAGATATTAACCTTATTAAGAAAAATTTAAAGGAGATGTCGTAAATGGAAAAACCCATTAAGGTATTACATACTGAGTGGTCTGATGGCTGGGGAGGGCAAGAAATTAGAATTCTTTCAGAGTCTAGGGAATTAATGGAGAGGGGTGATGGTGTAGTTATTGTGGCACAACCTAATAGTCAGCTCTTGCAAAAGGCTAAAGAGGCTAAGATTCCTACACTTCCGATCCAGATGAATAAAGGGCTAAATATTATTGCAACATATAAATTGATTAAATTTATTAAAAAAAATCATATAGATATCATTCATACGCATAGCTCTGTTGATTCACGTGTAGGAGGGTTGGCTGGAAAAATTTCTAGAACTCCGGTAGTTCGTAGTCGTCATATCAGTATTCCTGTTAGTAAAAGTAGGCTTACATGGTTTCAGTATATGAAGTTGGCTGATAAAGTGATTACATCTGGGCTTTTTATTAAAAACTCTCTAATTAAAGAAAATAATATGATTGAGGGCCATATTGTGTCCATACCCGCCGGCGCAGATGAAAAAAAATATTCTGCAAGTCTTAATCTTGAAGATATCAGACCTAGATTTAATTTAAAAAAACAAGATTTTGTTATTGGAATGGTATCTGTTCTTAGATCTTGGAAGGGTCACAATTATGCAATAGAGGCTATGATCCCCTTAGTTAAAAAAGTACCGAATATTCATTTATTAATTGTTGGAGATGGGCCGAAAAAAGATGAAATTTTGAAGCTTATTGATAAGCATTCTCTTAGTAAATACATTACTTTGGCTGGACATCAAAATGACCCTGCTCCATTTTATAAATCAATGGATTTAATAATTTTGCCATCTTATGCGGGAGAGGCTACTTCACAGACATTGCCTCAGGCGATGCTAATGGGAAAGCCAGTAATTTCTACAAATATTGGAGGACTTCCTGAAGTGGTTATTAATAACGACACAGGTTTAGTTGTACCTCCAAAAGATAGTCAGGCTATTGCTTTTGCAATATCTGCAATGTATTTAAATTCTGATTTTCGGAATAAAATGGCTAAGCAGGGTAGAGATCATGCGCTAAAGAGGTTCACTTTTAGAAAAATGGTTGACTCTACATATAATGTCTATATTGATTTGCTAAAGAAAAAATAATAGTGATGGAGTATTTGAGATTTACGAGCTATTAGTTAAAAATGAAAAAAATAATTAATTTATTAAATAATATTGTCATTTTATTTAGAAAAAGTAGTTGCGACAATAGGCGGCTTAATCGTGTTATGATGGTGTCAAATACAGCCTTAGGAGATGTCATATTATCCACTCCTGCAATAAAATCTTTAAGAAAAAGCTACCCTGATATTTACATAACTCTAATGGTAAATAAAAAATATATAAATTTTTTTAAGAATTTTGAGTACGTAGATGAAGTTGTAGTATTTAACAAAAGTTTATTAGGATTATTAAGGCATTCTTTTTTTTTAAGAGTGAAAAAAATCGATACAATTTTTTTTTTACATTCTAATGGGCCTCAAGATCTATTTCTTGCATTATTTTCTGGCGCACGCACTCTTAAGGCAATAAATTACCCTGGAAAAGTGTCTGAAGGGTTTAGTGGTATCATGTTAAATGAAGTTGATTATAAGCATAAAAAGCATATTGTAGAACACAGGCTGGATTTGGTTAGGTATTTTAATCCAAGTATAATTGATAAGACTTTAAGCATTCCCAGTGAATTTATTAAAGATAATCTAGTAAAAAAATCTAACACTATTGCGCTGCAGTTATCTGCAGCAGATATATATAAAGTATGGCCCTTGAATAACTTTGTTCAGTTAATGAATAAAGTTTTTATAGATTTAAAAGGTAATTGTAATATTGTATTGTTAGGGGTTGCTACCGAAACGGCATTATCAAAAGAATTTGAAAATAAGTTTAAATTTAAGGGTAAGGTTAAAAATTTATGTGGAAAAACTAAGCTAGATCAATTGCCATTAGCTTTGCAGAAGGTCGGGTTGTTGATTACAAATGATACGGGGACTTTGCATTTGGCAATTGCTGTCGGCACTCCAACTGTATCTCTATTTTCACCAACAGAACCAGAAGTTTTTGGCCCATACCAAGATTTGGATATTCATAAGGTGTCATGTAAGAATGGCTTGTTTGTCAATAATCAGCCTAAGAAGCAAAGGACACAAGAGGCAATGAAATTAATAACAGTAGATGAAGTTTTTGATATTTATAAGGAAATGAGGAAAAATGAATTGATATGTGTGGAATAGTTGGGGTTTTTTCAAATAAAACATCTTTTGATAAGGCTAAAGTTAGAGAAATGCTAAATTCTATTGCCCATAGAGGGCCTGATGATAGTGGCATAGTAGCAATAGATACAAATACTAATCAAGTTGGAGAGGATCGATCAAATTTATTATTTGGTCATAGGAGATTAAGTATTCTAGATTTATCCTCTTTAGGACATCAGCCTATGGCAACTAAAGATAAAAAGATATGGATTACGTACAATGGGGAAATTTTCAATTTTATCGAGATTAGAGAAAATCTAAGAAAAAAAGGATATGGCTTTACTTCTAATACCGACACTGAAGTTATTTTATATGCCTATAAAGAATATGGGCATGATTGTATAAAGATGTTTAGAGGTTTTTTTGCTTTTTGTATTTATGATTTCAATAAACAAGAATTGTTTTTGGCACGTGACAGGCTTGGGTCAAAACCACTTAAATATTTTTTCGATGGGCAGACGCTAGCCTTTTCTTCTGAAATTCAAGCATTATTAAAGCTAGGGGTCTCTGATAAAGAGATAGATTATCAATCTGTAAGTCAATTTTTAAGTTTAAAGTATGTGCCGGCGCCAAGAACAATATTTAAAGATATAAAAAAGTTACCTGCAGGTAATTTTATGATATTTAATCTTGATAGTAAAAAACTTACTATTGAACAATATTGGCAGCCGGAGTTTGAGCCAAAGATAGATATTTCTTATAGTGATGCAAAATACAAAACGAAAGAATTATTAAAAGACGCGATTAATATCAGAATGATTTCAGATGTTCCTGTCGGTGTATTTTTAAGTGGTGGTATTGATTCATCTGCTATTGTGGCTTTACTGGCAGAACAGCCTAGTCAGCAGATTAATACTTTTTCAGTGGGCTTCTCAAACTCTAAATTTGATGAAAGACCGTATGCGCAGAGAATTGCAAAGAAATTCAATACTAATCATACAGAATTTTTGGTTGAGCCAAATTTAAAGTCAGATCTTGAAAAAATTGTTACAAATTATGATGAGCCATTTGCAGATCCATCAATGATTCCTACTTATTATTTATCAAAAGAAGTGTCAAGCCATGTTAAAGTTGTTTTGGGTGGTGATGGGGCTGACGAGATGCTTTCGGGTTACAAGCGTTATGCAATCCAAAGGAGGAATTCTTTTTTAAATTACTTGCCCAATTGGTACAAAAGCTCTAACAAGTCACTGCTTAAGTACATCCCTTCGGTGTTTGATAAAAATACTGGCTGGGGAAAGGTTTCTAGATTACTGGAGTCATTATCGGGCGATATGGTCGATACATATTATCTACGATTATCAGGTTTTTCAAAAAAGCAAAAATATGACTTATTTGGCCAAGATGCGTATCAAATCAATCAGGAAATTTGGGGTAAAGATGTTTATGATTATTTTTCTACACACCTAAATTTGTCAAACATAGATAGATTGATGGCAGTTGATCAGATCACCCACTTACCTGAGTATATCCTAGCAAAATCTGATATTTCAGGAATGGCTAATGGCTTGGAGGTGCGCACACCTTTTATTGATGTTAAGGTAGTAGAGTGGATCAATAAGCTGGATTCTTCTTTTAAAAACAAGGGTTATAGTAAAAGGATTTTAAAAGATATTCTTGGGGAGTCTGGAGTGGATCAGGATATTGTACATAGAAAGAAAGCGGGCTTCACCCCCCCATTAAGACAATGGATGAAAGATAATGACTCTGTATTGCAACATTATCTTTTGTCCAAAGATTCCACGCTTAATTTTTTAGATGCAAATTACTTAAGGCAGATTTATAATGATAATTTAAGCACAGACTATTCCATGTCAAATAATTTATTTACATTACTTGTTTTAGGGGTTTGGCTGGAAAAAAATATATAAATTTAAACCTTTATTTATAGAGTATAAAATGGTAACCTACACGGAGATTTTTTTAATTTTGAAAAGAAGAAGAGTATGGGGATAATAAATGAACAGTTAATTTCAGAATATAGAGAGATTCATCAAACGCAAGAGTATGGCTTTACATCATTTAATATATCACAAGATGTGATACCTTCTATTGTAGAGCTTGAGGCTAGTCGAGTGCTTGATTATGGGTGCGGACAAAGCTTATTGTACACAAGGATGAAAATTAGTGATAATATTCATATTGAAAGGTACGATCCCTCTATTCCAGGAATAGATCAACCGCCTAAAACTTATTTTGATTTAGTGGTAAATACTGATGTTTTAGAACACATTCCAGAAGACGATTTGAATGATGTTATTGGCCATATTAAGTCTCTTGCACCCAATGTTTATTTTAATATCCACACTGGATTGGCAAAGGTAATCTTGCCTTCTGGGGAGAATGCTCATTGCACAGTCAAAGAGCCTGAGTGGTGGTTAAAAAAGATAAGCATATTTTTTCCAGATTCAAGAATATCTGAAATAGAAGGTAAGCATTGCACTATAAAAACCTGGCCCAAAAGTAATAAACACCTTTTAAAAAGGATCTTATATAAATGGCGTGAAAAATTAGAAAAGAAGAGATTAAAATTCAAAAAATATCGATAGATGATTGAGAAAGATTTTGATAAAGAGGTATTAATAGTTGGCAATGGGGGTTCGTCTGTTAATACTCGTGCAAAAAATTTGTCTAAAGGCAAAGATATTTTTAGGGTTAATAAGTTTTTTTTGGAACCATTCCCTATTTTCGGAAGAAAGATAAAGCTTGTCGTATTTCCTGGAGAGCCATTTTTTATTTTTTTTATTGACTATATTGTAAAAAATAAAATCTATGACATAGAATTGGTATGCTATAAAAAATTACATAGAAGGTTTTTCATTCCAAAAACACAAAAAAATATGCTTCTTTGGGATGATTTTGTGATTGATAATCATTGTAAAGAATCCGTCCCCGGTTTTTATGATGCTAATCAAATAGATAGTAGATTAAAGTATGGAAAAATAACTTCAGGTCCATATCTTGTTAATTGCGCCATACAAATGGGCTACAAGAATATTTCAATTATTGGTATAGATTTTTATTCAGAGAAGAGTGGAAAAAAATACCCTATAAGTATTCCGAAAATTTGGAAAAAAATCTCAATATTTGAGGCGCCATTTAGTAGTACAAGGGCTAATAAAAAAAGAGGAAGCTCTTATGACCAGGGTCATAGTATTGCTGCAGATGTGGCTTATATGGAGGCACTAGTTGACAAATATAAAGATGTGACGTTCAATGTTTATACTGATGAGGGTAATCCATACATAAATTGGCAGCATATAGCAGAATCAGGAAGTGATAATATGGTGATTCATAAGATGGATGAGATGTGTTTTGACGAGCAGCCAGCGCATTGTTTGCCCGACATTGAGAAGGCAGTTATTGAATATAAGAATGATTATTTCTGGAAGGATAAAATAATGAATGCTAAGCATTTATTTGCACATAGAGGTGTAATTTTAAAAAATTCCTTTTTAGGAATGAAAGAGTATCTATTAAAAGTAACCAATTAAAATAAAAAAAATAATGTACAAAGCGAAAACCTTAAAAGATGTGCTTTTAGAAAATAAGCACAAGTTTAATTCTGATCATCAGCAAGTTGAAAAATGGATAGAAAATCAAGATAGCAATTTCAAAAGATCGTTAAAGAGGTCACATGGCTACAATAGGGTAGTCTCTATGTTTGATTTTGATAAATTAAGTACACTAGAAAACTTCAAAAATATTAATAAACTTTGTGTTATTTCAGGAACCGAAGATGAATTGGAGACTAATTTTGTTAGCGCTAAAGAAGTTTTTGCTACTTCGCTAGAAGGTGGTTATGATTTAACTGAGAATTGGAGTGGGGAAAATTTTAAAAACAAAGATATTCTGGGTGGCTTTGATTTTGTAATGTGTAATCAAGTTTTAGAGCATGTTCCAGACCCTATTATGGCATTTAACAATCTAGTTTTAATGGCAAAGCCTGGTGCTTATATATGGGTGTCTATTCCTGTGATAAATCGCATACATGATGAGCCTAATTTTTACTCTTCTGGATATCATCCTAGGTATTTAAAATTTCTATCGGACAATGCTGGGATGGATATTATACATATTGGCACATGGGGATCTTTAAAGTATAAGCTTTTTGCAGTTTCTAGAAATTGGCCCCCATTAAGGAAGCTACAAAAAGGCCTAAGGTCTAATAGTGATTTACTATTCCCTAAATTTATATTTACCAATGGCGCCATTCATCAAGATAAACACCTTGTGGATGCGTGGCTTTTATGTAAAAAGCCGCAATAATAATGAAGTACCACATATTATTTAGGGCGTGTGATAAAGTTGAATCGGTTCATAGGGTTGCTAGGCCCTACGGACTAAATAAAACTGAAGTAATTAAAGTTTCTTTTTTTAGCCTGTATTGTGCCATTAAGGCGGAAAATTTTTCATTTACCATTATTGGCGATGGTTTATCAAATGAATTGCTTGATTTTTTTAAAAATTTTGACGATGTAGTTGTTGATAATGCAGAGCTCGGCAGTGCTTCTGAGTCGCTACAAAAGCAAATCAATTTATCCTTGCAAATCCCAGATGATGATTGGGTGTATATGTGTGAAGATGACTATCTTCACACTTCATTTGCTTTCAGATATTTATCTGAGTTTATTGAAAATTCAAAGCAATACATAAAAACATCTGGAAAAAAGAAAAACTATATAAATCGCTTTATCGGAGACTTGTCTAATGTGCCGTTAATTATCCATACACCCGATTATCCGGATCGTTATGACCCACCATGGAAGCGCCAGTCATTTATATTCTTGTCTAAATATTGTCATTGGCGTCAAATTAGCAATACAACCCATACATTTCTCCTTAAGTCTAGCACTATCAAGAGATTTGAAAAGTATATTAAGCTATCGGCAGTTGGGCCTAGCGACTCTAAATTAAGTGAAAAAGTATACGCTCGAATTTTCTTTAAAAATAAAGCCCTTTGTGTTTCGCCAATTCATGGTCTTTCTACGCATATGACAGAAGGAGTAATGACCCCATTGGTTAATTGGGCGGCAATATGTCAAGATAATATTGATAAAATGAAAAAAAAGGATCTCTGGTAGTGATCAATACTTTTTTAAATTTTAAAACTAAAAATATTGTTAGTCAATCTTTTGACTTGGAAGAAATTCAGTCAGCAAACAAAGTCCTATTCTCCTTATTTACCCGTTATGGTGATACTATTATTGATCTAGTGGCAATCGAAGAATTTATAGAACTTTATCCTAATAAAGAGTACTTGGTTTTATGTCCTAGACAAATGAAGCCATATGTGAATGAATTATTACCGGATATTGATTGTATTTCACTTAATAAGCGTAATTTATTTGATATGCTTAAGGTCAATCATGTATTAAAAAAATGGTGCCCAGACGTTGGTTTTAATCCATGGTCAAATGGATTGGATAGTTGTTATTTTTTAACTTATTGTAAAAAATATCTTTGTTATAAAGATTTTAAAAGGCCTAAGATAATAAATCATTATCAAGTAGTAAGAAGGTATTTGAATCTCCCAGAAAAAGACTGGAATATTAATAAACTAATATTGAAAGATAATTACCGAAAAATACTTATTTGCCCACAGTCGACCGATCCCAAAAGAAGTATGCCCCATCTGCAAATGGATGAGTTAATTACTAATCTCAAACAAAAATATAAAGGAGTTAGGATAATAATAGCATCTATGGACAACTCTTTTTTTAGAGAGGGCACTGAACAATTCATCTTTGAGAAGTCATTAAATTCGTCAGAAAAATTTATAAGACTATTTAAAGACACTGATCTCGCTATTTGTACTGATTCAGCACCATTACATATTGCATCTGCACTAGGCAAGGATTTAATTGCTATATTCCATATCACCAAGCCTGAAATTGTTATTAATCAAAATACTACTTTATTAGTGTCATGAGTGATCTGATAGGTAAACAAAATAATACAATTTACTTTATTCGCGCCAATAAGACCAAATTTGGTGGTGCAGAAGTATACTTGTCTCGTTTGTCAAAAGCTTTAGAAAATCAAAATATCAATCACCAGGTTAAGAATTCAATCTTCCCAAAATTTTTACCATCATGGTTGCGTGCAATATTGTTCAATTTTCAGGTCTGTTTAGTTAAAAGAGGTAAATTCTATTTCTCTTTGGATAGAATTACCTGTCCAGATATCTATCGAGCAGGGGACGGAGTACACAAAGTTTTTTTGAAGATTGAAAAGAAGTCAAAATTTAATCCATTGCATCCAGTTTACTTATTTTTGGAAAAAAGGTGTTTTACTAATGCTAAGAAAATTATTGCCATATCAAATATGGTAAAAAAAGACATAGTTGATAGTTATAAGGTTGATAAGAGTAAGATTAATGTAGTGTATAACGGCATTGAATTAAAGAATTACAATTACAGCAGTTCCTTTGATGCCCTTTCGAAAGAGTTTTGCATTAAGCACAATCAGAAGATCCTATTATATGTAGGTAGCGGCTTTAAAAGAAAAGGCGTAGAAGAATTCTTGCAAATTATTTCAAGATTAGAGAGTGACAATATTCAAGCATTCGTTATTGGTAAGGACAAAGATATTGACTATTATCAGCAATTAGCTATCAAGTTAAACATTAATAATAAAGTAGTATTTACCGGTCCTAGAGATGATGTAGATGATTTTTACACAATAAGTGATGTGTTCTTATTTCCAACACACTACGAACCATTCGGCAACGTCATACTTGAAGCAATGAACTTCAAGAATGCAGTCTTTACGACCAAACAATGTGGAGGAGGAGAGATTTTGAACGGCAAATTTATTATGAGTAATCCAACTGATTTATCAGTCGTTCAAAAAATAGACGACTTGTTGTCAGATAGGCAAGAATTACTCAAAATTCAGGAAAATAATAGAACTAGGTCAAAAAAATTTTCTATTGAAAAAAACTTATCTGAAACCTTAAAAGTTATTAATGAGGTTGTTAATTAAAATATGTAACTATAGGTGATTCAGCCCTAAGAAGTATTCAATAATTGTGTTCAGTTATTCTTTAGTGTAGATAGTTTTAATTATATCCTTCGCTATTAGCGAGTTTGCATAATCAGAAATGTGATCAGAATAGCTATAAAGAAATTTATTATTAGTTACTGTACTGCATATATTGTTATCTATATCGCATAATATGGGCATTGGATCATATATTCTAAGATTTGGATGTAGTAATGATAAATCCTTAACAAAGTCTTTGTACGCCTTTGTTCCCAGCATGTGATCTGAATATTTAATAGAGCATCTTGAGTTTTTCTCTCTTGTTAGAACTTTATTTAGCAAGGCGCTAGAGGTCATTCCTCCACTTATGCAATTTCTCGGGTCTGGTAAGGTTGGATTGTCAATAACAAAAATAACTTTTTTCCCTGATTCTTCAAATTTTTTTATCATATTACTGTATCTGTGAATCCAATCTTTTGTTTTATGATTGGCATTAGGTTTTATAAATCCAGTATCAGAGTCTATTTTAAATATGCTTCTTAATGCGTTAGCAATAATTACAGTTTTAATTGAATTTTGTTCTAGTATTGTATCAACTGCTAATTGATTTTTTACTTGTTTTTTGTTGACATGTGGAGGTCTAACTGAGCCAATAAGTATGGCATTTATGTCGTTAGGAACCTCTCTAGCAATTCCATAAAATAATGCTTCAGACTTGCTATCACCAATAACCGCAATTGATGCTTTATTTATTGTATTTGATGATAGACAAAATTGATACTTATCTACATCGTCTAGCGGCAAACCACAAGTATTAAATAATTTTTCCCTGTCTGCTCCAAGAATAAGCGTACTTACATCGCCACTTAATACAGAGTTCATTCTAAACTTGAAACCATCCATTTTTTTAATTGCCACCCCTAAAATGAAAATTATTATCATGATAATAATTAAAATAGTTGTATATTTTTGTTTATTGGTAAACCTAATGTTAAGCTCAACATATTTATATGTGACCCAAGCAAGAAAAAAACTGATGGCGAGTGTTAATATGCTAGCTTCAGTAGAGAGTGAATCAGAATTCATTATTCTAGAAAATACTAATAATGGCCAATGCCATAGATACAATGGATAACTTATCAGCCCAATCCATATAAGCACAGGTGATGACAAAAATATTTTATTAAATGATGATCCTAATGTTCCAGAGTAAATAAGCATTCCAGTTCCAATTGTTGGTAATAGGGCCCAAGATCCAGGGAATTTATAATTTTTTTCAATGATAAAAAAAGATGAAATTATCAATATTATTCCCACAATAGGTAGTAGTCTTATAATTTGTGATGATAGGTGTAATCTGTTATTTTTTTCCTGATATGCAATTATTGAGCCAAGCGATAATTCCCAAAATCTAGTAAGAGGAGAATAGAAATCAGCTACTGTGTTATTTTGTACAAGAAAAACACTGTATATTAATGATAATGTTGTCAAAGCAAGTAAAATTTGGCCAAAGTGTTGTTTATATTTGACATATATTGTAGAAATAACAATAGGCCAAAAAATATAGAATTGCTCTTCAACCCCAAGAGACCATAAATGTAGTAATGGCTTAGTATTTGCTGCAGTGTCAAAATATCCTGCTTCATGCCAAAATACAAAGTTAGCTGCAAAGGCAGCACCACCGGCAATAGACCTTCCTATTAATTCGTATTCTCCAGGAGTTAAGACAACCCATCCAATAATAATAACAAACAAAAGTACTAATATTAGGGCTGGAAATATTCTTTTAATTCTACGTTTATAAAACTCTTTGATCTGAAAGTTGCCACATCCTAATTGTTCAACTATGTGCTTGCTAATAATGTATCCAGATATAACAAAGAAAATATCAACACCAACAAACCCACCAGGGATTAAACTTGGAAATGCATGAAAAATTATTACAGCTAGTACAGCTATACCTCTTAAGGCATCAAGATCCGGTCTGTAGTCATTTTTTGATAGATGAGCTTTTTGAAGGTGCTCCCCAATAAATGATTTTTTATTTTTAAGATTCATAAGATTTTTCCTTTGAAAAGGCTTTATTTGGCGACCAACCGAATTAGTGTAACATTATAGACAATAAATTTTTTACCATAAAAATATCAATGAAGTTATTAATTGAACTTCCAACTTGGCTAGGTGATTGCGTAATGGTAACGCCAGCGATTGAAAATATCGTAAATTTTAACAATGACGTAGAAATCACCTTTATTGGCTCTTTTGTATCGATTGAAGCGATGAAAAATCATCCAAAAGTGGTTAAAACAGTGGTTTTAGATAAGAAATATAGAGTTTTATACAAAACTGCAAGAAATTTAGGTGAATTTGATTATTTTTTCTCGTTTAGAAGTTCACTTCGTACAAAATTTCTGAAATTTTTAATATCAGCCAAAAACAAGTATCAATTCGATAAAAACAAGTATCAACACCGC
>Ga0209556_1001204_pt1 | contig 14196 bp, 19 predicted proteins | sample SaaInlV_150m_DNA_5_FD_184652 | JGI IMG/M metagenome (GOLD analysis project Ga0209556, IMG submission 184652) | Marine microbial communities from expanding oxygen minimum zones in the Saanich Inlet - SI037_S3LV_150m_DNA (SPAdes) (version 2) | ecosystem: Environmental > Aquatic > Marine >...
TGTTTATTGCGCATTTTAGTTGGTTTCATTTTATTAAACCACCATTGATGCCAAGTTAGCTACTCTTGGCCATTTTTCTGAAGCTTCTGCTGCTACTGGTCCTTTGATGTCTGTTCCTTTTGTTTCTCCTTCTGGAGTGATTAGTACTGCTGCATTATCTTCAAAACAAACTCTTACACCATTTAATCTACGAACTGCATATTTTTGTCTAACAATAACTGCACCATACACTTGTTTTCTTAATTCTGCTGGTCCTTTTTTTACTACTACGTTACAAAAGTCACCCACTGCTGCAGCTGGAAGTCTTGATGCTCTAGTTTTATGTCTTGGAACATTGATTACTTCTAAAATTTTAGCTCCTGAATTATCTGCACACACGATATTTGCTCCTACTGGAATTGATCTTGTAACGTAAGGACGAAATTCTTCTACTCCTTTACCTGCTTGTTTTGCCATTATGATCTTACCTCTACAACTACGTATGATACAGATTTTGATATTGGTCTACATTCTGCAGTCAACACACGATCTCCTGATTCAATATCTATACAACCTGGCACATGTGCATGAATTGTACTTTTACCTCTTGCATATCTTTTGAATTTACTAAAGTAGATTGGTTCATCTTTTTGTAATGTGATTGTTTGTTTTGCTTTGTTACCTGTTACTTTACCGTCGAAAAGTTTTCCTCTAATTGATAACTCTCCGTGAAATGGACAATGTTTGTCTTCACATTCTCTTTTTGGTTCTTTTACTTTTAATCCGATATTTTTAGTCATACTTTTGCTCCTATTCTATCAAATGATCTTTTTGCAATTTTAGATCCTTCAACGATGATGTCTTTATTCTCAAGTGTAAATTTCCATTGATTTGTAGATTTTGCAACTGATTTTACCCCTTTTTCTGTGTTAATTTTAAACATTGATTTTGTTTCATCTATGATTCTTCCATTTAATCCTATTACTTGTGAATTAGTTGATTGAGTGATTTCTGTGTCTAATCCGATGAATTCATGTGATGTGATGTTATCTGCTGTGATCATTTCTCTTTTTTCATCTCCGTTAATCTAGTTAACATTCGTGCAATATCGTGACGAATTGGTTTTAGTTTACCGCTCTCTTTTCTTAAGGTGCCTTTTGCTGCATCAACCCTAAGTTTTGATAGTTCACTTTTTGATTCTTGAATTTTACTTCTAAGATCTTTTTCATTTAATTGATTGATTGTCTTCATGCTAATTCTGGCCATTATACTGATACCTCATCATCATCTGATTTCAGTGTCTTCATTTTCTCTTCTTCAATTGCAATTTGTTCTGATTCTGATTTTGCTTTATTTTCATTTCCTTCGATTTTGATAACTTCAACTTTAACATCTTCGACAACAACTTCTTCTACTTTTTGTTTTGCTTCTACTTTTTGTTTTGATTCTTCAGTTTTTTTGCTTTTACCTTGTTTTACTTTCTCTGTTTTCATTTCAAATTCTGGCACTAGTTTTTCTTTTTTTGCAATTCTAATTCTAATTCCAATTAATCCCATAGCTGTTACAACATGTGCAATGTCTTCATCAACAATAATTTCTGCATGATGACCTGCCCTTGGTAGAATACCTTGTGTGTGTTTTTCAAATGCTGAACGATCTCCTCTTAGTTTACCTGAAATTGTAATTTGAACTCCCATTGCTCCACCTTCCATGATTTGTTTTAATGTCCACATTGTTGCTCTTCTAAATGCAGTTCCACGTTCTAGATGTGATGCCATTCTATTACACATTACACTTGGAGCTAATTCTGGTTTTTCAATTTCTACCACTGAAATTTGTGGACTTTTTAATCCAAAGTCTGTAGCAAGTTTTTCTGTAAGTTCTCGTATTCCAGAACCTTTTCTTCCAATAACTATTCCTGGTCTTGTTACATGTAATGCAACTCTTGTTCCAGTTGGTGTTTTTGAAATATCTGCATGTGAAAAACCTGCATCTTTAATTGCTTCTCTAAGATAATCTTTGAGTAACATTGTATTGTAATTATCTTTAATTATATTTTTGACTGCTGACATTTCTAAATCTCCTGTGCCACCAATTCTACATGTGTCAAGACATTGTTCTTTGCAGTTGCACGTCCCATTGCTCTTGGAGTAAATCTTTTTACAACAACTCCTTTGTGAACAGTTGCGTTTACAATTTTTAATCTATCTAGATCCATTCCTTTGTATTCTGCATTTGATTCTAAATTATCTAAAACTTTTATGAATTCTTTTGCAGTTTTTTGTGGATATCTTCCGGACATCATTCCTGGGTCTGATCTGTGTCCAACTTGGTTTTTGTATCTTCCAAATGAAATTGCTCTTTGTTTACCAATTACTGCTTGTAAGTAATCTCTTGCTTTTTCAATAGATAGTCCTTTGATTGCAACTGCTACTTCACGTGCATGTTTGTGTGAAATGTCTTTTTCTCTTACTGATGAACGTACATGTCTTGTTGCATCATAATTTTGGAAAGCATAATCGAATCTACCCATAACAATCACTTCAATGGTACGTAAAGACTGGATCTTGATGCTCCTACTCCTGGTGCACCATGTGAGACTTTTTTGTTTGTTATGACATATTCTCCCAAGTAATGTCCGACCATTTCAACTGTAATTACAACTGGACGGAATTCTTTTCCTGAAAAAACATTTACTGTAACGCCAACCATGTATGGCAGAATTATCAAATCTCGTAAGTGAGTTTTGATAGGATTTTTTAATTTACCTGCTTTTGCAGATTTTATTTCTTCAATTAATTTTCTTTTTCCATCTGTGATTCCTCTTGTAAGTGATCTTCTTTGTCTGGAATTAAATAATTGAAATAATTTTTCTAGTGATGTATTGTCTAGTTCCTCTTTTGAAATACCTCTGTATAAAAATTCTTTAACCATTTCTCTTCTCCACTGTTATCGTGCTTCGATTTTTGTCAACCATATTATAGCATTCCTATCTTTGTTGCCAAATCCCTAGCTTTTTCTGTGTTTTCAAACTGTACAAATGCTTTTTTACCATAAATTGTTCTTGCTGTATTTACATTGGTAACATTTTCTTTGTAAAGTGTCTTTACTGCTTCTTTGATTTCTGGTTTACTTGCTGATCGTTCTACTATGAAACAAATTTTACTTTCATTTTCTACCATTGCAAATGTCTTTTCTGTAATGTATGGTTTGACAATTATTTTCATTGCTTGATCTATGTTCATTGTGTTTTCACCATTAATTCTAGATGTGTTGATTTTATTTTTCCAATTTCTTCTATGGCTGACTTGGAATAAACTGTTAATCTACTTGGATCTGAACCTGGGGCCAAATCTAAAACGCTCAAATCTTTAACATTTCTTGCATCTACACCTGGAAGTGTACCTATTGCTTTTGTTACATTTGAAGCATCTTTTGTTACAAACAAAACACTTTTTCCAACTTTTTTACTTCTTCCTCTAAGTCTTGATTGTCCAGAACGTGGTTTTCTAGATTCTAATCTTTCTACATCTTGTGATAGTTTTAGAGAATCTAACACTTTTACCATTTCACTGGTTTTGTTAATTGATTCAATGTCGTCTGATATTATAATTGGAAATGATTCTATTCCTTCAATCTTATGTCCTCGTAATGCTACTCTTTCTTTTGATGCAGTTGCAGCAATTGCAGAACATAATGCCAATTTATTTTCTTTTTTATTTAATTTCTTGTAAATTACTTTTTCTACTATTGGCGGATGTGCTTGTCTACCGCCTCTAGTTGATGCAACTTCTGCACCTTGGCCTTGTCTTCCACCACCGCCACCTTGTGCTCTTGCAACACGAGAAACACCTTGACCTGTTGGAGGATCATTTGAATCTGCTACTACATCTTGACCTGCAGTTGGATGTCTGCCTTGAGGTTGGAATTTATGTGAAGTTAAATTTGTACATGCCTTGTGAATTAGTTCTCTTCTAAATGGTGTTGAGAAAATTATCGGCAGTTCTACATCTCCTTCTTTTGTGCCAGTAGTTGTGTATGTTGTTATTTTGGTCATACCACTACCTCCAAAATATTTGGTTTGTTAACTTTGGCTGGAGCATTTCTAATTTGACTTCTTAATTTAATCAATCTTCTATATGTTCCAGGAACTGAACCTTTGAGAACAATGAAATCTCCTTTAACTAATCCAAAGTGTTTGTATCCACCATCTGGATTAATTTTGATTCCTTCATCCTCGGTGTTTCCCATAATCATAATTCTTTTATCATATTCTACTCTTTGATGGAACCCTGTTTGCCCTGCTCTTGGAACTGTGTACATGACACTTTGTGGAGATATTGGACCTAATGAACCAACTTCTCTAACTGTTTTTCTTGATTTGTGTTGTTTCTTTTTTACGTTCCATCTTCTAAGAACTCCTTGCCATCCGTGACCTTTAGTAATTGCTGCAACGTCTACTGTTGCACCAGTTTCAAAAATTTGTTCAATCTTAATTTCTTTTCCAAGTAATTCTTTAACATGTGTAAATTGTTTTTGTATGTCGCCTCCACTTACTAAAGCTTCAAAAACATATGGTTTCTTTTGTTCTAATCCTGCTGCACGTGGTGAGACTGCAACTATGGCGAAGACTTCTTTAATTCTCTTTAATCCTTTTTCTGCATTCTCTAATGCATTTTCTTGTTTATTTTTTAATGAAATTTCTTTTGAAATATTTTTTGGAATGTCTTCAGCATAAACATCAAATTCTGCATGTTTTCCGTTATGATCTTTTGAGTAACCTCTAATTCCTAAAATCAACACTGGTGGTGTAACTAGAACTGTTCCAAGACTGACAAGTTGTTTTCCTGCATTTGGTACTTTTTCACGATCATCAATACTGACAATTTGCACACATCCTGCTTTGAAACCACAATGGGCTAAAATTTTTGGCTCATCTGAATTTATTTTTGGCCATGCTCGAATTCTTGCCTCCATACTTTTAGCACGTATTCTTGGTGAATATGCTAAACTTCCTCTACGTGGTGAATGTCGTTTTCGAGCTCCCATAGTTAAATCGCATCTAGATTTCCCTCTATTAAACCATGGGAGATATCGTTAACCTCTAAAAAAATTTAGGTTAACCAACTCTGCCTAAATTTTTATGGTTTTGTTAGATCTAATACCATATTCCAAATGGTTATAGCTCCAATAATAATTCCTACACTTCCCATCCCTATAGCTAATAACAAAAAATTTTTTCTTTCTGCCATGTTATGATGTACTTTGTATGTTCAAAATTGCTAATGTTCCTAACAATGCTTCTTCTAGACGTACTGTTTCAGTAGCTTGATTTGGGAAAAAGTTTAATGATTTTGCATTTTGAACATTTTTCATCCTTCCTCCTAAAATTTCATGAATTCCTTTTTCAGGTGAACCAAATGCTACCAATACAGGTTGATCTGATGTTGTATATTTTGAAATTTGTTCTTTTGTTGCAGTTTTTCCTTTTCTTGATGTGATTATCACACTTCCTTTCCATTCTGAAAATATTGAAAACAAGTTTGCTCTTTCTTTAACTGAATAACCCCAATATCCAGGTGCTTCTGTTTTATCTATTTCTTTAACTGATAATTTTGGATATCCTTCTTTGAATTGAACTGTTACTCTTTTACCAACTCCTGTTTGTCCATAAAACTGAATCAGTTGATTTATTCCAACATCTACAAATTTTTTTCCTTTAACACTTACTATGATTCCTTCTCTCACATCCCCTCTAATGATCTTTTTTTGATTGCTAGGTGTTATGTGACTTGGAATTTTAAGTGGTTGAAGCACTCCTGCAAATTTTAGATCATTCATCTTTGGAAATAACCTTCTTCTCAAAAATTGCGGTGTTTCTAAATATTTTAAAATCATTACCAAGAGATTTCCATCTTGTTTATTGTTCCCGCCATCTTGATACACATAGATTGTATCTATTTTAAACATAGAACAAGCTCTTGCAAGGACAGAAATTTTCCTAGTTTTATCTATCTTTAATGAATCATCAGATAAAGATGACTCGGGAATGGCTACAGATAATTTCAATGTAATTTAATCTCTCAAAAACTAATAACTAATTTTTATCGTGTGGATATTTTTCTTTAGCTGTATTTGTAAAACTTGTAATCTGTTCATCAGATACTAATTCGTATAATCCATCTGCTATTTTGACGTGTGCCATTCTTATGTGACTTTGATTATCTTTATCGTCACTGGATAACTGAATTCCTGCAACAGCTAATGTTGATGCTTCATCTATTGACATATCTTCTTTGTATGTTTTTTCTAAAAAGTCTGTTACTTCATCAGATCCTGAACCAATTGCAATCGCATCATAAGAGATGAAAGTTCCACTAGGATCAGTTAAGAATAATTCTGGTTTGTTATTCACTACTCCTCCAAGAATTAATGCAACACCATAAGGTCTTACTCCTGCATATTGCGTATATTGTTGACATTGATCTGCTAAGTGTTTAGCAATTGTTTCAACCTCTACTGGTTCATCATAAATCATTTTGTTACTTTGAGAAAAGAATCTTGCATTGTCTACTTGACTTCTAGCATCTGGAATGTATCCTGCTGCTGCAACCCCTACATGATCATCAATCTGAAATATTTTTTGAGCGATATTTGCAATTTGTAATTTTCTTGATTTTTCTTCAACTGCAATAACAATACCATCTTTACATTTTACGCCTACAGCAATAGTTCCTCTTCTTACTGTCTCAATAGCATATTCTACTTGGTATAGTCTACCATCTGGTGAGAATACAGTAATTGCTCTATCATAACCTTGTTGTGCAGGAAGCATTTGATTCCAATGCTCTAATTCTTTAATTTATACTCTACTGTCTTTGGAAAATTGATCAGATATTTTCTGAGACTGACTAATCTAGATCGGAATTAGATTAATTTTGAATATTTTCTCTGAAAGTTTAATTCCAGTCTGGAGTGATTAATTTGATATGAATTTTGAAATTGAATTTTCAGGACATGAAAATATTAGATCAAACCATCAAAAAACTATAGAAATTACCAAAGAATCACACTTGACTCCTAGAGGTGATTGTATTGTTGGTGTTAATGCCACAGCAAGTTGTAATGACTTGCCTTTAGAATTAAAAGACAAACTCAAAGATCCTAATTCCATAGTTACCTTTACAATCAAAGTGAATAATCACGAATTTATTATTAATGGAATGGGTCACTCTGAATTAATTTTAACACATTCTGAAGATATTGTACTTAGAAAAAGTGATTTCATTTGCCCTCGAACTTTGGCTATACAATGTGATAAAGCATCAGATTTACTTCCTAGAGAAATTGTTACACTATTACAAGATCCAAAAACAAAAGGCACCTTTACAATTACAGTAAATTAAAACTGTGACAATTTTATATGCATTAATTTTACTTTGATTATGGGTCTTAAAACCAAGGTATTTCTTTTGATACCATTATCCGCATTTGGTGTAATTATCTTTGGTGTAATGTTGTATGTGGGATTATGTAAAAATTCTATGATTCCTTTGAATTGTTAATTTCAATGCTTCATTAATCGGCAATATTCGTCATTTTTGAGGAAATCAGATAGAACCCGTTGTCATAATCATCAGCAAATTTTGAAAGTAAATAAAATTCTAATCTTCTTTATTATTTTCAGAATCTTTTGCTTTCTCTCTGACTTTTTTCATAATGCAAAATTTTGCAAGTGTGTCCTTTAATCCCATAATTATTCACGATAAATTCTTCACTTAAGGGTTTGGACAATGATTATTTCATTATGAATACAGATCGTTCTATCATTTGCTCTCTGTTCTGATAAACTGATCTTACTTCGGATTTTTAATAATTCCCTATTTTTGTTAATTCTAATTTAGCAAGAATTACTTAAAGCATAAACTATTACAAAATTCATGGTAAAACCAACAATTGAATTACCTCTATCTAAAGTACCCACCGATATTGAATTAAAAAAATTAAAAGAATATTTTAAGGAAATGCCTGTGTCTGAAATTCTCACTGGTTTAAAATTTGCAAAAAATAGATGGTCTGCAAAAGATGCGGGAACTCTAAAGGTTGGAAGAAAAAGTATTGTCCAAAAAGAAACACATTCTGTTACTACTGAACAATCCCAATGGAGACTAAAGAATTGGAAGATGATGATTGCAAATTACAGAAGACGTGGTTACAGCTATCCTACCATATCTAGAATAAAGAAAATTTTAATTCAAAAAAGTAAAAAGAAATCTAAATAGAATTATTGGGACCAACCCAAACTAATTAATTTTTGAATGCTTGAAGTTTTCACACATGCTGGTTCTCCTGATTGTTTGAATACAAGTCCATGGGTTGATTTACATTGGATGTCTTTTGGGTCTACTCCTTCTTTGAGTTGTTTTAATGGGGATATGCCTGAAAATTCTTCTTCTTCATGTTCTTCTTCATGTTCTGACTTTATTCCAAATACCTCTTCTTCATGTTCTGATGGTTCTGATTGAATTCCTGATAGTTCTTCGAATTCATAAATTACTGCATCAACATAATTTTCTACTGTCTCTGGACTTTCTTGAGTTTTAAAACCTGTCCATACAAGTTCAAAGTATTCATTAATTCTATCTGCATCTGTTGGTTCTATTTTATTTTCAATACTTGAGAATATTTGTTGAGATTGCCATACAAATGCAGAACCATCTTGAAATTCTGCAACTTCTACTATGATTCCATCTTCAATTGCTTCTCTGTATTCTACTTTTGCAGTTTCCAAAAGTGTATTGATTAATTGAATTTTAAATTCATCTTCATTACTTTGTTGTTCTCCTACGACAATACTTCTTGCTTCTTGAATTACTGTCTTAGCCTCATCGATTGCTATTTTTGCTTCTGATCTACTAACCTCGGTGTTTGCTTTGTCTTTTAGTTCAACTAATGTTGTTTCAAGTTTTTTATTAAAATCTGGATTATTTTCAAGATGTCCACTCATTGTTTCATATAGTTCTGAAATTGGATGTGTTGCATGAACTAGTGCAAGTTTAGAATTACTTTCATCAAGATTCAATTCCAATGCCCAAAAATGACCTAATGTTTCTTCTAATGTTCCTGCAAATTCTAATTTTTCATTTCTTTGCGAATCTGCGAAGCTTGAAGGTACACTAGTTAGAATAATTATTGTAAATACTGTTAACAAAATATTTTTCATATCCCTCAGCGATTTTTAATCTATTATAAAGTAAATTATCATTCTAAGAATTTAGAATGAAATAAAATAATAATTCTAAATTAAAATATCTGATCTTTTATTGTTCATTTGTTCTTTAAGATTATCTGGGATATCTGGTATTGATGATTTTGTTTGACCCGCAATCACACTGTGGGCTTCTTCAAGAATTGCTAGTGTGTCTGCATTAGTTTCTTGACTAACATTCATGTCGTTTGTAACTCCCATGGATGATCCTGACATTACATCTCCTAATATTGATGACAAATCTTGCATTGAAGCATTAGCTTCAGGCATTATTCCATTAAGTGATGGTGCTAATCCTTTGATAATTGACATACATGGACTGAGTGTTACTACGACATCTCCTAATTCTGATACGGTATCTAGTCTAAGTTTTACTTGTTCCATGGATAACTTTGCTCCACTTACCATGTTTTTCATTTTTCTAACCTGTGCCAATTCTCCGGCATATGCTTGAGCATAACTATTTTTATTATTTCTTTGAGCATTCACAATTTTTTCAAATATTACATCATGTTTTTTGCCTAATTTTTGATTAATTCCGTCTAGTTTTGATATTTGAAAATGTAATTTTTTTTGTGCAAAATCTATTTTATTTTTTAGTGGTTCATCAGGCTTTACTTTATCGATGACTTTTTGTGATATTGAACTTCCCTCTGTTTTGTTCCAAGAATTACTTATCATACCCTAATTTCACCAATCTCACTCAAAAATTTTGTTTTAAAGGGATTTGTAACCGCTGACACTGTAACCCTAGTTACACCTTGTCTTGGTTACACTATCCAAAGGTAAATGTGAAAATCTCAAATCCAGGAGTGTTTACAATTATTTGTATGGTATGTTCTTCTGATGTTTCTGTTTGTATTATGTTGTACAATCTTGGTTCATCTACTTGTACAATACTATCTACACTAACATCTGTTCCTGCTATCGATTGTTTTATTGGTAATCCGTCTATGTATATTTCTAAATCTGCTTTACCTGATGTTACTATGTTCAATTCTTTTCCACTATATGGGAGAACTATGATCCCTGTATCTGATACAAGTTTCATACTTCCTTTCAAATTAGTCCATGTTCCATCAAGATAGAAATTATGACGTTGTATTGACTCTGGAAGTGAATATGTTACATCTTGATTTGGTTTGAATCCTTCTTCATTTCCTAGCTGATTACGATTTTGTGCAAAGTAATAACCAAAATATAATTCAGGAGATCGTAACCAAGAATGTTCAAATTCATCAATGTTTACTAATTCTTCTGCAGACCCAGTTTGCATTCCAAGTGAATTAGATCTTTCTTTTAATAATTCTTGAATTATTTTTTCAGTTTCTTGATAACCGCCCTCCCCAATGTGATCATATCTAATGTAACCTTCATGATCTGCAATGTATTTTCTTGGCCAGTAATTATTTTCAAATGCTTTCCAAGTTTCTTTATCATTATCCAAAACCACTGGATACTTTATTCCATATTTTGATACTGCAAGTTCTACGTTTTCAACATCTTTTTCAAATTCAAATTCAGGTGAGTGTATTCCAACAATTAACAATCCTTGCTCTGCATATTTGTCATCCCATGCAGTGATGTATGGAAGTGTCCTAATACAATTAATGCAACTATATGTCCAAATGTCATAAAGTACCACTTTACCATCAATTTCTTTTTCTAATTCCTCAGGTGTTGTATTCAGATAATTTGCAATTCCAACTAAATTTGGAGCTGTTTTGAATCCTGATTTATCAATTTTCTTAATCTCATTTTCATCAGTAGATGTTGTTGTTGATTGAACTTGTTCATCAAGAGTTGAGAAGACTAGGCCAATAACGCCTAATCCTATAACAATTATCACTCCTAAAATTAATCCTGTTTTTATTTCGGAATTCATTTGATCACCCTAGTAATACCAACTCATTGAGTAGTGGAAAATTTGCAATATATGCAAGTTGATTTGTGAATACTAAAATTCCAAGTACGATGATAAAGCCTCCTAAAATTACATTATAATATTTCAAATGTTTTGTCATTGAACGAATGACTCTTGTTGAACGTGAAAAGAATATTCCCATCAAGATAAATGGAATTCCTAAGCCAAGTGAATATACGAGCAACAAAGTAAATGAAAGTGAAGGTGTAGTTGCTGCTAAAGTTAGTATTGTTCCAAGAATAGGACCAACGCATGGAGTCCATCCTGCTGCAAATGCTAAACCAAACACAAAAGACATTGGATAGCTTGACTTTGAATTTTTAGGAAAGAATTTCTTCTCTACATTTAATGAACGGATTTTTGCAGATAGTAATAAAAATACTCCAAAAGATATGATGATAATCCCACCTACAAAGTTAAGAGTTCCCGTGAGTTCGCCTGCAGCATTTGAAAGAACACTGTTGATTATTACTCCCAAAGTTGAAAATACTACAGAAAATCCCAAAACAAAGAATATTGTATTGAATACAATGTTTAATCTATTAACAGCCAACACGGTTCCATTTTTTGAACCAAGTTCTGTAACTGTAGTTCCAGATATGTATGCGAGAAATGCTGGAATCATTGGTAAAATACAGGGAGCTACAAATGATCCAAGTCCTGCAAGTAATGCTACCAGTATTGTTGGGTCTGCCATGTAACAAATTCCTGATTTTTCCTTTAAAGGATTATTCCACATCTCGCCCCAATCATATGACTATCCATTTTTAACTGGGCTGGACTTGTTTTTAATATGAATAAGCGATTTGTAATCGTAGGGATTGTTTTAGCAATAGTAGTCACTTTGGCTGTAATCATTGGGTCTCCTGCTTTGGGTGGCTTTGATGCTATGCGTTAATCAATAAAATTTTCTGTATGCTTTTTCAAAAATTCTTAATGCTTTTTCAATATCCGTACCTGTCAACCATGCTGTAACTGATATTCTCAATCTGGCTTCATTTTTTGGAACAGTTGGATATCTGATAGGCTGTGCAAAAACTCCTTCATCTATCAAAAATTCTCCAAACTCCATGGCAAGTTTTTCTTTTCCTATGATTATCGGTATGATGTGTGTTTTAGATTTGATTTCGTATCCTATACTTTGTAATCCTTTTGATAACTGAATGATGTTTTTTTCTAGTTTTATTTTTTGTTTTTCTCTGTTTGATTCAAATCTATCTAATGAGTGTTCTATCAAAAATGAAGGTAATGCTGATGTATAGATAAATGATTTTGATTTATTAATACATAAATCAATCACATTATTTTGTGATGCTACATATCCTCCAAATGATCCTAGTCCTTTACTTAAACTACTAATGTACAAATCAATATTTTTTCCATCATTGAGATAATCTGGAGTACCTTTTCCATCTTTACCTATTGTAAAATCTCCATGTGCATCATCTACAATTGTAACTGCTTTGGATTTTCCTGCTAACTCTGTAATTTGTTTTAGTGATGACAAGTCTCCATCCATACTAAACACTCCTTCAGTAATTACAAACTTATTTTTTGCTTTTTGTTTTAATTTCTTTTCTAAATCATCCATATCATTATGTTTATAAATTGAAATTTTTGCATCTGATAATTTACATGACTCTATAATGCTTGCATGATTTAATTCATCACTAAAAATTAAGTCACCTTTGTTTGCAATTGTGGATATTGCACCAAGATTTGCCATGTATCCTGTAGGGTATATCAAACTATTTTGTTGTGATTTATGTTTTGCAAGTTTGTCTTCTAATTTTTTGTATGATTCGTCATTTCCTGATACTAGTCTTGAACTTGATTGTAGTTGTTTTGTTTGAATTTTAGTTGTTGGAATTCCTAGGTAATCATTTGAACACAAATTTAGTAATTTTTTTGTATTTATTGTAATGTGTGATCCTTGAGATTTCCCGTACTTTAATTTCCGATACAGGTTATTTTTCTTTATTTTATCTAATTCTGAATCAATAAAATTCAGTTTATGTTTGTAGGCCAATTCTCTCAATCATTTCAAGGTCTTTTTCAGCCTCATTTCCATCCATTGTTAAGTATCCTGCAGTAATAATGCCATTTGCACCACTTTGAAGTAATTCCTCACCTGCATCACCTAGCATCGTTTCCCTGCCTCCTGAAATTTTGATTACTGATTCAGGCAATAGAAATCTGATCACTGCAAACATTCTGATAATCTCTGTATTTTTTAATTCAGTTTGTAACTCTAATGGTGTTCCTGGAACTGGAACTAGAATGTTGATTGTTACTTCTTCAGGAAATAATCTTGCCAACTCTAATGTTAATTCTAATCTTTGTTCTCTTGTTTCCCCCAGTCCTATAATTCCACCTGTACATAGTTCTAATCCGGCCTCTCTTGCAATTCCAAGTGTCTTTAGTCTATCATCGTATGTATGAGTGGTACATATTTCTGGAAATTTTGATTTTGCAGTCTCTAAATTATGATTATATCTTTTTACATTGAGCTCTTTTAATTTTACAGCTTGCTGCATGGTTAGAAAACCTAGACTGCACTCTACACTTATTCCAACTTTATCATTAACATCTTGAATAATTTTACAAACTTTTTCAAAGTCTTTTGGAGATGGTTCCCTCCATGCTGCAACTAGGCAATATGATTCTGCACCCTCTTGCTTTGCTTTTTTTGCCTTGTCTACTACTTCTTCGGGAGTTGGTAATTGATATGACTCTATTCCTGTATCAAAAAATGCCGATTGACCACAAAATGTACAGTCTTCACTACATGCATTTTTTTTAATATTGTTTAGTTGTTCAACATCCACTTTTTCACCATTAAAATCTCTAGTAATTTCATTTGCACATTTAGCAAGATCTTTTAAATTCTCATCTGGAATATTTAGTAATTTTTTTGCATCTTCAGCAGAAATATGGGTTCCTGCAAAAACCTTTTCTTGACACTCTTTGATAAATTCTAAAACACTCACAATTACTTTACTTGTTTTTCCATTTATAAAAATAA
>Ga0209556_1001229_pt1 | contig 14018 bp, 12 predicted proteins | sample SaaInlV_150m_DNA_5_FD_184652 | JGI IMG/M metagenome (GOLD analysis project Ga0209556, IMG submission 184652) | Marine microbial communities from expanding oxygen minimum zones in the Saanich Inlet - SI037_S3LV_150m_DNA (SPAdes) (version 2) | ecosystem: Environmental > Aquatic > Marine >...
TCTAGTTCAGCTAATCTAACTGGTCTGCCGATCTTTGGCTCTGTTTCTGGTGCAAAACCTCTTTCCACAGCTCTTTTAACCTCTGGAAGTAAGTCTTTAGTCGCTTGAGCAACAGACTCACCGTCTTTAACGCGCCTTGCTGCTGCATTAATAGCGTCTGATATAGGGCCTTTAGTATTAGCCAGGGCCGATAGTGTTGCTAATGTTTTCTCATCATCAGTCAATCGAGCAATGTTTGCTTGTGTGTCTAGTATGTTTCCAGCTTCACTGATCTTTGTCTCTTGCTCTGCTAATGTTCTAAATACTTGCTTATCTTTTTTAAGCTTTTTTATTGTAGAATCAATGACTTTGGCACGTTCCTTGAACAATGACTCAGTGATCTCAATACCACCAAACAGATCGTCTGTCTTAGTTGTTGAAAATCCTGCCGCCTTCATATCTTCAACCATCAATCTAGCCTGGAATGAATTAGCTGGCTTTAGTTGTTTCAATGCTCTGATTGTAGCTGCTTGTGCTGCGGCATCTTCAATTAAATCACCAACAATAGCACCATACTTATGACTAATAACATCGTCAATAACCATCTTAAACGCAACATCATCTAGTTTTGATAACCCTTTAGCGTCTCTAACCAGAGGTGAATTAGGTGGAAGATCATCTAAACCTTTACCAGTACCCCTAAGAACCTTGGCTGCATCAATAGCAGTTCCTTTGTTGTCTGCAATATTACGCAAAGCAGCATACTCTCTAACAAAGGCTGGTGAAAACCCATCTTTCTCTCTAAGAATAAAAGCCGATAGTCCAACTTCTTGAGCATCTTCACCTATTAGTCTTTTGGCTAGTGCCAGTCTCTGGTGTCCGTCAGCAACAAATCTTGTTCCGTCTGCTCTTTCCCATACTAAGATTGAGTCAGCTTTAATTGCTTCCCACTTGGTTACGCCTTTAAGTGCGTCTGTTACACCGAGTTCATCACCACCAGATTTATATTGGAACGTCTCAGCATCAACTTGAATTTCTCTTGGATCAACCTTTTGCGGTTCAGCACCGCCTAGAACATCGTCCAAATCTTTTTGTGCTACAGTCTCCCCTTTTTCAAATGCTTGTGCTACTTTGGTTTGTGCAGCAACGTGTACGGCTTCTGGATTAGTAGCTGTCTTTCCAGTGGCATCAGCAACAACATTAGCATCTTCCATAGACTTAACATAGAAGTCTAATACATGAGCTTCTTGAATTTGACCACGCTTAATTAACTTAGCTTTAGCTATGGCTATCTTTGATAGATCAATAGTAACACTACCACCTGCTCTGATTACACCAGCAGCAACAGTTGATGTCATAATTCTTATTGCAGCATCTTTCAGACCATATTGTTCATTACCGATCTGATGTTGAAATTCGTATATCTTAGGTGCAATAGCTGTTTCAGAAACAAAAGCCAAGGCAGATTCAATCTTAAAGCCGCGCCAAGCATTCTGTGCAATACGACCACCAACACTAGCACCACCAGAGAACGGCAATGTAGCTAATAATTCTGGATCCATGAAATAAGCGCCCATACTAGCGACATTACCCAGGAACACATCTTCTGTTTGTGAACGATCTTGTAGCTTCTGTAGATCAACATTCATTTGTTTCAGTTCAGCATTACGCTTTTCTGACATTTGATTCCAAGTTACTAAACCAGAGTCTGGGTATTGCAGCTGTAGTTTTGTGATAGTGTCGTTCTGTTCTTCGTAAAACCTTTTATTAAGATCGAAGTCTTTAAGCTGTGTTTCCCCAGCCTTCTTTTTAGCACCAACAATTTGATGGGATAAGAACCTTGTGTTGTATTGTTCGTCACCTGTTATATCATATAACAACTTAAACTGATCTTTGATCTTGTCTCTGTAATTTAATGACTCAGCTAAACCTGTGTGTTGGTATTTTGCAACATCCCAAGCAAGATCTACGTTCTCACCTAAAGTACCAAGCTTGTCTGTTTCTTCACTAGCTGGATTTCTCAGCGCATGATTGTTAAAGTTCTCTTGGCCTTTACGGTCAAACACCATCATTTGGTTTTCTTCCTATTCTTCTTCTTTTCGTATATCTTTTCTTTTCTCTGGCGCTCTGCTTCGGATTTTTTAGCATTAACCTTATCCATAGTCTCATCATCATAGATTAGATCAGCAAGCTTGCCTACTGTGTTGTCAGTTATTGTTGTGGCAACATCTAATACACCATCACTGATAGTGTCTATCAAGTCCACTGCATCATCTACTAAAGAGGTTTCTTCAACCACCTCATTGCCTTGTTCATCCACAACCTTGTTTGTTATTTCAGACTCTGTTGTTTCATGAGTGAAGCCTAGTGTTGATTCAAAGTGTTTACCGATCTGATAATCTAACAAGAAAGGTTCATTTGTTTTAGAGTCAATCATAACAGCCGCAGCTTCTCTACCTGTTTTAACAGCATAGCGGCCATCGCCCATTGTGATTAGCTGAACATAACCTAGGTTAATTAATTTAACAGCTTCTTCCGATGACATGTCTCTAACGCCACCCATTGCATCAATATCAGCAACAGTTAGGCCTTTCATCCAAGACTCAACTTGTTCCACATCTTGGACTTTGCCTTGTCGGTCTCTTGGTAATTCGATTCTAAATTCTTTATCCCAAGTGCCGCTACCTTGAATCTCCATATCAGCATAGCCACCAGTAAAGTCAATGATTGCTTTATTTAAGAGTTCTTCATCTGTCTCGTTGTCTTTCAATGCACCATACTTGCCAGCTTCAACCATGTACTGAGCATACAAAGCCTTAGTGCCGTTTATGATAGTCTTATGCTGCTCTGGCATATCTGCTTCTAAGTAAGTTAGGCCGATCTTCTCATTGATCTTAATGTCAAAGTCTTTAGCAATAAGATTAGGATGATCTTTCATCATGTCTATGCCTTTAAGCATATCTGTAGCTACATCCATGCTGTGAGCAGTTCCAGTTACTACCATGCCGCCAACCGCAGTATAAGCCGTTGTATCGTTTTCAAATACCGCAGCCATTGCATCTGGTGTATCAACACCAAAACCATTAGTGATCACTGACATCATGCCGATAACTTCTTCCCTGTTACCTTCTTTAATAGCGTGCTTTAATGACTTAGCCTGTACTGTTGTTAGTGGTGGAACTTTAACACCATAATGAATACTAGCTCTATTAGCCATATCAACATTCTGTAAGAACTGCTGTGTTAGCTTTTGCTTGTCTGATACTTTTTCTTCTTCTGTCTTAGTAACCAGTTTCCCTTCTACAATCTTGCTGTGTCTCAATAGATCAAAGTTAATCTCTGGTAATGGAGCGCCTTCTGTAAGTCCTTGTTTATAAAACAATTCTAAGCCGTTGGTCTTGGCTTCTTCAATCGTCTTAGTGTGTACCTCGTTCAAACGCTTCCATACTTGAGCCTCTGATTCAGTCATGTTCTTTTTGTTTTTAGCCTGTGCTAGTTCGTTAGCTTGAGCTTCTGCGGACATAGCAATAAACGGAATATACGCATTTGAAAATGATTGAATACCTTTTATATCGGCTTCGTGTTCTGTTCCAGCACCAACCTTTAATGCCGCTTCTAAAGACTGCGGATCTGGTAAGTGTCCTTGATCAATAACCGAATTAAAACCATCCAGCATATCTTTAGCTGCTTTAGTTTTAAGTGCTAGTTCTGATGACTTCTTGGTTGCTATCTTATTAAGCTTTGTTTGTTCTGTTGAGATCAAGCTTTTCATCTTGGCTTCAATAGCTTCTTGAGATGTTTCAGTTAATGTGTCGTGCTTTTCTTTTATGAATAGATCCAAGCCTTTTTGAGCTTGTTCAATTCCTTGTGCTTGTAGTGTTCTCTCAAATGATCCTACGATTCCAGCCGAGTATGCTCTTTCTTCAAAGGCATCTTTAAGCTTCTCAACCGCAGTAGCATCCATTAGGTTGTTTTCTACAGCTTCATCATACATCGCATATAGCTGTGTTTGATGTTTAGCATATCCCTCTACGCTGCCAGACTTAACTTCAGATATTGCCAACTTGTCTGTGTCTAGTAGATTCTTAGTGATCGCAGCAAAGCTCGCTTCTTTGTTCTTTTGGAATATGTTGCCTTCAACTTGCGCTCTACCTTGTGATCCTAGTGCGTAAAACTCTTGAGTAGCATGGGGTATTAAAGCTGAGTCCATCTTTGACATTAAACCTTTCTTATAGCCACCTAATGCTGTGTCATAAGCCGTTACATCATAAGAGTTCTCTCTTTGAATACGCGATACATTCTCTCTAATATCAGTTTGAATTGCAGCGGCATAAGCCATTCTCGCGCCTTTGTTAAAAGATCGTGAATAGATTGTGCTGTCATCTTGCATAACCACACCAGAAGTTTTACCTGCTGCTGCCATTTGTCCAGATGTCTCGCCTTGTAGTGCCGCAGCTCTGTCCATTGCTGTTTGTTGAGTGTTAGAAAACTGCTCTAATTGACTAGCCAAAGACTTAAAGCCTTGAGCTTCTTCATTATTCATACCAGTTCTTTGATACTGTACCTGTCTCTGGTATTGAGGAATATTAATCGCCATTAGGCTGGGCCTCCTCTTGCTGCTGTTCTTTCACCATACTTCAATAGAGTATTTGAGGCGCTTGTATAACCAGACTTGGCAGCGTAATTGCCAGAAGTTAAATACTTGCTTTGAGCTGATGCTGTGTTTGAACCAGCCAGTGCTTGATCATAACCAAACATATCAATATTGCTCTGGATCATTCCCGAAGGTGATCCTGCCATTGTAATTCCTTGTGCGCCACGACCTGCTCTTTGTGTAGCTATTGTAGCAAGTAACAGTTGTTTTCTTTGTAGTTCTTGATCGGCTGCTTTGTCTGCTTCTTGTTCTGCTTGCATCTGATACTGGACTTCTTGTGCTTGTCCTGCTCTAACACTGCCTAACATTGACATAGCTGCTGTGCCTGCTGACCATGCACCAGAGCTAATACCTAAGAAGCCTGTTGATGCTGCCGCTCCTCCTATTGTGGGTGATCCTATTGCTTGCATTGCTGCTACCGAACCAAAGGCTGGTGTTGCTGCGCCTGCTGCTGGAAGTAATGTCGATGTACTTGCCAAGGCTGGCGCTGCTGTCATTGCACCGTATAACGCATAACCACCATAAGCGACTGCTGCTACCGTTGCTACTTTTTTAAATGTCTTTCCCATTATGCTTCAAACTCCACTGCTAATCCTAATATTGTCATTGGTAGTGGATCTTCCTGCGTAATTGTTACTTGCGATAATCGATCCCAACCCAGTAAATAAACCTCATGTATGCCTGTATAAACCGTTGGTGTTGTTCCTAAAATGCCAGTACCAAACTGTCTGTCTGGCAAGCGTTCACCATTAACAAACAAACCTAGTGACTCATACACGTCAGCCACCACTTTAACAATTCTTTTCTTACGAACCAGAGTCGGCCCATCTTGGAAGTCCTGGTTAATTGGCATGGTTTTAATCTCTATGTCATAATCCAAACCCACTTCTATTGTTGTCGCTGTTCTTGATAAAGTAATGGAGCCAGAGCTGGGGGTGGCATTCGGCATCACTGCATCATCAGCCACTACTCGACATTCTTCATCGTTAAGATGAGCCAGTCCTGTTATTGTGGCGCTTGGGGTGATGGTCTGATACTTGTTAGCATCCATGAAAGTATTAACATTTAAACTCTCAAGATAGTATTTTGTGGCACTGTTAATTGTTCTTTTAACCAACAAGTACACTTCATCCACTACCGTACAGACGGACTCTACTGTGCCTGCTGTAGTCCATTTAGTCCAGCCAGATACTTCTTGATTTCTCAGTGTATTAAACACCGCCATAGTGCCATCTGCATTGACGATATAAACGTAATTAGAATCGTCTGTAGTCGTTCCTCTTAACACATCCATATCAACAGGTGAATTAAGCAAATTAGATGCTACAATCGAAGTTGTGCCAGCCGTATAAGCATCTTCTGTGTAAGTGAATAAAAACTCTCGTAAGGACTTACCGGTTCTATCCATAAAGATAGTCGCACCATCAATAGATTTAGGTGGAATTGTGGATGATCCGTATAGTGTTTGTCGTTTTACTGCACTCTTAGAAGGCGTGATCGGACTGTCTGGCATCATAAATTCACCACCTGTTGTAAACACTTGTAAATGTCGGCCTGGGAATATAGCCGTAATAGCGTTTACTTGATCCGTGTCCAGAGTAATGTCCACTAATTCATCATCAAGGCCAGTGCCTATGGCAAAGTTATAGAAGTCTGATACTTTAGATCCCCACATGGTTTGAGGACGAGACTTAGAGCCACCAAACCACATTCGACCCTCATGGAAGGTAACACTCTTAGGCCAGCCTTTAGCAGATGACCATACATCAACAGCGCCAGAGCCATAATCAAACTGTGGAATGTTGGATAAAGTAATGGTTGATAAAGTCCAAGACGTGTGTGAGCCACCACGAACCAGTTTAGCCGGTGCATGATCTTCATGGACAATAATCATGGTGTCGGCTGATTGCGTCCACTGCAATTCAAACAGTTGTGCCGAAGTGTAGGTTGTTGTTACATTGGCTTGTGACACACCATCCTTAAACACCTCAATGTTGTTGTTGGTAAACACCATCAAATAGGTTTGTTCAACATTAAAGGCAAAGGCAGCGAGTCGTGCTGACTCTCCAATATCATCCACGTAAGCAAAGCCTGGTCGTCTCTTGAGTCCGCCTTGTGGTGTTGATACAACATTAATCGCTGAAGCTGCGCCTTGATAGTAATGCTTGATATCAGTACGTGCCGCCAAGCGAGGATCTAACATCCCCGAGTTGAAGTTAGTCTGCAAGCTTAATACTCTAGGCATTATCGAACCTCAGTAAAAGGTGAGTCTAAAATAGAATCATTTGGCCTTGCTTGTGAATCAACATACTTAGATCGTCTTAATTGATCTTCATACATAGTGCGATATTCCTCTGCTTTCGTAGAGTTATCAGTCACTGGGATTGAAAATTGTGTAGCCAGGTGAAATTCCATCAACTTAACAAAGTAAGCCGGTAGTCTTGATTCGTCTGGTTTAAAAATATAGTCGAGTTCTATTGTTGCTGTATTGGCATACAGTTTGTTTTCATAGATCTCAAAGTCTGTGTTTGGGTAAACCTTAATCGCTGTTAAATAACCACTGGGTAAAGAAAAAGCATTTGTCCACTCATTCAATGGTGTTGCGGTTAATTTTGATAAAGATGATTTAGCCGAAGCGAAACGCCAACGATGTAGCGTTAATAAATTCTCATAGGTTGTGGTGTATAAGTTGGAAGCTACTTTAGCCCCTGCACCTGGATCGGTGAATGCGGATATTGTGTCATGTCCGATTAGCAGTAACGCATTGGAACACATTGAAATATCAGTTGCCATTTGTACCCCTTTATAAAATAGCGGCAGTTACCCACCGCTAAGTTCAACTTTGTCTAACTCTTAGTCAGTATCAGTAGCTGCTAACACCGTGCCATCATTTACATCAACAACACCAGAGGCGTTCGTTAAGACGTAATACAAGGCAGCGACAGTCGTTCCACTAGTTGAAGTAATCGCATAGATTAAATCACCAGCAGTCAAATCATCAGAAGCATCATCAAAATAACTTGCGGTATTCAATGTTGCTGCTGTGTCAGTAGTTGAGTAAGTCCAGAAAGTAGGCGAGTCAGAATTACTAGGGCCGACACGCTGTAAGTTTGGATGTGAATATGCCATATTATTCTCCTATTATTGGTAAGAAACAGAAACGATACCGTCACCATCTCTGGAAACTGCACCTGCTTTCATTACACCATTACATAGCCAAGATGTTTTTTGTGCTACATAATTGACTTCCGTCTTGATGTCGATGCCGATAGCCATACCGATTGCTGACTTGTGCCATGCAAAACCTTCCCATGTTGAAGAAGCATACGGTAAGCCACCTTCTGAGCGAGTCTCAATGATGTGCCACTTGAAGCCCATGTAAGTATCAATGTCGCCAGACATTAATGACTTGACACTGACGTAATCAGCACTGGTTGCTGTGGATAAGTTAAGCATATCCTCAAGACCATCAGCACTAACAGCGATGTGACGATCACCTGACGGTACGCCTTTATCGTTAAGGTTCTTAGATGCAGTAATAACTTTACCTAACGTCATGCCAGTTGAACCATGAGCAATCGTGCCTGCTGGTGAAGCTTCTGCTGCAAGAGCATCAATGATTAACTGATCTAATCTACGACCTAACGCACCAGCGATAGTTGCAGATAATTCAGACTTCTCATCAAAGTTGACTTCGGCTTGATCAAAGATGTCAGTGTACTCAGGTGCATTCCAGTTACCTAGTGTGCAGCTGATTAAGCTGTGAGTTACATCCATTGGGGTTACGTCCGCTTGAGATGGCTTTTGATTTGCTAGGCCTTTACCCATTTTGCGGAACTTATAAATGTCACCAACCACGCTATTGCGGATAGTAACGGTGTCTCGTAAAGAACCAGCTGTTTGAAAAGCTTGCTTTACTTCAGCGTCAAATTGTTGTTGAGCGCCACTTGTTAAATTTTTAGACATTACGTCCTCCTATTATTTAAAAAACATACCTTGTGTTCTGGTATCCCTTGCGGGGCAGATCGTGTTACTTCGATCTGGGCTTCTTAAATAGAAGGTGTCCATTTGTAACTTGACTACTATTATTATCTAATTGATAGTATTTGTCAAGGGTTTTAATAAGTGCCAGTTATCGTACTGGCTGACGCACTTTTTTATAACTAACGAGGAAAACTAAACTTGAGGAGAGTAAGGAACCCCGATTAGGCTGTGACCCCTAATTAGCCGTAGTATTCTTTAAATTTACGTTCTACATTTTTTCTAAAGTCCACACTGGTTTGATATTCAGGATTAGCAATGAGTTTTTGCAAGCTCTCTGGTGTTTCCCCTGTTTGTACCGTTGAATTAGAACGTGGGATTGAACCCTCTCTGGTTTTACCCACCAATGCTTCTAATACACCCACACCCATTGCTGATGATGCTAGTGCTTTAAAGCCTTCGTATTGTTCTTGGTCTAAGTTGGCACTACCCCAATCAGCCAAGTCTTTTAATCGACCTTGAGCGTTATTACCCAAAGACTTAATTTCACTCTCACGATCAAACTCTGTGGCTTGAGCTTCGTGTTCTACCCAGCCATGCAACAGTTGAGTAAAAGTATCTTGTGACATATTCGACTCTTTAGCCGCTTCTTGAAACCAAGACATTCGAGGATCTTCCATGTCAAACTCACCTTCTACTTCTTCTGGTAAGCTCAGTTCATATTCATCGGGTGCGCCTGTAAAGCCACCAAACTTCTTTTCTAATTCTGAATAAGCCTTAGCTTGATCATCAACACTGGTGTATTTTTCTTTTAACCACTCTGGACGTTCTGCTTCTACGTCTGGATTGTTCATCTTATCAGCTGCTGCTGTAATATCATCATTTGTTACTGCTTCTGCTTGCGTTTCCACAGGTGTATCTTCTATCAGTGTATCTTCACTCATTTCTACTCTCCGTTTGCTAGTTTAATTTGTTCAAGTATTTGTCGAACTATTTGGTTTTGCCCCTCTCTAATGCCTGCTCCAAACTGTGTGGAATTAACATATAGAACTGGACGTTCAACAGTGATAGAGGTTAGCCTGTTTAAAACAAACTTTCCTGCATCACTACTAAAGCATTGATAGAACTGTGAAGCAATCTCTTGTGCCTTTGCTTCATTATCAGCTCTCATCTGATTTAATTGATCCCCTTCAAGATCCAGCGCTCCCCAGCTTTTATCCATTTATATTTGCGGCCCTTGTTGTGGTTGTTGTGGTTGTTGGCCAGCAGCCTGCGCTTGTTGTGCATTCATCATGTCAGCAGCTTGTTCTTGCATTACTGCTCTTTCGGCAGCCGTCCTTAGTAGCTTCTGTTCAATACCTAGCTTATGTCCTGTCCAGGCTACAATATCTTCTAACTTAGCGCCCAGTCCGAACATCTCTGGCCCGAATGCTGCGCCCATTTCCATGAACTGCTGCATTGATAATAGATCTTCTTGATCCTGCGCTCTGGCTAATGGTGAAGTGTGTTTGATGGTGACTAAACGACCATCGACTTTAACATCATCAATCTTGCCTTCTTTAGACAAAATATGCACCACACGTCTAATCACCTTCTCCACAAACTCAGTTTGCAACCTTGAGAAGGCTGAACCAGCACTCATGACTAACTCTTGCCCTCTAAGGCTCATCTCTGTTGCTGTCTTAGTGGGTGATTCCATGCCACCAAACGGTTCAGCAAACAAGCCTTTGTTAATTCTTTCTCGGTATTCAGATGAGATTAACTCACCGACATTAAAATCCCCTGAACGATCTAGTGGTTTGAGTGTTGGGTTAGAGTTGTCATTTGATCCTACCGGAATAACCGCCCCTGGTTCTAATGTCATTGTGTATGGATTAATCACCCCATCGTCTTGTGCTGTATAAACACCAGAGATAGCGAGTGCTGCATTGCGTAGGGTAAACTCATTAACCTTATTGAGTGTTTTAATGTCTGGTAGTAATTGCATCACACGACCACGACCCAGTGTTTCACCAGGCACGACCATCTCTCTGAATATAATCCAAGGCGATACTTCCATTTCTTCGGTGTAAATGATGTGCTTTTGTTTCTTCTCAATAATGCAAGTGTAGTACATATCAGCTTCTGGCTCATACACACACCCCTCAATGATGGTTATTTTGGCATTCGGTTTAGAAGTAATAAGCTTTTGTGTTTCACTAGATACATTCGCACCTTCCCACTCACGTTCAATGTTACGTGCAGCCGCTTCTCTTTCACGCCAAACCGTTTCAATGCTAGAGTTAGGGCCTTCTTCTGGGTATATTTCAGCTAAAGGAACCGCATTAAACTCAAGGATTGATGCAGCGCCTGGTTTCTTCGAGCGCTCAATCGTCATTGCACCAGTTGAGATGGCTAAGTCTAAGAATGCTTCATGTGTTTGTGTAGCGAAGTTAGAGTGATTGATGTGATCAAAGATAATTCTAGTTGTCTCATCAAGCAAAGTCTGTGCTTCTTCTTTGTGTTCTTCTGCAATTTCACTTCCAGGTGTCAGTATTGACCATCTACGCCAAGGCGGTGTCATTGTTGCTTGCATTCGAGAGGCAAAAGACTGAACACCAATCACTGCGGTTGAATCGAATATGTCTCGGTTCTTACGTTGACCTGCCGAATAAGAGTTAAACGTCTCTCTTTGGGGTAAGGTGTATTCGTAACACTCTCTTAAATGATCAATCCAAGGTGCTTTCCTTGCTTTAGCCACATCGAACCGATCAATCAGTTGCTTAACTGTACCTAATTTCTTGGGTATTTTGTATTCCATAGATTATCCTAGTTTGTCTGATACGCCCATAGCTGAACCAGAGATCAGTGAACGTCTGCCATCACGTAATCTCTTTTTCTTTTTACTTGATCCTAATGTTTCTTTAGTTGCAGATCCTGTTGGTGACTTCTTCTCAAGAGCGCTAACATCTTTTTGTATTTCAGATGATGATTTCCCAGTCATTGCACCTTTAAATGCTGTATTTCCAAGATCCTGAATTTCTTGAGGTGCTTTGTTTCCTTGAGGGTCTTTCCACTCCATCGGAGGAGGGCCTTTTTTAAATATTCTTCTTACGCTACCCATTATCCTAGTCCTGTTTTAAGACCTGTCTCTTGGCCACTGAACAATGAACGTCTGCCGTATCGACCCGATACTCTTGTGCGTTTTCTCTTAGCGTCTTTTTCTGCTGTTGTTGGTTTAAGTCCTGCTTCGGTTGTTGATAGTGAAGCTCTGCCTGTGCCTGCTTTAGACTTCTTTGCTGCATCTAGCTTAGTATCGACCTTTGCTGTCTCTGTACGCACTCTGTCTCGATAAATAATAGTAGGTGCTGGTGTTGGTGGTGCTTTAGGTTTGCTGAATAATCCGCCCATTTTGTTTCTCCAAATAATTAAATAACTGCCAAGCTGTGAACAGAAACCATTTGCGAACCCCTAGTATTGCTTTCACTTGTTCTACACAAGTGCTTACAGTAGGCCAAGGCGCTCTTATTCGTTTTGAGTCTCGCCACACTTTGAGATACAGTATAGCACTACAATCTGTATTTGCAACTACATTTAGTATTGAATCGTACTTACCAAAATTAAGCACATCAATGTCAGTGTGTCCTAAATGTGGATAATAACCAATCCAGTTAAAGCCATCCCATCTAACCGCATAACAATGCCTAAAGCCTGGCTGTAAATACTTAGCCCACCAGTATTGCATATCACCTTGTTCAAAGACGATGAACCAATCAATAAATGACTGATCCCAAGTATCGAGTAGTGCTTGTTGTTTAAGCCACACTAAAACACACTCCACTCTTGTTTCATTACTGCTTGCGTATTCAAACCCATTTCCTTTTTATCTCTCCAGGCTACTGCAAAGTATCTCCAGCTATCACCACCATGTGAACTCCAGTCATGAAGCGGCCTGTCTTTAAAAACCCTTTTGTCCTCGTCATACTCGCAACGGTAATAGCTCAAGGCCCTCAGTCCATCAGCGCAGCGTTTCTCGTCAAAGTAACATCTAGGGAATATTCGTCTTGCTGCTTCAATACCGTCCATGATCGGAATGTTTGGCGTTACTCTGAACACAATACCCATCTGTCTTGCTTGATCCTTTCTGGTCTTGCCGCTTGTTAGTTCTCTTACCTGGATGTCATGTGGTGCGAAGTGATCCTTGAAGGTGATTGAGTGTTTATCTCTGAAGTCATGCAAGTGGTTGATGTAGTGTTGTAGTCCTTCACCAGAGTTCTCATAGTAACTGATAACTCTAAGCTCTGTTCCTGCTTGCTGCACCATCCATATTGCTGTTGCGTCTGCTATGCCTAGATCCCAGAATGTACTGACTGGAAGTATTGGATCAATAGGTACTCGACCTATGCGCCCACCTTCTCTTGCAGCTTCGATCTGCTTGCCGTAGTATGTTCCTTTTTGATTCTCTAAACACTCACCTTCCCAGATGTGATCGTACAACACCTTGTCTAGCTTCATTAGGTGCTTGCGTTCCTTCTCTAGTTCTTTTGGAAACCATGGGTTGTCCGACCAGTTCACCTTCACAACATAAGAATCTTCTGGTGGATTGAGTACGAACCTTTGGTATGTTGGATCTAATTCATCACTAGGGTTGAAGCTTAACCAGATCTCTGAGTTGTTCTTACGAATAGTTGGGATCAATGTATCCCATGAAGTTGATGATACCTTCTCAGCTTCTTCCACCCACACACGATCAATACCTTCCATTGACTTAATCTTGGTAATGTTTGATTTTAGTCCTTCAAAGATGAAGCGACTACCATTGCGGCCAAGGATCTGAGTCTTTTGTACTTCAAAGAACGGATCTAATCCCATGCGCTCTATTGTGTCTGCTAAGATCTGGATCACTGAGTCCTGGATTGATCGCTGCATTTCTCTAGCGCAAAGTATTCTAGTCTTTGTTTGATATGCCTGCATGATCAGCAGCTGTGCTATTGACCAAGACTTACCAGAACCACGACCACCATAAGCAACCTTGTATCTACTTGGCTGCATGAACGGTTCAAATTCTTCAGTGATCTGGATCGTTAGTTCGCTCATGCAACCTTTCTAGCAAACTCTGCTCTGACATTCTTTAGTACATGACAGATAATATCAACCGTCCAACCATTACCAAGCATCTTGTATCTCTGTGTATTTGATACGCCCTCGGTATATCCATCGGGAACGGTTTGTAAACGCTCACATTCCATTGGTGTTAATTTGCGGTAGGTTGGTGGAGTCACAACAACATTGTCTTTCTGAACGGTGGTCAAAGTATTAGTCTTACCATCTTGTCTAATTTCTAGCCTTTGTTCTGTCTTACCTGCAACACTGCCTTTATGGTCCTGACGTTTTCCATCTTTAATATATCTACCACGCCAAGCGC
>Ga0209556_1001272_pt1 | contig 13683 bp, 20 predicted proteins | sample SaaInlV_150m_DNA_5_FD_184652 | JGI IMG/M metagenome (GOLD analysis project Ga0209556, IMG submission 184652) | Marine microbial communities from expanding oxygen minimum zones in the Saanich Inlet - SI037_S3LV_150m_DNA (SPAdes) (version 2) | ecosystem: Environmental > Aquatic > Marine >...
AAATTATTTAACAAACTGCCACAAGACGAAGTAAACGAAGACGAAGCAATTTATACAGTTGGCGACTCTTTATTGTATCAATTCTATTGTGGCAATTGGTCGGCTTCAGTTAAGGAAATGACGGACAACAATTACAGCACAACTGATTTAATCAAGTATATCAATTCACTAGAAGATTGTGTTGGCGGTTGGTTGGATTGGTTCGACCGTGAATTTTTTGCTGAATTAGGTGCTTCAACTGTTAAATTAAACTAAACTAAAGGGGATATTATGTTATTTATAGAATTTTACGAAAAAAAACTTAACAATAAAATTGGTGAAGTTTGCGGATCTGATAGTTATATACCATTAGATAAAAGAAAAACTGTTAATACGATTTTAAGAGATATAGACTTACTAAAATCATACCACCAAAAAGAATACACGCGATTTAAAATTAAATCCGGTTCTTTATTATCTAATAGCGTTTTATACACTAATTTTTAAAATGGAGAATACTAATGAAGTTAAATATTGAAATTGAAGCAGATAATGCAGCCCTTGACGACTATCCGAGGCGGGAGATCACTAGGATTTTGAGGGATCTTGCAGGTAAAACAGAAAGAGGCATCTATTATGACGGGCGAGAGGTCCCCTTGTATGATCTTAACGGTAACAAAATTGGGTTTTGCAAGATATTTTTAAAAAAGGGGGAATACTAATGAACGTTGAGAAATATATATTTGCGATACACAATGAACGTAAAGTGTTAATTAATTTAATCAACCACAACCGGAGATTTGCAAATCAACACGCAAAAATTATGTATGACCGGATCTCCGGTATACAAGCAATAGCGCGAATTGACCCTGAACTGGGTGAGGATTACATTAGAGTGCACCGTGCATTACACAACAGCAAAAATATTTATTATTATAGTCTTTGGAGGTATTTATGATTGAACCATATATAAATCACGACCGAGTGAACCATCTTACCAAATGCCATCTGCAGCATTTACAAAGAATAGGAACGCTACAATTACCCGAACCCGAAGAGCCAGATTTACTACAGAACTTTGATACTTTTATACAAGTTAATTATAACGAAGAAACGAAGCGTGTAGAGATAAACTATGGTAAAACTAGCTTATCTCTGGTAAGAGCGCAGGCGCAAATATTAAAGAATATGCTAAAAATGGCATTAAATTAAGTGAGTGCTTTTGGTCAGCTGATATTTTCTGCTACCTGCATTATCTCGTTTTGGATTGTAAAAATACTCCACAGCTGGATAATGTAGGCGCTTTTGCGCTTTTGGCGCGATAGCGCCGCTAAACCGTTTTTTATCCAGCTAGTCAATCCGTAACCAGCTGGAACAACCAAAACAGCAGAAAAACAAAACTTTCCACTTTGTGGAACACCACAAAATGATATATTCCCAGCAACTACCAAATGATCTAGCGGTGTAAGCCGTGATGAACCCAAAACAAACTACCACGAGCGTAAGCGAGCAGATAATTAAATCCATATCGCTGTTGCTTTTAATGCTGGTGGGTCTTTTTCCACGAGCATTAGGCTTTAAAAGAGCTGTTGCGGCTTTTTCGCAAGTGCTGCGCTAGGGATGGTAACAATTTAGTGCTATGGGCGCTTTTTCCATAGTACCGAGCGTCTAGCGAGTTGTGGACAGCCCGTTTAAGCGCCCAAAAACAGAGGGTAACTAACAAAAATAGCTGGAAGCAAAAGGCAGCTAGTACCTCAATCGTCCAGAAGCAAAAATAGCGGGAAGAACTAGGTCAAGAGCAAAAATAGCGGGAAGAACTAGGTCAAGAGCAAAAATAGCGGGAAGAACTAGGTCAAGAGCAAAAAAAGGGCAGTTAGTACCTTTATCGCTCTAAATTTACCAACAAGTGATGATTTCAGGGCATTATGCTGTGTGGCAGAACACAAATACCAGATGTGCGGTTAAACCAAGACACCAATAGGAGGGTAGCGCACAATCAACATTGTAGCGGTTGGGCTAACACTCAAAAATCGGAATGCCGTTGATTTAACACTCTGTAATTGAGTTGAAACACCAACTGCAGTTGAGTTAACACTCCGTAATAGCCAAAAAAGTGTGGGCGTGAGTACAAAATAGAAAAGTATCAGAATCTGCCCCCCTCCGCTCAGTCGCTTGCAGGGTGGGACACTTTGGGACAAGCTGATACACTTTGGGACGAGCGTCGTGGCTGTTGCTGTTGCTGTTGCTGTTGCTGTTGCTGTTGCTGTTGCTGTTGCTTTTAGGAATGCGTGGTAAGCTGGACTGTGGGGAATGTGCAGATGGATATAGGAATTATGCTGGCGAATGAGCCCCACAAGCGAGTGAGGGTATGCACAATACAAAGCTGTACGGTAATTTCACTTGGCGGGATACGAGCGAGTTACCTAAATGCAAGAGGCGTGACAGGGCTTTTTCTGGCACGGCTGTTGCTTTAGGTAACGGCGAGGGTAGTGCTAGGGGCGCTGTGGCTGTGGCTGTTCGAGCGCAAGCGAGCAGAGATCCGAGCGAATGCGAGCAGATGATGCTCTCCGTCCAGCCAGCACCGAACTCTGAGAGCTTTTAACATAATGCTGTGTTATGCGACCCCGAGGCACAAGGGGGGATGTTGCGACCTTGTGGAGCAATAGCGCATAATGCCGCATTATGTTACAAGCGTAGGCATCTAGCAAAGACAATGCTGGTGGGTCTTTTTCCACGAGCATTGACGTGCGTCCGTGAGTCTAAAGGGGTGTGTCTGCGATTCCAATTCCAACTACCGTTTAGAGACTTAGTGCAGTACATAGTTAGTTACCGTGAACGAGAGGAGCTTTGCCAAGGCAGCGTACCGATAATGCAAGAGGCGTGACAAGGGCTTTTTCCTTGGCGCGGCTGTTGCTGAGGGCAGATGACTGGCGAAGAGTAGCGAGGAGCGGTAACTAACTATGCACGCACTAGGGCGGATTGTCACGCACTAGATCTGATAGTCTGGGGCTTTGGCTTTTAGTCTTGGCTTTGAGGACTCACGGCGCTTTTTCCGTGAGTCCTGCTGGCATCTAAGGCTGGTGGCTTTTTCACCAGCCTTAGGCTTTTAATGCTGGTGGGTCTTTTTCCACGAGCATTAGGCTTTTTCGCTTTTAAGGCTGGTGGTGCTTTTCCACGAGACTCGAGACTGCGTTAAGGATGGTAGTGGTTTAGTGCGCTGGTGCTTTTCCAGCGTACCGACCGTCTAGGGAGCCACGAACAGCCTGACCCGTAGGGGAACGCCCAAAAGTGTGAAGGATAGTAGAGTCTAAAGGAAATGCTCCAAAGCGTCAAAAAAATGACGGAAATGCTCAAAATCATATGAGAAATGCTTGAAACTGAGCTTTTCGCCTTTTCTGCAAGAGGCGTGACAGGGCTTTTTCTGGCACGGCTGTTGCTGTTTTTTCTGCAAGAGGCGTGACAGGGCTTTTTCTGGCACGGCTGTTGCTGTTTTTTCGCTTTTATGTGCTTTTATAAAGCAAGCCAAAGAGCATAACTCAAAATGAAGGAAATAGGTCATAAAGCCTCCAGGCTTTATGGCTGGATAGTGTGATGCTGTTGCTTTTGATGCAAGAGGCGTGACAAGGGCTTTTTCCTTGGCGCGGCTGTTGCTGGGACTCTCCAATAGCGTATGAACTCGAAAACTCTTAATCCTCTAACTCGCCGTCAATGTAGGGTAGATCCTTGTCATCATCCCCAACAAACTCTACCTTTAGATTTAAGTCTGCCTCTATATGAGCCTGTACCTGATCTGATTGTCCGAGGTAATTCTTACCCAGCCAAATCAATAAAGTCCTATCCCCTTTCTCCACTGCAACCTCAAATTGTTTCTTTCTTAACAACAACTTACCTCCCTCTGATTCCCTTTTTAGATAAGTCCCTAAGTTCATATCTAAGTCTCTACGGCAAGCACCTCTCAAAGTTTCATCGCTTACGCCCAAAACACGCTCGATTTCCCTCGCTGTCATCATCATTTTTGCCATCTCTGCAACTGCGCCCCAATCAATTATAGTCTTAACATTATTAGCTATACCGCCACTTGGATTTTGAGCAATTTCAGCCTTATCAGCTATATTAGGTCTATTAGCTAATCTAACCTGACCATTACGAAGCTCCTTAGCGTCAAACTGTTCATTTCTAGGCACTTCCGCCTTTTTCTTTCTAATTTTCATCGTCAGTAATCTCATACCCATTAACAGCCAAATGGTACTTTAGCGCATATATAATTTCCTGTGTAGTTGATCTATAATTCTCTCCTGCCAACTCCCTCATTGCATCCCACATTTCGTTAGGCATACGCACACCCCTCATCTTATTACCCTCTGGATCTTTCAGCATCTATTCTCTCCTATTAAGTTTAGTCTCTATTATACATTCCTGTAAAAAAGTGTCAACACCTGTCTTAGAATCAATAATAATTACGTTCACGCCCACTTTCTGCATCTTTGCTATTACCCTCTGCTGTAATGGTCTGGGCTTCTTACCCTCTGACTTTAGCTCTATGAACCATACCTTACCCCCTAATATAGCAACACGGTCGGGCACTCCTGCAATAGCGCTTGTGAACTTTAAAAACATACCTCCAGCGCTCTCAAACTTCTTCTTAAAATATCCTTCAATTTTACTTTCTAACAACCTAAACTCCTTTTAAAAAAAGACGACCTACCACGCTCAAAAGCGACCTCACTATACCAGCTAATCACGTAGTAAAGCACCAGCACCCCCCTATACACAACCTTAGGCAATTTCACCTACAAACAGATAGATAAGTATACATAGAGGGTTTTAGTGCTTTACTATATATAATACTCCTTTAACCTTTAGCCATCAGCCACTTAGCTCAAAAAGAAAAGCACCGAGTAAAGCACCAAAAGCACCAGTAAAGCACCAACACCAAAATCCTGAAATCCCAAAAACACGAGTAAAGCACCGGATTTTACTATTTTCTTTGGTGCTTTACTATTTGGATAATTATCGACTTAAAGTGCCCAGAAAACTTTAGTTGGTTTACAGTCCATTTTAGCTTTTCCTTTAACCATATCCACCCCTACATATTCAGCCTCAATTAAGTACTTCAAAGTTTCATCTAAAGAGGCTCCTTTGACCTTAGACTTCCTCGCTAGTACTGTTCTTGTGATGTAGCCTCTATCCAAGAACTCTTGATGATGCCCTCTAGTGAACTTATACGTTTTGGCTTGCTTTATAACTTCCAGCAACTTCATTGCGCCCTCTTCGAATTTCCCTGCGGTGGCGTTTTTAGCTATAGTTTCGGACATATACTTTATTTGATGCCGCATAAATGCTGTTGACCACACCGCTAGTTCTTTTGTTACTACAGGTTTATCTTTATCTTTGGAGACTGCTAACAGCATTGCTATCTTATGCGCTTGCTCATCTGCCCTACCCCATAGCGCCGCTTCTAGTTCCGATTTTCTGATATGCTCTTCGGCTTTGTTAGAAAATTGTAGTAGCGTTTCTAGTGCCGGTTCATCTATCGGTACTGTGTATGGGTTATCAGGAGTGTAGAAGTTCTTAAAGTCTGTTACCCCATTTTCCATTGATGCCACCCAGTCCTTTAGTGGTTGTGGTATCTGCTGCTTAGGTGTGAATACTTTGTCTGGCATATCTTCGGACTGTAAGAATAAGAACCTGTTGAACATACCACTATGTATGTCCTTTTCCTCTACTGCTTCAAAGAGTGCGCTGGCTGTTGTTGCGCCAATGACCGTGAGGAAAGGGTTGTTTATGTCCTCAAGGTCGTTTTTGCTGTCTGCGTATGCTTTTCCAAAGAAGATATGGTCTGCGGCTGTAAAGCACTCCATCATAATATCCACAATCTGCCTTGAATGTGGCGATGCGTCTGAGTGCATAACGCTGGATAACCATAGTCCAATTTCATCTGTAGAGACTAACAAATTCCCTTGATTCACCAGTTTTTTATGTAGTGCTGCTCCCGATGCTAGTCTACTCACAATTGAGTTTGCCATTGACCCCGTTAGTATTTCAGTAGCCGCTCGTAGAGGAGCGTTCTTGCCGCTGGAGGTTCTACCAACTAATACTAGATATAAGTTACCCCGTAATCCTGTAGGGGTCTGGTATAAGTTCTTAGTAGCCGCTGACAATACTGACAACATTGTGCCTAGCGCCAAAATTGGTTGAGGTCTCGTGCTATTGGATATTGTGTAATCTAAAATAGCCTGTGCAATTTTGGTCGGTGCTGATAGTAACGCTGTTGGGAACTTGTCAGCCTTTGTGTATGTTTCAGGCTCAATTGGGTCTAGCAGTTCAACACTCTGTATTTCTGCTGAGGGAAACTCCTCTATTACAGCTAAATTTAGATTACCCTCCCAGCCACTATCAATTGCTAGTTTAACTAGCGTCCGTGCTGTAATACCATTGGTATAGTCTGGGGTATAGCTATCCCACTTAGCTTTCGTTAATGCTTTTGGGTCATAACTACTACCTCTCTGACTCCACTCAACAACCTGTTCATAAGTGCCACCTGCTGCATTTACTGCAGTCATTACGGTATTCCACTCGTCATAAGTGCCGTCTGGATCTATTACTTCTAACAGAGCGTCTATCTCTTCCAGCTCTAGCTGTGAACTTGCTTCAGCATCTTCAGTTGGCTCCACTTTTAGGTCAAATGCTTCGATTATATCTTCTACCGAGTATGAGACCCAGCTTAATGACTGATCTTTTAGTTTTGTACGAGGCTTATTGTACTTTGATTTTGTGTTTGTTCCATAAGGCATTCTTGCCCAGCGAACCATTCCTTTTGAACTTGTATCGCCACCAGCTTTATCCGCCAGGGCATTGCAGAGCCTTGTCGCATAAACTCTATCAGTCACGGGGTTTATTAGTTTGTAGATGTATTGGTAATTATTAGGGCTTGATTCAATAATGTAGGTGGGATCTAAAGGTAGCGTGCCTTTTTTGGCGCTTGTAACATCATCGATCATCATAAAGTGTAGAGCCGCCGCTCCAGAAGCTGAATACCCTTTTTTCTCTGATAAGTTATATACTGAGGACACACCTACATACAAGTTCATAGCTTTATTTAAGGGCTTGGGGAACTTAGAGCTTAAAACTATAGGATGCCATTGACCTGCATTTTTTGGGTCGTTAGTAAAACCACACACAACAGGATGAGCACCCTTTGGCAAATTATCAAACAAGGCATTAACAAATTGGCTTGGATTATTTATCACTATCGCACTCCACGTTACAGCTTTCTTGCAAATACTCCTCCAGCGTTTTTAATGTTTTGTAGTTGGGATTTACATTAGTACCTTTCCTAATATCTGCAATAGTGTTTCGAGAGATCCCTGTTTTCTCTGAGACAATATCTAAACGTCTGTCCTGCAATGCTTTTCCAATTTCTTGTAGTGTCATAATACCGCCCTTAAAAATAATTTAGAATAAAGTGAAAATAAACCTTGACAATGCACATTATAGCGTGTAATATACACAATGTCAACTCATTCCACACAAATACTTTAAGGAACCACTATGACCATTGAAAAAGATATAGCAGAGATTAAGAACCTATTAACAGCAATTGGCAATATGATTGCTGACAACTTACCCTCAAATATTGATGAACCCACGTCAAAGAAACCAGCGCCAAGAAAACCAGAAACAGAACCTAAGCCAAAAGCCAAACCAAAAGCCAAACCAAAAGCTAAACCTAAGCCAAAACCCGAAATTGACGTAGAACAGTTACGGGACGATCTACTGTTGATGCTAACAGATAAAGCTAAACAGGGTTACAGGAAAGAGGCTCAGAAAATAATGGCGGGTAAAACTCTTGCAGAGCTAACGCTTAAAGAGATTACTGATAGGTTAAGTGAGCTTCGGGAGTTAGCGCAATGAGTCACGCCAAGATATTCAGCCCCAGCGCCTCCAGCACTTGGCTCTACTGCCCTGCCGCACCAAGAATTGCCGCAGATATAGTAGAAGTGGATAAGGATTGGAGCCTCGAGGGTACAAACGCCCACGAACAAGCGGAGGCACTATTGATGGGGAAGAAAGAGCCCTTCCCAGAACACACCCAAGATCTGGAGCCCTACATAGATCTTGTGCGTGAGTATGCTAATGCCAAAGACGCTATTGTTGCTTATGAATCTAAAGTAGAGTTCACCGAGTGGTGTCCTGATGGGTTCGGTACAGCGGATGCCATTATATTAGATGGCAAAAAACTGTATATCATTGATCTTAAATTCGGTAAAGGTATAGCGGTTAGTGCAGAGAAGAATAGCCAGATGCGCCTGTATGCTTTAGGTGCATTACAAAAGTATCAATTAACTCACGCTATAGATCTTGTTGAAATGGTGATTAGTCAACCACGACTAGACCATCAGAGTCACGAAGTGATGACCGTAGAGGATCTTCTATATTGGGGCGATTGGGTGAAAGAGCGTGTTGATGCTGTACGGGATGAGAACGCACTAGCCGTGCCGAGTCCAAAGAATTGCCAATGGTGCAGAGCTAGATCTGTATGCAGAGCTAGAACACTCTCAATATTAAGTGACTCAGACGAAGATCTATTGAGAGGCGATGACATATCAATGATACTGCCGCTAGTACCCGAAGTTAAGAAGTGGTGTACTGATGTAACAGAGGGCGCACTAAGACTTGCCAACGATGGGGAAGTAATTGATGGCTACAAGTTAGTAGCCGGCAGATCTGTACGAAAATTCACGCCAATAGCTAACGAAGTACTAGCTGAGTTTGGGCTTGGCGAAAACGAAATATACCAACCGAGAAAACTAGCTACTTTAACAAGTATTGAAAAAGCTCTTGGTGGTAAGAAATCAGCCGCAGGGATCTTAGATCAATGCACTGTAAAACCTGTTGGGAAACCAACTCTTGTAAAAACCAGCGACAACAGACCTGAGATAAGCTCTACGCAAGTCGCCTCATTTCCTCTAGGAGAGTAAATATGTTTATGTTAAAAAATGTAAGAATGTCATACCCTGTAATATACAAACCGGAGGCGTTTAAAAAGAACGCCCCTAAATACTCGGCGGTGTTTCTGCTGGAACCTGATAGCGACCAACACAAAGCGGTGATGGAAGAAATTAAGAGAGTTGCAAAAGAGGCGTTTGAGGGAAAAGCTGTAGCGGTACTCAAAAAGCAAAATGCCTCTGACCGAAAATTGGTTAGAGAGGGTAACGATAAGGTCAATGACGATGATGTTATCACCGATGGTTACGAAGATATGGTCTACATAAAAGGAGCGAACAAAAGCAAGGTTAAACTGGTAAACAGAGACCGCTCCGCACTAACCGAAGAGGATGGTGTGTTGTATGGTGGGTGCTATGTCAATGCACAGCTTGATATATGGGCGCAAGATAATGATTATGGTAAATTCATCAATTGTAAGTTGCTCGCTATCCAGTTCTGGGGTGAGGGTGAACCATTCAGTACCGACACAGCCGCTGATTTAGACGCATTTGAGACAACAGAGAACTTAGAACCTATATCAAGCGAAGATGATGATATTCCCTGGTAAGATAAGATGAAAATACATATTGATATTGAGACCCGTTCTCCTGTAGATATTAAAAAGTCAGGTGTACACGCTTATGCTGAACAAGTAGAGGTATTAATCTGCTGTTGGGCTGTTGACGGCGGTGCAATTCAGACTTGGACTATACACGATGGCGGACTACCCAATATTGATGTGTATGGGGATGCTACCTATTGCGCTCATAATTCGCAGTTTGAGCGCATTGTGCTACTAAAAGCGCTAGGTATAGATATCCCTATCGAAAGTTGGGATTGTACGATGGTAAGAGCACGGCAGATGAATTTACCTGCAAGTTTAGATGGAGCAGCTGTTGCTTTAGATTTAGGACAACGAAAAAGCCCAAGAGGGATGGCACTAATCAGGAAGTTTTGTGTACCACCATATCAGGAGCCAGAGGGTGAAGAGTGGGATGAGTTTATCCTATATTGTAGGCAAGATGTTGTAGTTGAGCGTGAACTTGATATGATAATGTTTCCAATGCAGGAATGTGATAAAGAAGTGTGGTATACCGATCAGAGACAAAATGATAGAGGGATATGTATAGATGCAGAATTAGTACAGGGCGCATTAGCAATAGACAAAGCGCACAGAGCAGAACTAATAGAAATGCAGAAACATATCACCAGACTAGACAACCCTAACTCACCAAAGCAGTTGAGAGAGTGGTTAAACGAACACGGAGTAGCTATTGATAATATGCAAGCGGCTACAATAGAGGGTATAGATACAAAGAAGCTGAATATTAATGTAGCAAAAGTAGTTGAAGCTAGACAGCAACTTGCTCAGACAGCCTCAAAGAAATATCTAGCAATAACAAAAAGCTATTGCCACGATGGTAAAGTGCGTGGGATATTACAATACTATGGCGCAGGACAGACGGGAAGATGGGCTGGTAGACGAGTACAGCCTCAGAACCTCCCACGTGGGATAGTCAAAGCTACTCCAGAACTAATAGCCGCTGTTACCACCGGTGATTTGGGGTGGTTAAAGATGCTATATGGCGATCAAGTGCAGGGTTTATTAGGTTCTACACTTAGAGCCGCATTGATACCACCACAAGAAGAACACTTGGTTGTTGTAGACTACTCAGCCATTGAGTGCCGAGTTTTGGCGTGGCTGGCTGGTGAAGATTGGGTGCTTGAAGAGTTTAGAGGCGAGGGTATGATCTATGAGGCAACAGCCGCTAAGATGTACGGAGTGACAAAGCACGATGTGACTAAACCGCAAAGGCAGAATGGCAAAGGCGCTACTCTTGGAGCTGGTTACGGAGGTGGTAAAGCGGCTGTTATGGCGTTTGGTGTTCCATCATCTATTGCACAAAAAGTAGTTACCGATTGGAGAGATAGTAACCCAAAGATTGTGAGGTTTTGGGGCAAGTGCCTTGCGGCAGCAAAGCGTGGAGGTATCGTTGATGCAAACCTACCACCAATTCACTACAGACAGTCGAAATTTGGCTTGGAGTGTAAACTCCCCTCAGGTCGAGTACTCTACTACCCAGACGCAAAACCCGATGGTAACGAGTTTATAATGGGGAACAAAAGGATTTGGGCTGGGATTTTGGTCGAGAATATATGCCAAGCCGTTGCGAGAGATTTACTCGCTCACGCACTAAAGAACTGTGAGAGAGAGGGACTAAACGCAATGATACACATACACGATGAGATTATATGCTACAGCAAAGACCCATCGGACTATGAAAAGCTGTCAAAAGCGATGTGCGATAAGCCGGAATGGGCGAAAGGGTTGCCACTAGCAACCGATGGTTATGTCACCGATGGGTACTACCGAAAATGAAACTATACAAGCACCAGAAAAAAGCGATTAAACATATTCTTGACAATGACCGTTGTGCGTTATGGGCGGAGTGCGGACTCGGTAAAACATTAGCGACTATAGAAGCCTTAAAAAAGCTACCTAAACCCATAATCGTAATGGCTCCAAAAAGGGTTATAAGCCACACTTGGGTAGATGAGTTAGCCTTATGGTGGGCGGATTGCAGTTACCAATCAATAACAGGCACGCCAGCAAAAAGAAAAAAGGCGCTAGAAAAAAAAGCTGATATCTACCTAATTAATTTTGAGGTAGTACCGTGGCTCATTGAAAACCATAAGTGGGAGTACCCCACAGTCGTAATTGATGAGAGTACCCGAGTTAAGAACAGAGCTACAAAATTATTCAAAGCATTAAGAAAAGTAGCCTCGAAGTGGGAGCGACTAATTGAACTAACAGGAACTCCATCACCAAATGGCTTAACCGATTTATGGGCGCAGTTGTACTTGATTGATCGAGGGGATCGGCTGGGCAGGACAATAACAGCATTTAGAACTCGCTGGTTTATCGCTGGGTATATGAATTGGACTTACGAACCCCGAGAATGTGCTCAAAAAGAGATTGAGGGCAAGTGTAAAGATGTATGTCTATCGCTAACAGCCTCAGACTATTTAGATTTACCAAGTATGATCGTAAATGATGTGCTTGTCGATATGCCGCCCAAAGCGGTGGCGCACTATAAGAATTTGAAAAAAGAGTCTACAACAGAAGTATCAGAGGATCAACACATCACGGCAACAACAGCCGCTACGCTAGTGAACAAGCTCCTCCAATGTACTTCTGGGAGTGTCTACGATGAGGGGGGTGAGGTAGTAGTATTGCACGAAGAGAAGATAAAAGCACTTCAAGATATTATAGATACTATCGGTGGGGAGCCTTTGCTAATAGTTTACCAATACAAGCACGAGCTGAAACAGCTTAGGAGAGCGTTTAAGGGTCTTGTAGAGGTCAGGGATAGTATCGGCAGTATAAAGCGTTGGAACGATGGTGAGATGCCCCTCCTTGCCATACATCCTGCCTCTGCCGGTCACGGACTGAACTTACAGCACGGAGGTCGCCATATAGTATGGACTACGCCGAGCTGGAACTTAGAACACTACATACAAACTAACGCACGACTACATAGAAACGGACAGAAAGGGGTTGTTATTGTATACAGGTTATTAGTAGCAGGTTCTGTAGATGAGAAAGTGATTAAAAAAGTGAAAGGGAAGTTTAGTATACAAAAATTGCTAATTGAAGCATTAAAAGGTTAAGTTCATAGGGCTTTTTCACTCCTTTTTTAAGCTCTAGTAATGCAGGAACGGTGCGCCTGTGAACGAAAACGCACCACCTAATTTTTAACCGAAGGAGATATGTATAGATGATGACAAGATTCAGGTATAACGGCAAAGAATATAAGAATTACGGACAGGCGCTGAAAGAGTACCAGTTAGACTACCAGGCGTTCAAAGGCTATATGAATAGGAATAATGTTCCGATTCAAGAAGCGCTAGACGCACTATTGGGAGAAAGCGTATACCAAGATGTAAGATTAGAGCTAGAACAGCTAATATATTGTGCTCGCTGGAATGATTTAGGTACAACTCAAAAAGCGGCTAATGCTAGGGGAGGCTGGATATGCCTACCATAGCAGACTTGCAACACCACATAATACTAGCTAAAAACAGGAAGCGAGCTCAAATCAAAATGCACCCTGCTAGAAAAGCTCTCAGAGATGAGATGACAGAGTTGAATTTAATTGATAACTATATCAGTAATTACCTAAAGGAGAAGTAAATGAATATCACGCTAAACAAGGGAACAAAAATGAGTGACTTAAAACAGTACGCTAAAGAGATTAAAGCCAAGCTGGTTAGCTGGCAGGGTAGATTGTACCTGTACACAAGCTCAGGTCACGCTATCGAAGTTAAGGCAGGTGCGTAATGGAAGAATCAGTATTAAGAGAGTGTGATACCTGTGGTAAGCACTCGCACCTGCAAGAGGGTATGTGTATAGCTTGCACAACAAAGTATAAACCAGTCAGCTTAACTAATAAGCTCTGGCAGAGTAAAACCGAGATGAGTATTCTAATAGCTTCGGCTATTGTATTTGCATTAACTTTAGGAGTATTGATATGGTAGAGCTACTACAAACAGCGTTCATCTTTGCCGTAGGGTTACTTGCTTATCTAGCTGGTCATTGGCAAGGCACTAGAGAGACCGAAGATAGGTATAAATTAAGAGGTAGACGATGACAGAGGGTATTAAAGTAACCCTGCCAGATGGTCAGGTATTTCCATCAATCAGACAAGCATCAAA
>Ga0209556_1001274_pt1 | contig 13678 bp, 10 predicted proteins | sample SaaInlV_150m_DNA_5_FD_184652 | JGI IMG/M metagenome (GOLD analysis project Ga0209556, IMG submission 184652) | Marine microbial communities from expanding oxygen minimum zones in the Saanich Inlet - SI037_S3LV_150m_DNA (SPAdes) (version 2) | ecosystem: Environmental > Aquatic > Marine >...
GGTTAAAAATCCGTGTGCAATAGTGGTTCTAAAAGGGGACTCTAACTTGGCTCTTTCCGGGTCTGTATGAATCCATTGATTATCATCGGTTAGGGATGCAAATTGATTAATCCGATCTTGGTCTATTATTTCCCAATCTCCTACAAATGTTTCAACACCAATCTTTTTTTCCAATACCGATACAGCTTGCTCTACGCTGGGATGAATCAATTCTTTCTTTAATGAAAAAAGAGTTGAGCCATCAGTAGAACTGAATCCGGCAATCCAGGGGTTATTTAATGTATTGGTAATTTTATGATTTATTTTATCGCTCAAAGATTTGAACCTAGGCTCTATCATTGCCTTAAATTGAGCGGTATTCTCTTGAAAATCGTCTTTTTTTTCTCTTATAAATTCGAGTACGTTCATTTTACTTTGCCTGCGGAATTGTAAAAAATAATAATATAAACTTTATCAATTTAAAGTGTTTGTCGTTCACCAAAAAGCGCCGAACCTAGGCGAACCATAGTAGCGCCCTCTTCTACAGCGATCTCATAATCGCCACTCATGCCCATGGATAGTTCTCTCATGTTTGCTTGTGTATTTGATTCGTTGATTGTGTCTCGTAAATCTCGTAATTGAATAAACGATTCTCGAATTTTCTTTAAATCTGTGGTTCTGGGTCCCACCGTCATTAGACCATTTATAAAAATATTTTTTTCTTCAAAACACAATTGAATTTCTTCTAATTGATTGGGTAATAATCCATGCTTTTGCGGTTCGCCACTGGTGTTTATTTCCAACAAAACGTTGATTCTTTTTCCAAGCCGCAATGCGGCTGACGATATTTTTTTTGCTAACTTTAAAGAATCTACGGAATCAATCGTATCAAACATTTCTAGGCATTTGTTTACTTTATTGGATTGGAGATGACCAATGAATCGCCGGCTAATATTTGGCATATTTTCAAACGATTCAAACTTTTGAGATGCTTCCTGAATTCGGTTTTCACCAATGGTTTTTAGTCCAGAATCATAACAAGTTTGAATTAAAGAAAACGGATGTGTTTTGGTAACGGCTATAAGCTGAACGGGGTGGCTAAAGCCACCCCGTTCTTGTGCTGATTCAATCTTAGACTGAACCGAATTTATGATGTCTTTTAGGCTCATTCCTCCCCGGAATTTGGCGCAACATCGTCTAACGATAATTGATTATCTTCTGGCGCATCACTACTTGTTTCAACATCTTCACTTATCACCCGAGTGATAGATGAAATACTCGCGCCCTTATCCAACTTCACCAGTTTAACGCCTTGCGTTACGCGTCCAATTGTACGTATCGACGCCACAGGTTGGCGCATCAAAACACCGGAATCTGTAATAACAATTAAGTCGTCCGAATCTACTACTTCCATGATATTGACCATTTTGCCGGTTTTTTCTGTACAGCGCATAGTCATCACACCTTTTCCGCCGCGAGTTTGAGTACGATACTGGATAACATCTGTCCGTTTTCCCATTCCTTTTTCGGTGGCAACCAAGATGGTTCCCTCACGCCGGACGACCAGCATCCCAATCACATAATCTTCTTTGGAGCTTAGAGTGATTCCTTTCACCCCCATGGTTTTTCGACCACTAGCGCGAATATTACTCTCAGAGAATCGAATCGATTTCCCATTATAAGTTCCTAACAATATATCGTTTTCACCGTTTGTAATTCGTGCTTCAATTAGCTTGTCGCCCTCTCGAATTTCAATGGCATAAATACCGCCCTTTCTTGGTTTACCATAAGCAGAAAGAACCGTCTTTTTCACAATGCCGTTTTTGGTGGCCATTACAATATAATGTTGATCGTCAAACTCTTTCACACTAACGAATGCTTCCACTTTTTCACCTGCTTGACAGCCGATCAAATTTACCACAGCGCGACCACGTGTAGCGCGACCCCCCTGAGGAATGTCATACACTTTCAACCAATAACATTTTCCCTGATCCGTAAAAAAGAGCATATAATTATGGGTATTTGCAATAAAGAGATGTTCAACAAAATCTTCATCTTTACTCATGGCGCCCTGAACACCACGCCCTCCTCTTCGCTGAGTGCGATAAGTATTTAATGCAGTCCGTTTAATGTATCCCTGATGCGTAATAGTTAAAACAACTTCTTCTTCGGCAATCATATCTTCCATAGTAAAATTGGAATCTACGGGGATTATTTCTGTCCGCCGGTCATCCCCATATTGTTCACGAACTTCCAATAATTCTGATTTAATAATATCCATTCGCTGGCTTCGGCTATCTAAAATGCCTTTTAAATGAGAAATCACTTTAATGACTTCACGATATTCAGCCACAACTTTATCAACTTCAAGTCCAGTTAATCTTTGCAAGCGCATATCTAAAATTGCTTGAGACTGGATTTCGGAAAGACTAAACCCATTCATCAATCCTTCTTTCGCTTGGGATGGATCTTTACTTCCGCGAATGATTGCAATGATTTCATCAATATTATCTAAGGCTATTTTGAGCCCTTCTAAAATATGTGCTCGCCCTTCTGCCTCTCTTAAATCAAACTCGGTTCGTCGCACCACAATTTCATGACGAAAGTTCACAAAATGATTTAAAATGGTTTTAAGTGGCATAATTTTTGGAATGCCATCAACGAGAGCAAGTAAAATAATTCCGAATGTATCTTGAAGCTGAGTATGTTTATACAATAAATTCAAAATAACTTCGGGCACCGCATCTCGTTTTGTTTCAATCACAACTCGGATACCGTCTTTATCTGATTCATCTCGAAGATCGGTAATACCTTCAATTTTTTTATCTCGAACAAGATCCGCAATTTTTTCTACCAAATTTGACTTATTTGTTTGGTAAGTAACCTCAGTAATTATAATGCTGTCTTTTCCGTTTTTATTTGTTTCAATATGGGCGCGGGCGCGCATTTTAATTTTTCCACGACCCGTTGAATAAGCATCTTTTAGACCATCCATCCCCATAATAAGTCCTGCTGTAGGAAAATCTGGCCCCTTGATATGGGTCATTATTTCTTCTGTGGTAATATCTTCATTATCAATAAACGCAATCAATCCACTCACAACCTCTTTAAGATTATGCGGTGGAATTTTTGTTGCCATTCCAACTGCAATTCCCTCAGAGCCATTCACCAATAAAGTTGGAACGGTTGATGGAAGCACCGTGGGTTCCTTCAATGTTTCGTCAAAATTTGGAGACCAGCTAACGGTATCTTTATCCAAATCTTTCAACATTTCGCTGGCCATTCTCGTCATTCTCGTTTCGGTATAACGCATGGCAGCAGCATTATCACCATCGATAGATCCAAAATTTCCCTGGCCATCTACCAATCGGTAGCGCATGGAAAAACTTTGTGCCATACGAACCAATGCATCATATACGGAGCTATCACCATGGGGGTGATATTTACCCAAAACATCCCCAACAATACGTGCGGATTTTTTATAAGGTCGATTCCAATTAGACCCCAACTCACTCATTCCAAATAAAATTCGACGGTGAACCGGTTTAAGTCCGTCCCGCACATCCGGGAGCGCCCGGGATACAATCACCGACATGGAGTAGTTAAGGTAACTCTCCTTCATTTCATCCACAATATCTCGTGGAAGTGTATTATCTCTATTAAAATCAACCATTAGTATTTCCTAAGTTTTTAAACGTCAAGATTGACGACAAATTTTGCATTTTTCTCAATGAATGTTCGGCGTGCTTCCACGTCGTGCCCCATAAGATTTTGGAATGTTTCTGCTGCTTCACCAGCGCTTTCTACTGTTACCTGCATTAAAGTTCGACGCTCCGGATCCATGGTGGTTTCCCACAGTTGCCCAGGATTCATTTCCCCCAATCCTTTATAACGCTGGATTGCTACTTTAGAGTTCTTATTATCTTTTCGCATGCGCTCAATCGTTAGGTCTCTTTCATTATCATCATAGGCGTATGCTTCTTTTTTACCTTGGGAAACACGATATAGGGGCGGCAACGCAAGATATAAATATCCACCATCAATAACTTCTTTCATTTTTCTATAAAAAAAAGTTAGCAATAGCGTTCGTATATGAGAGCCATCCACATCAGCATCCGTCATAATAATTATTTTATGATAACGTAATTTATCCACATTAAAATCACCCACGGATCTTTCGCCTCCATCTTCTTCTGAACCACCAAATCCGGCACCCAATGCTGTAATCATGGATTGAACCTCATTATTGGAAAGGAGTTTATCAATCCGTGCTTTTTCGGAATTGATGACTTTACCCCGAAGTGGTAGAATAGCTTGTGTTCGTCTGTCACGACCTTGCTTTGCTGATCCCCCAGCCGAATCCCCCTCAACCAGGTATAATTCACAAAATACAGGATCTCGGTTTGAGCAATCTGCTAATTTTCCTGGAAGGGAAGATCCACCCAATGCACTTTTTCTGCGAATAAGTTCTCGAGCTTTTCTAGCAGCACTTCTACTTCTTGCAGCAAGGAGCGCTTTTTCTATTACGCGACGACCGATAGAAGGATTTTGTTCTAGAAAATCTAAAATCCCCTCATAAACTGCCGTGTCTACAATTCCCTTAACGTCCCCGTTTCCAAGTTTGGTTTTGGTCTGTCCTTCAAATTGGGGCTCTGCAACTTTAATACTTATAATTGCAGTTAAGCCCTCTCTAAAGTCTTCACCGGAAAGAGTAATTTTTTCATTTTTCTTTGCTTTAATCAGGTTGTTTTTTGTGGCATGATTATTCATAGCCCGAGTTAGGGCCGACCGAAAACCTGACAGGTGCGTTCCACCTTCAATGGTATTAATATTATTCACAAATGTCAGAATGTTTTCGTTATAAGTATTCCCGTATCGCATTGCAACCTCGAGCGGAACCTCACCATCTTCTTTGTTTACGGTAATAATTTTATTATGTAGTGGATTGTTATTTTCGTCCAGGTATTTTACAAAATCACTTAATCCGCCACTGAATTTGAATATGTCCGTCTCTCCATCTTCTGTTCGATCGTCCCTCAATTCAATTTCCAACCCACGATTAAGGTAGGCCAACTCACGGAGCCGCTCTGCAATAATACTGTATTCAAATGAGATTATATTAAAAATCGTATTGTCTGGGTAAAAACAAACTTTTGTTCCTGTGTTTTTCGCAGTCCCTGTAACGCTGACTTCGTTTTGTGGGTCACCAATTTTATAATCTTGTCGATGAATTTTTCCATCCCGTTTAATCTCAACCCAAAGCCATTCCGATAATGCATTTACTACAGAAACACCTACACCATGAAGCCCACCAGAAACCTTGTAAGAACCTTTATCAAATTTTCCGCCAGCATGTAAAACAGTCATAACAACTTCCACAGCCGGTCGCTGTTCTTCTTTATGTATATCAACTGGGATACCGCGGCCATTATCTTCTACAGTGACTGATCCGTCCGCATTAAAGACGACCACAACCTTATCACAAAATCCCGCTAGGGCTTCATCGATAGAGTTATCAACCACCTCATAAACAAGATGATGGAGGCCTCGTTTACCTACATCACCAATATACATGGCCGGACGCTTCCTAACTGCTTCCAGGCCTTCTAATACTTTAATACTCTCGGCACTATATTGATTTGCTTCTGTTACTTCGCTCATATGAATCGAATATCCTTAATGATTTTTTTATTTAATTTTTTATTCAATGTTTCAATAATTTGTGTTTTTTGAAATTGTAATTCCTGTCGCCAAACGGGCGTTTCTGTTTTAACGGTCATTGTGCCATGTTCCACGTAAAGAGGTTCGGTGTTTTTTGCAACACTTTCTCCAACCGCTTCCGGCCAAAAATCAATGGCTGATTGTTGGGCAACCCCTTTTTCTAATCCGGATGATTTTAAAAACTTTTTTAATGGACCACCAATATGTTGCATTATCGCTCCAAATGGTATGTTTTTGATTCTTTTACACCAGACAATAAACCACTATTTTCCACATTTAAAATATCGGTAGTGGTTACAATAGTTTGAACGGGGTCGCCGGATTCAGACTCTAAACCTTGTAATAATGAAACTATTTTTTTACTTCGCTCTAAATCTAACTTTGCAAAAAGATCGTCTAATAATAAAGTTGGGTGAATTCCTGTTTTTTCTCGAATAAAACTCATTTCTGCTAGTTTCAATAATACCAATGAAAGTTTGTGTTCGCCCTGTGATCCAAAACTGCGTAAATCTCTATTAGCCCAACGAAGTGAAACATCATCGCGGTGGGGTCCAACCGATGTTCGACCCAATGCTATATCTTTTTTTAATGAAGTTTTAATTTTGTTTTTATAGTCTTCTTCTGTTGGGGTTGTTTCTAAATAAAATAATTCAAACTGAATGTTGGGATCATAGCGATTGGACATGCTTATTAAATTTTGTTTGAATTCCGTAATAAAACCCAATCGTAAATCCCACAATTTAGAACCGGCTACGACTAATTGATTGTCCCAGCTTTTTAATTCTTCCAGAGGCGCCCGGTTTTCTTTTACGGCAACAAGGGCCGCATTTCGCTGTTTTAAAATTCGGCTATATTTTTGAAGTATTTCCACATATTCCATAGAAGACACAGAAAACGTTTTATCAAAAAATTGACGCCTTTCTATGGGGCCACCTTTTGTCACCAATTGTTCTTCCGGAGAAAGAACCACTACATTATTCCGACCAATAAGTTCTTTCCTTCCTGTTAAAATTTTCCCATTTAATTTAAATTTTTGTCCGGCAGATTTTGTGACTTGAGCAGCAATGACATCTTCCTGTGTTCCAATGGAAAATTGCCCCCGGGCCACCATTGATTCATCACCGTTCCGAATTAATTCTTTTTGTTTGTGAGTGCGAAAACTTTTCCCGAATGAAAGGGTGTGAATCGCTTCAAGAATCGCAGTTTTTCCAGATCCATTTTCGCCCCAAATCACAGTAAGCCCCCGGCTAAAACTAAATTCTCGTTGGGTATGGTTTCTAAACGAATCCAATATAAGGCTATGTATGGCCATCCTGTGAAATCGCGTCGTTTAGTCATTCAGTCGAATAGGCATTAAGAGCATCAAACTTTCGGTGTTTTCTTCTGCGTTTTCTGAACTAAAAAGTGCGGCGCTGATGGATGTGCTGAATTCCACTACAATTTTATCTCCAGAAACATGATTCACGACGTCTTTTAAATAGTCCGCATTATACCCTATTGTGAGTGCTTCTCCATCAAATTCTGCAGCAACTTGTTCTTGGGCCTTAGATGATTTTTCGGGATCTTCGGTGGTAATTTTACAAAATGTTGCTTCCATATTGAGCGCCACTTGGTGCGTAGATTTATTTGAAAAAATAGACACACGACGAATCGCACCCAAAAGCGCATTTTTATCTGCTTTTAATGTTTTGTCATTTTCTTTTGGAATGACACTTTCATAATCAGGGAAACGCTCATCAATAATACGTGTTAAGACCATATCATTTCCAATTTTTGCTGTTAAATGATTTTCGCCAATCAACAAAGACACGTCCCCTGTAATGGATTGAGTTAACATAAAGGCTAAAAATTTTCGGGGAACAATCATGTCTCCGGTAAATCCATTTGCGTTAAAATCTTTTCGTGTATATTTAACAAGCCGATGACCGTCTGTAGAAACAGCTGTAATTCCAGCAGAACTAATTCGAAACAGAACGCCTGTAAGAGCCGGTTTTAATTCGTCTCGGCTTACGGCAAATGATGTTGCGCCAATAATATTTTTCAACATATCTCCAGGCACATCCACCTTTTGGGATCCGCTTGTGTCTGGAACGGCTGGAAATTCATCAGCGGGTTTTGCCATTAAATCATATTCTCCCGCATCGGTTATAATTGCAGCCCTGTCTTTATCGTCAACCGTTAGTGTAATTCTTGTTTCTGGAAGTTCGTTGGTGATATCCAATAATGTTTTTAATGGGAGCGCAGTGGCGCCAGCCTGTTCTAAGCTAACTGGAATTTCAGCCTGAATTGTAATTTCTAAATCTGTGGCGCGAAGGGTTGTTTTTTCTTCGGTTGACTCAATAAGAACACAGCCCAAAATGGGAAGTGTTGAGCGTGTAGGTGTTGCTTTAGAAAGTTTTTGTAATGCTTGTTGTAGTTCGGTTTTAGATGTGGAAAATTTCATTAAAATCCTATTAAAAATATCGATTTGGTATAAAACTGTTTTACAAGGGTAATACAGACTCTGAAACTACCTAAATCGACCTTTTTTTAAAAAGGGTTTTTCGGGGTTATTTAAAGTCTTTTTATAAAGAACCTGCTTTATTTAGTGGCCCCTAATAGCACAATAGAAGAGATGTTGTATCTCGTTTTGCAATATGATAGTCTTGAAGTAAAAAAGAAACGAGTTTATAAGACCAAAAATATCTCCCGTAATCAGTTTTTCTTATTTGAGAAAACAATTTATTAAACAATCACAATCAATTTTAAGTGATGGCGTGTTCTCGCTTTTTAAAAGACCATGTAAATTCGAATCGGGCAATGGGTTCGCCCTTATCATCAATCCCGACGGTCTCACACAATACTATTTGGGGCTCGTTTGATTCAATGGCACGATTTGCTACAGTTTCTAGTTTAGTCCAATCCATACAGGTAAATGTACTTGTTCCTGTGGCTTTTTTCAAAAACTCTGCTTTAGTCGAAACCAGAATTACTGCAACGCTTTCACTTTTCCCTTGTGTCGCCAAAAGGGCGTAAGCGCCGGAGCTAAGTTCTGCGGCCATTCCCAAAACCGCCCAGTAGGTAGATCGAAATGGGTTTTTGTTCAGCCATTTATATTTCACGCTAGTAACACATTTTTCCTCGTTTAATTCCGTGATTTTTATCCCGGTAAAAAGAGGAAGAGGTAATTTGCCCAACGCGTAAAGCTTAAACCAAAACCAGTTGGTCATTTTTTTACAAGTATTTTTCTGTGTTTCATTCATTTGGTTTGTAGTGCGGGTATGTTGTGTTAACCCGCCCGCCCCTTCTAGTTGCGTGTATTATATTGGGTGATAAATTGTAAATAAAAAAACATTTTCCCTTTTTTTAATTTTATTTTTTTAAACAAAAATTGATTGCTTAAAGCTTGACTGCGTTTCACGCCATCGAGTAAAAGTTCGGCCCGCCTTTGGCGGATTAGGATTAAGAAATCGGATTAAGATTCGGAGAAAGGGGTTTGGATAAAAAGAAAGATGGCTTGGATTAATTGTTATATCTTATTTTTAATCCGATATACAGCTACTTTATTCTTTTTTCCTTTTACCTTGATCGGCTTCAGTTTTTCATATGAAAATTGTTTTTCTGTTTTTTCCCACACGCTTTGTGATACCAAAATTTCATCAGGGCCAGCTGCAGAACAAAGTCGGGCGCCCAAATTGACCGTATCACCAATAACGGTATAATCCATCATCTCTTTCGATCCGATATTTCCAGAAACCACAATTCCGCGATTAATACCCATTCCCACAAAAATTGGCTTTTTCTTTTGTGTTTGTCTCTCAAAATTCATTTTGGATATTTTTTCCTGCATCTCCGTAGCGGTCGTTACAGCTCTTTCTGTGTCGTCTTTTGCAGAAATGGGGGCGCCAAACACAACCATGAGTTCGTCTCCAATAATTTTATCCAAAGTGCCATTCTGTTTAAATACAATATCAATCATTTCGGAAAAATATTCATTCAGGGTTGTAACCACGTCTTCTGGTTTCATCTTTTCCGACATGGATGTAAACCCGCGAATATCGCTAAATAAAATAGTGACTTCCCGCTCTTCGCCTCCCAGCTTTAATTTGGCATCATCATCTAAAAGCTCATCAACGACTTGCTTCGAAACATAGCGCTTAAATGTGTTTTTCACTTTACTTACATCTGTAATATCCTCAATGGCTATCACCAAACCCAACACATCCCCCTTGGGGTCTGTTCGGGGTGCAGCTGACACATTTACTACCGCTTCTTCCGAGACGGTTAAAAAAGATAAATTTATTTCAGTATGTGTTTTGTTTTCAGCTTCAACCCGCTGAATCACATCGACAATTTCGGGGTCTTTTTCAAATAAAAACATGTAGTGATTCCCAATTACATCATCCATCCCTAAGTTTAGAATGTTCAACCCAGCCTGATTAATGGAATCAATTTCACCCAGAGTGTCCAGTGTAATAACGCCCGTAGCAATACTACCCAATATGCTTTCATTGAATTGTTTCGCCTCGGTGATGCCCTTAAAAAGCCTAGCATTATCCAGCGCCACTGCGCCCTGATTACACAGCGCTGACAGAAGATCTAAATCGGTTTTGTTAAACGCTTCTATGCCATGACGCGTTTCTTTATTGCACAATATCATAAAACCTAAAATGTTATCTTTGGCCTTTAGGGGCGTGATAATAATATGGTCTTCGCCTAATTTTTTCTGAAGTGTGTTTTTATCGTTTGGAATAAGAATAACGCCTGAATTATTTTCTTCTATTTTTTTAAAAATACCCAGTTTTTTTGATATAAGCGTATCCAGTTCTCCCCAATTAAACTCGTTATTTACTTCTAAAATGGGGCTATTATTTTTCGATACCAAAATCATACCCTTGGATGCATTTAAAATTCCAACAGAACGCCACAGTATTTCTTCTCCCAATTCATCCACATCCAAAAGAGAGCTAATGGCCACACTAATATCAAATAGTGTTTCCAATTCAAGAAGTTTTAAATTGAGCTGTTGTCGTTTTTCATCAACATCTTGAATGAGTTCATAATTATAGAGCGCTTTTGTTAAATGGTTGGCAATGATTTCTAGAATTTTGATTTCTGCATCAGTATAAGACTCGCCCATGAATTTTTTCCCCACACATAAAAGACCCAACAGGTGATCTTTGTGATACAAAGGAACAAGAATTTTACTGTTTGACTCCAAAATACATTTTTTCAATTCACCCGTAATCCATGTGGGGATTTTATCAAGTTTTATTTGGTCGTGGCGGTGTTTTTCAGATTCAGAAATGATGTCTTTAGGCGGAGAAAAGGGGGTTCCTTTTTTAAAACCTTGACACGCTAAAAAGGAGAGTTCATTTAAAGATTGGTTGTATAAAAAAATAGCGCCTTTCGACGCCATAATAGTACCCAGGGTGAGCCGAAGAATCCCCTTTCCTACTGACTCAGATTGATCTGAGTCAATGAGGATTTCTCCTAGCTCATCGAGAGATGTTAAATAATAATCGAGTTGGTCTGCTGCGCTGACTTCAATCACAATGGGTCAGTCGCTTACGCCATACCTTCCAAACCTTCGGATTCGGAGCTATATATTGTAGAATATTTTGTCAATCCCATTATATTGAATGTTTTTTCCACAATTGGCGCCAAATTGTAATATCCCAGTTTGCCATCCACATCCTGGAGTTTTTCTATAATTTCAATCAAAATTGACACACCAATACTATTTACCACTTTAGAGTTTTCGAGGTTAAGTAAAAAATATTTTTTTCCATTTTCCATTTTTTCATAACAGGCTTCAGATACTTTTTCACCGCCAACATTATTCAAATAACCAGTTGTTTCAACAATAACAACCTCACCTTCTTCTCTAGCACTCAAACTAAAATCTGACATATTGCTCCCTTTTTAAATTCTTATTTATTTTTTGTCATGGTAACGGTGGTCCCCTCAACTGATGATTCAAATTCCACTGTGTCCATTAATTCTTGTATAAGTTTTAAGCCCCACCCTCGTTTATGATCTGAGCCAAACTTTTCTTCTATTTTGGGAATTTCAACTTTGGACTTATCGAACCCCCTTCCCTTATCAGAAACTTTTATTACCAGAGTATCACCTTGAATTACAAAGTGAATCTCAACATTTTTTGAATCACTAGAGCTGTGCTCAAAGGCATTAATCGTGGCTTCTATGAGAGCCATACTAATTTCCGCAGATTGTTCATCTGTTAAGTTCATATGTTTAGCCACAACTTCTGCTGTCTTGGTTGCTGCTAATTCCATATCTGGAATAATGGGAAGTGTTAATTCTACTTTCGGTGCTTCTTTTGAGCTCATATTTTACCCCGTTGTGTTTTATGGGCGCGAAATCTTTTGCCAAAATTATAAACCAACATCATGATTCCAAAGACTTACTTTTTCTTTACCACTACGATTGTAATGTCGTCCTGGTTGCGTAAGTCTCCCAACCAGACGGTTCCAAGATCTAACAAAGCTTGTTTCTGTTCTTCTGCGTTTTGGTGTCCGTTTGCCTGTACGCAATCCCGTACCGCTTCATACCCTAACATCTCTTCACTAGTGTTGGCGGCTTCTGGCAAGCCGTCAGAAATAAAAACCAAGGAATCGCCTTGTTTAAATTCAAAATCTACAAGTGTAAACGTCTCGTCTTTAAAGCTACCTAAGGGTAAACCTTCTATAAGAATTTCATCGACTTCGCCTGTTTCTCTGTGGTAATGGTAGGCGGGCGGCATAGCGGCAGATGTAAACTCAACGCGACCTTCCCAAAACCTTGCCATATTGAATGCCATACGATTCCAACCCAGATCAATATTTTTAATCACACGATTCAACCGTTTTGCAATATCGTTGGGTGGGATAGACGGAATCCCATACAATCCTGCTTTAGTGATACTTACCATCATACCGGCGGTCATGCCGTGGCCTGTGGCGTCACCAACAGCTACATATAAACTTTCACCATTCTTCTGTGGGAAAAAATCATAATAATCACCACCCACTTCCGATGCGGTTTGAATGGTGGCTGCTATCTCTAAATCTAGAACGTCTGGTATTTCTTTGGGGAGCATATCCAGCTGGAACTGGCGAGCTTCTTCCAGCTCTGCTTCCCGGTGCTGTTCTTCCATCGCCCGGGTTTGGAGCCGACGTTGGCGCTTCACATAACCAAACAGGCCCATGCCTGTTGTGGCAAAATACAACATGTAAGCCCAAGTTGTTTCCCATGGTGCTGGAAATATTTTTATCTTCAACGATGCGCCTTCGTCGTTCCACATGCCGTCGTTATTTGACCCTTTCACCCTAAAGATATAGTCGCCATGGGGCAGGTTGGTGTAGCTAGCATAGCGGCGGGTTCCGGAATAATTCCAGTCCGCGTCATAACCGTCCATCATATAGGCGTGTTTGTTTCGGGATGGGTCTCGGTAATCAATGGCTGCAAAATTGAAAGACAGATCTTTTTCGTCATAATAAACATTGTAAATTTCTTCAGAATTATCTGATTTGTGAATTATGAATATCGAATCGCTTTTTGAAAAAGACTCAATAATGACTGTTGGTTCGTTGGGGTTATCTTTTAAGCTATCTGGGTGAAAATAATTAACACCAGAAATACCTCCGAAATATAAAACTCCATCTTTGTCTCTTCCGTGTGAACCTCCATTAAACTCCAGGTTTTGTACGCCATCCGCCATACCGAATTGACGAAACTCGCCTGTTTTTGGATTAAGTTTTATAATACCAAAATTGGACGACATCCACATGTTGCCTAAGCCATCTTCATAAACGCTATATAAATAAGAATTTGGTAAGCCATTTTTAATACCGTAATGGATTGTTTCCCGAATGACTGGATCAAACCTTGTTAACCCTTCGCCGTAAGTGGGAATCCAAAGTGTGCCATCGTTTGCCTCATAGATAAAACCAGCAGCCTTAAGTCCTCGTATTTTATCTGTTGCTGTTTCGTCGTC
>Ga0209556_1001304_pt1 | contig 13488 bp, 12 predicted proteins | sample SaaInlV_150m_DNA_5_FD_184652 | JGI IMG/M metagenome (GOLD analysis project Ga0209556, IMG submission 184652) | Marine microbial communities from expanding oxygen minimum zones in the Saanich Inlet - SI037_S3LV_150m_DNA (SPAdes) (version 2) | ecosystem: Environmental > Aquatic > Marine >...
ACAGAAAAAGAAATGGGCTAGAACTGCATATTTGAAAAAGAAGGAGAAATTAACGCAAGAGAAGAATGAGAATATTTAGGGGTTATATAGTTATATTGTAATAAACTATATAAAATGAAATCTACGTATAATATATCAAGATGACAAAATGTTCGGCAATTGATAGAACATTAAAATGCTGTAGATGCAATGTTATAAATGACACCAATTTTTGTAAAAAACACGATTATATGGTTGATTATACAGAAGAAATGTTGTCAAATTTACAGATTTGTTCGGGTTGTAAAAAATCATATTATATACCCGATGGTAAGACATGTACGAATTGTCGTACTAGAGGAAAGCAAAACAAACTATTAACCCGTGAAAAGGTCGTTTTATGTGCGAACACCGGATGTACGTTCAAGCGTTCAACTGATAATATGTATTGTCAGAAACATCAAATTTGTGTATTCGTCGATGATACTGTGGCTATGGGTAAAAAAATATGTAAACAATATGTCCGTGGGTGTAGAACCCAATTAGATTTGGATTATCAATATACACGTTGCCAATCCTGTTTGGAAAAGGAAAGAGAACAAGAACGTAATCGTAGGGCGAATGTAACCAATAATAAAACGGATACACATCAAACGTGTTCTACATGTTGTCAAGATTTAGAAAGTAGTTTATTTGTTGGCATTAATGGAGGGAATACGAAAACTTGTAAAAATTGTAGAGAAAGTAACCGCATTCAAGACCAAAAACGAGATAAGGAACATCGTAATAAGTTAGCATGTATTGCTTCTAATAAACCGGAAAGAATTGCGAAAAAGGCTGATTGGAAAGAAGAACATTACGAGAAGGTGGTTATGTATTGTATGAATCATAGACAACGACGCATTGACGAGGATATTAATGAATATTTGGAAAGAAACGCGCAATGTGCAAAACAATGGCGGAAAAATAACCAAGATAAAGTACAAATCAACAATCAAAATAAAATAAACAATATCAACTTACAGTATGGAGTATATTCAAGGTGTGCTGGAGATAAAAATTTGGACTTTGAAATATCACAAGAAGAATTCAATAAAATTGTAAAGGAACCATGCCATTATTGCAATATTATTCAAGAACGCGGATTTAATGGTGTTGATCGATTAGATTCAAATATGGGTTATGTTATGGACAATTGTGTGAGTTGTTGTAAGACGTGTAATTTTATGAAGTGTTCGCTATCGGCTGACGTATTTTTAAAACGTATAGAGCATATTTTGACATATAATAATAAAATTAATGGACGTTATTTTACCGATGAGTTTTGTGATACTAACGCTGCATCTTATACTAGGTATAAAACACGTGCTGATAATAAATCATTGCCATTTGAATTAACAAAAGATGAATATGATATAATTGTAAATTCACAGTGTTACTTATGTGGTAGAAAATCATACGAAAAATACAAAAATGGTATTGACCGCATTGATAATAATTTGGGGTATATAATGAGTAATGTGAAATCTTGTTGTGGGAGTTGCAATTTTATAAAAAAAGATATGGAATTGAACGAATTATTTAATAAAATGACCGAAATATATTTGAAATGTAAAATTAAAGTGGAAACAACCACAATTATAAGTAAAACACATAAACCATCAAAAAACATTGTAAAAAATACAAATAAAAAAACACCCGAAGAAATACGCGAGAATTCACGCGTTCGAAAGCAAAAACAACGTGAACGGTTGAAAGAAAAATATGGAGATGAAGAATACAAAAAAATGAAAGCAAAAGAATTGGCTGATTATAGGAATTCAAAAAAAGAAACAAATAATTAGATTGATTATTGTGTATAATAAAAACATTATATTTTTATTATAATTTTTATGGAGATTCAAAAACAACAGGGTAATTGATTAACTATTTTGTTTTTGTGGGAAAACCCTTTTTATTAAAATACTTTGTAGGTCACATATCACACCATACACGATATGAGGAACAAATTAATTTGAATACGCAATCCCCGCCATTCCTGACATTACGCGGAGAACATTGTAGTTAACAGCGTAGACACGAACCTTGGCAGTGGCAGTACCGGAGACGGCACCGGCAGAAAGGACAAGTTGAAGAACGGCATTGTCGATTCTGGAGAAGTTACATGAACCGGAAGGTTGGTGTTCCTCAGGGCGAAGGGCGAATGAGTAGACGTTGATACCGGAATCAGGGGCACGGGTGTGGTGTTGGAAAGGTTGGACGGTGTCGAAGTATGAACCCTCACGCTCGGAGAAACGGTCTTGGCCGTTAAGTTGGAGCTTGGCAGTGACAACTGGGTTCTCACCCCAACAATGCATGTCAAGGGCAGTCTCAGCAAGGACGAAAGTACCGGCATCGGAAAGAGTGGAAACGTTGGTACCACCAAGGTAAGTGTTCTCGTCAAGAAATTCACCACCACTGATATCAGCTCCACCGAAGGCAGCAACAGAGTTAGGAAGAGCATCAATGGCATCAGTGTAATTGAAAGGTTGAGCGCCGAATGTCTTGTAAAGCATACTAGAGTCGACAAGAGAATCACAATAGTCAACATTGGCATCAGGTTGGACGACCCAGATCAACTCCTTACAAGGGTGATTGAAATTGAGCTTAATCTTGTTGGAAGAAGAACCAACAGACTCGTCACCAGTGAACTGAACTTGCTCGATGAGGTACTCATGAGGGTTCTGTGCCATCTTTCTACGCTCATCAGTATCAAGGAAGATATAGTCAACATAAAGAGATGCGGCAACAAGGGATTGTTGGTAGGCTTGAGTAGCACTTTTGTCACCGGCTAAAGCGAAAAGACACTCACCGATAGGGCGGAAGTCAATGTTGATCTTGACCTCGTGATATTGAAGAGCAATAAGAGGAAGAGCAAGTCCTGGGTTACGGCAAAACCAAAATTGGAGAGGCACGTAAAGGGTGGTCTCAGGAAGAGCCTGGCGAGGGGCACAGACCTGGTTAGGTGCGCTGTTTGCGGCACATGGACCAGAGATCTCATCAAATGAAGGATCCGTAAGATAGGTAAGTTGGGTGGTGTTACCAATCATCTTGTAGTATCCAGATTCTTGTTCCTTGGAAAGAGTAAGTTGGTTCCAGATGTGCATCCAGTCACCATATTGACGGTCAATACGTTGACCTCCGACCTCGACCTCAACTTGGGCGATAAGTTGTTCGCCAATGAAATCTAACCAACGAGCCTTAACACCAGACGCGGTTCCTTTCATAGATTGGTTGATCTCAGGAAGAGTGACTTGAAGATAGGTACGGTATGCAAGATCACCGTTACGGCTGATAGTACATGTGACACGGCGTCCAAAATCGGCTTGACCGGAGAAGGTCTGCTCGATGGACTCCATGGCAAAGTTGGTATGGCGTCTATAAGACACCTTCCAGAAAGTAATTTCGGGGGTTCCGGTAAGGAAAACATCTTGTGCGCCGTAAGCGACTAATTGCATTAAACCTCCAGCCATTGTATGGATTTATATACTTTAAAAAGAAAATAATTTGGGGAAAAAACGCATTTAATATAACATTATTACTAAAATAACAACTATACTCATAGATATATATATATATGAATCACTCTAGGTTAGAACTGTAATACCCTAAATATATAGTGCATACCAAATACGCCAACATATTATAGTTTGAATATAATATACTGTTTTCAAATCTACGGTTTGCATAACAATGATGAAAATGAGCCGGTTGATTGTATAAATGTCTCTAAATAGTCTTCACGAAAAATTTCCTTTCTATTTTCATGTTTCTTTGTAAAAATATAAGAATCGCGAGATTTCCTTACATTCCAACCTTGATCTAAAGCATTTGTTAAAAACATCATTTTTTGAAAAACAGGTTTATCAATTTTTATATTGTTAGGAGGATCGATTAATGTAGTTTCGCAATTTGAGTTACTCATCGTATATAGTTTCTAAATATGAGATTCTCTAACAAATTACGAATTTTGAAAACAATACAAAAACTACGTCTCTAATATTCCAATGAGTAAAGAATCAAAATTTATATGCGAAAATCATCTGTTTCGATCCATTGAAACGCCACTGTCGCCAGCACGCTTCAAATGTAAGCGGTGTAAAAAACAAAACGTACATGGTTACACGAATCCCGACCACGTATCTAATCCATTCGGTTATTTATACTTGGCGCCTAATTTATGTATTAATTGTTCTTGTGCTACCAAGACATGTATGTGGTGCTAATTTACACTCGTATATTTCAAACGCCTATTTCAGCACCTGAATATTCTATCCAATCTGTTAATGTAAAAAATGTAAAATCGTCAGATAAAGTTGAAGATACGATTATTAATGAATATTATGACACATGTCTGATTGTGTTATAATATATTCTCGCGTGCTACTATTTCTTAGTTGATCGTCGTGTATATTTTTTTGCTCTGCTTTTTTTTCTCTTGGTCTTTCTACGTTTTTTTGAAGATTTACCGCCACCAGATGGGTTAGATGAATCAATCGTATATGAATGATTAGGTCCAAAAAAACCTGCAATAGTATTAGGTCTAACTGAATCAGATTTTAAAAAATTCATATCCAACATTGCTCTAAATCCCGAAGGTCTATCTCCCATAGCACCTATACGAATATCATTAGGATTATAATTAAGTACAGTGCTATATCCTCCATTTTTAAATACACTATTTTCTTCTTGTGCTCTATCTCCTTTTCCTTTTCGCGATGCTACTGATATTAGTTGGTTGAAATTTTCTTTGAATAAATCCTGAAATATCCCAGCGCTATCTTGTGTGGTGTCTAGTCTATATCGCGTATTCCATAAAACCATTATTTTGGTCGATAACGCATTCATTGTATTTGATGCGGATAATAATTCTTTACCGTTTTTAAGATTAAATTGTTCGTAATATGGTACAGATTTGATTCCATCTACCAAGTAATCAAATTTTAAACTTACGCGATTGTTATTATGTTTTATAAAGGTACTATAATAATTAGGTGAACCCGTTTGAATATTGATATCAATTGTACTTGGAAATTCGTTTGTTGTATTGCCTATTTGTTTCACAGTACAACTACCAAGACCGCCCATCGCATCAATATATTGAGGGGTAGAACAAACCGCATTTTTTAAAATACCATTTATACCCGGAATGCCCTTATAACTGGATTTGTTAATTGCGTTATTGATAGTACTACTCGGTCGGTTGTTAATGTGCGCATTAAAGTCATTCGGCGTTGATTTTTTGTAATTACTCCATAACTCTGGTTTATCTATTATAAAATCAAATAACTTCTTATCTATACCAGATACACTATCGATACCATTCGAAATACGATTCAGTATGTCTGTTTGGTTGTTAAAAATAGTATTGTTTATCTGATTATTATCGACACCATCTGGATATAATGGGTTACTATCTATGTCAGAAAGCCCCATATATAATAACCCATTATAAGCAACTTCACTGCATAATAAATTAATCACGGATTTGATTTCAGGAGATATTTTTTTACCCGACTCGTCTGACGCACTTTGTTTTTCTGAATGTCTCTTTACATCTTCGTTAAAATCAATAATATGAGCGGTAATTTGATCTTGTATGCCGTTGTTCTTTGATACTACATCCGACTTTAATGTACGCGCAGGACGCGTTGATACTGGGACTCTTTGTTTAGTACTTTCTAATTTGTTTAAACGTTTTATTAGTTGATTTCTCTTCACAGTCATTGTTTTTAAACTGGGGTCAACTGGTAATATCGTGGTTTCATCAATAGCTCCTCCGTCTTTTTTTTTTGTTTCAACCCCATTTTGTGTTTTGTTTGATAATGGACACATTTCATTTAACATATCACCAATATTTTCGACAAATTTTGTAGATATTTTTGTTATAAAATCATACTTATTAATTCGTTGATAATAAAGCACAATCAACAAATATTTCATCAATACTTGTTTTAAATAATGACTATTTAAAATAGCATACTTGTTTGTATATTCGCGTTTTAAAAAGAAAGTATAAGTGCCCTTTATTATTTGATGAACAGTTTTGTTGACAAACTTTAAATGTTCTACTTTTTGTTTATCATTTTCATCACCGACCATATTTAATGCTTCATATATTTCGGTGGGTTTTATATCACGTAGGTTATCATTGGTTACAGTATCATTAATAATTGCATCTAATACATTCTGTATATTGTCATTTGGAACAATGGGCGACAGAATAACCGTTTTTTTAGGTACATCAAAAACAGATTGCGTTTGAGGTTCATATGGCTCATATGATAAATTTGGACCGGTTAATGGACCGGCTACTATTGTATTACCACCACTGCCGTTTTGTGTTTTACCATTACCAGTTTGTAATGATTGTCGCCTTAGTTTTATATCCTCGATAGTGAAATTTGATTGCATACCCATTGCACGAAAAGTAGTATGTTCTACATATTGTATAATCGGTTGAATTAACCCTATCATTTGTACATTGTCGTGCGAAAAGGCAATCAGTATTGCTTGCAATATGTTGGTTATCCCTTGGTTGGTTTCTAACGATTTAGATATTGCGTCGTCATTTTGTAACATGGTTTTTAACATATTCATATGTTCGGACGTTACCGAACGTGTAATTGGTTGTCCTACATCAACTGAATATGAATTTACATCAAATCCGGTTACATTTTCGAACAGAAAACTGATAATTTCGGGCGAATATTCATATTCAGATATATCAGTGAACTTGCTGTCGGGTACATTAAAAAAGGTGGGGTCTATTCCCAATTGACTAAGTTCTGACGCATCCTCCACAGTTACTCCCAATCGTTTAAGCACTATAGTCGACTCTTGAGTTTGTTTATCATTGAGGTGTTTCATATCGGCTCTTCTCTGTCTCTGTTTATCTACGTTGACTCCCCGTTTCGATTTACCTTTTTGTGGGGGGTCATAGCCTCCGTTTTGGGATGGACCCGTTATTATTTGTCCTTGAAAAATAGATTGACTAATTTCTTCTAAAGATTTTATTCGGTTTAATGCGCCAATGGCTCCATAATCATGAATAAAATCGTGTATTAGTAATGACAACATCATCAACCTGAAATATTTATCATCTTGATATTGTATAACCGGCATAATATTATATATATATATATATTCCTACTATAAAAAGGAACATAAAAACACATACATAGAATACTTTATCTAAATGGCAGGTGGTCAAAAGAAGGGCAAATCGTCAACTATAAAGGCTATATGTACTATTGACGAGAAACATACCGAACTTATAGAATATTACGACCGTATTGATAATGAAACTATACCACTGTTACAATCAGACAGAGATGAGTTAAAGACATATATACGCAATTTAAGTGAGAATCAAATCGACGATTATATGAATGCCAAAGACAAAATCAAAGATATTACCCGAAAAATCAAAGATTTGAAACGGGAGAAAAAACAATATCTTTTAAACAATTCCAAGTTTATTTTTGATTATTTCGAACAGAAACAGCAAATTTCATCAAATATAGAAACCACTACTGGATCTACGAATGCGCTAAAATCCTTTTTCAAAATCAAATCGTCAGATAAATTTGAAGATACGATTATTAATCAATATACTCAATCTAAAAAAAACACACAACAATATTGGCGAAATGTTACAAATGAGTTTACCAATGCGCAGGATTATTATATTCAATCAGATAAATGTGAATTTTGCAATAATGGCGAAATGATACCGCAAGACGAGGAAGGAATACTTATATGTAACAATGATGAGTGTAGTAAATTTGTAACCTATATTATTGATAGTTCGAAACCTAATAATAAAGACCCTCCCAATGAAGTATCTTATACAGCATACATACGTCTTAATCATTTCAAAGAAATTCTATCACAGTTTCAGGCGAAAGAAACTACACAAATACCAGAGGATGTCATTAATGCTATCAAATCTAGGATCAAAAAAGAACGAATTACGGATATGTCTCAACTTAACTATGATAAGATGCGCGAATTATTGCGTAAACTTGGATTAAACAAATATTTCGAACATATACAATATATTAACTCCTTATTTGGGATCAAACCACCCGTTATGAACGAAGAACTTCATGAGACATTATGTGTACTATTTATTGAAATACAAAAACCATGGGCCGTTCATTGTCCGGCCAATCGCACCAATTTCTTTAATTATACATATACACTTCATCAACTATGTGTCTTACTCGACCAAACACAGTATTTACCATATATACCCATGATGAAAGACAGAGAAAAACAACTAGAACAAGATATGATATGGAAAAAGGTATGTGAAGACCTTGATTGGGAGTTTTTTCCATCGGTGTAAATAATTGTATATCAAATCAATATAAACATTTCTGAATATGTCATTCAGTGAGAGAACAAATGACATATTCTTATCCAATACAATTAAACATACAATATTCAACCGATGAGGAATACCGCAAATGTTTACGAGATGTATTCCAAATGGACTCTACGCAATTCCCCGATGTCAAAGATATGGATTTGGATGATATTACCGCAGATGAAATGATGTACGATGAAAAAGCAGCTAGTCGTACAATGGAATATGTTTTCAATAATACGTTTCAGAACAAGGATTTCATATCATTATACGCAAAATCAGCCTCATTCATGTTTTCAATCGATAATAATATTGGGCTTACAATATTATTCGGATACGATTATTTAGACCTTTTACATCCCCTATTATCATTGTTTTTTTCGAATACAGATATTGACACTATATCGTCCATGTCAGAATACAAACAACTATATGAGAAATTACATAAATAATTGTATATAATATATGTATTATAGTATATACAGATGGCCTCTACGCGTAGTAAAAACAATGAAGGCGATTATCATTTAGAACAACAAGGCAATTCTAGATCATGTGATTATTTAACACATCATAAAAATAATTTTGGACGTCCCACTTCAACGAACTTTGCTGGAAATGGACTACTCAATGGACGCGTCGCACCTATGAATTTATCTAGTAATCCATATGATATCGAATCGCAGTTATTTGGTATTGGAACCAGTAATATGGTTAAACCAAAACCAGATGTTATTCCTGACATTTATACACTCAAATCGCTTGACGTTTCTGATCGCCTCAACGTTATTGTACCCGAACCTCTTATTGTTGAAAAAGGTCAGAGACCTAACGTTATGAACTAATCTTCCGAATATTGTTTGCTTGTTCGTGTACGATAACTTGATTTGTTTCGGAACGTGATATTTTTAGGACGGGCTTTTTTTACTTTATCCTCGAGTTCTTCTTTTGAAACAGTTAGTATTTCCGTAGGTTCTTCACATAATGTGTTATTGTTGAATGATACAATCGATTTTATTTGATCCATCAATTCATTATGTGAATTAGATGAAGTCAACTTACATGGAAGTTCAGAACACTCACTTATTGTTAGTTTCATATATTCGGGCATAGGTTCCGTTGTGTTATTTTCGTACACTTTTATTGGTATTTGAATAGTTGCCATCACATATTCAAATAGCATTGTTAATTATTTGGTTGTATTACAATAGATAGTAATGTTTAACTTTATTGTGGATTAATATTACTTATACCGATGGAGTCTCACTCGTTTCTTTTTTTTGTTTCATTTCTTTTTCCAATTCTTTCATAAAAGATTGTTTCTCGTTTGGCTTTTCTTCCGAACTTGTGCGTACAACCGGCTTCAGTTTGGGATTTTCAACCGCTGTCGTCAATTCTTGAAGAAAAGATTGTTTCTCGTTTGGCTTTTCTTCCGAACTTGTGCGTACAACCGGCTTCAGTTTGGGATTTTCAACCGCATTCGTCAATTCTTGAAGAAAAGATGGCGATTTGGAATTTTCAACCGCAGTCTCCGGGTCAGGAACTGAATTTGATTGGGCTTTTTTGGCTTTTTGTTCTTTTTCGACTGGTTCTTCTTCTTCTTCATCTTCATCTTCATCTTCATCTTCATCTTCAGTATTTGGTATTTTCCTCTTCTTCTTCGTCTTCGTTTTCCTCTTCTTCTTCGGCAAGTTTGTTTTCACGGCATCTGTTTTGTTATTTAAAGTTGAGGACGCAGGAGCAACATCATGTTGATTTGCTGTTGTTCCCTCCACGTACATCTCACCCCTCTCGTCTATCGAAAAAGTATCATCTTCTTCATTATAATTAATATATTTTATGTTTTTAGGCTCGATATCAGAATTGTCGTATTTTGTATACATTTTTCCAATATATATATGATTTTCCGGTGGTTGATATGGATCCTCATATCGCGCTTCTTCAAACGTGAATAAACTACCCAATGATGAAAATATACTTGACCACCATGACTTTATACCCGCCATTTTATCTGAGTTATCACATACTGATGGGAATTTCATACCACTGAATGGGTTTGATAATCCTGGGATTTTCATACCACTGAATGGGTTTGATAATCCGGGCATACTAAACCATTTTTTTTTCGAATTGTCGAGGTTCATGCTATTATTTAACATTAACATTAAGGTCTTTGCTAAATTATCGTTATTCGATAATTCATTATTACCCGTATTCACTAATGCACCGGTCAACATTCTCATAAGGGGGGTCGCTATATCGCCATTTGTCAATGTGTTAGTATTATCATTTGACAATGCACCGTTCAGCATTAACATAAGGGCAATAGAGAGATTATCGGGTTCGTTAGTTAATTTATTATTACCGTTATTAATGAATGTGGCGTTCATTGCTTCTTGTTCTTCTGCTCTTGATTTTTCTTCTTCCACTTTCATTGCTTTTTCTTCTTCTGCTACTTTTCTTGCTTTTTCTTCTTCTGCTACTTTTCTTGCTTTTTCTTCTTCCACTTTCATTGCTTTTTCTTCTTCTGCTACTTTTCTTGCTTTTTCTTCTGCTGCTCTTGTTGATTTTTCTTCTGCTACTCTTGTTGATTTTTCTTTGTTGGTAAATTGTGTACCGGTAGCAACTCTTTTTGCTTTTTCTTCTGCATCTCTTGTTGCTTTTGCTTTTTCTTTTTCTGTCAATATTTGGGTTTGCATGGCGCTCGTATTATTATCTAATAATTTTTGAATAATATCTTTATATAACGTTGTCCCTAAATCGGCATTGCTATTACTCATTTAACTGTATAAAATATGCAAATAAATTACTTTACGTAAACTAATTTATTCTATTATGTATTTCTCGATTGACGACGTTTAGTTTTCCTACGTCTATTTGCTTTTTTTCGTTTTGTATGTTTTACATTTTTTCCACCACCACGCGACATGCTAGCCATTAGAGCCACGTCGCGTAAGGCATTACCTATACCCGTAGATCTCGACAGCGATGCGGAAGATGATTTTACTTCGGGTTTGGGTAGGTGTTTGTTTGTTAGTTCATTTATGTACTTTACCATGTCCTGTTTGTGTTGTTTTGGAATTTCTATGGCCCCCCTCCACGTCTTAATGTTTAATTTAAATTTTTTTTTATAATTTGTTTTCCATGTTTCATATATTTCTTTACCAAGTTTCGTTTCTATTTGGTCAGCATAACTTCCAATAATTTTTCCTCCTCCCTCTTCTACATGTTTTGGGACTGCAACTGGTGTTTTTTCTTCCACGGCTTTCCTTAAATCGCCAACGTTATCAGGCAGATTTACATTTTCATTAACCGTTTTAGCAAGAGTTTGAATTAACCGGCCGGTTTCACTTTCTGACAATTTTGGGCTATTGATTGCTTGATCTATAGTTATATTCAATGATATTATATCTTGATCTGTTACTTGATCGGTTACTTGATCGGTTACTTTAGGGTTTAAATCCTTTAATTTTTTCTGTAACTCCATCTGATCCTGCATGTCACCACTAATCGGAATTGAATTAATCAGAATGTCAATATTGTTTGGATTAGGTCCTATGCCAATAATAGACTTATCTGTAATGTTTATTGCAATATAGATTATATTTGGGTTATTATCAATTGACATAATGTGAATCGTTATATATAATTTATATAGATTAAAATGGCGGATTTGATATTTACCTAAATATGATTGCAGTCAATACTATTTGCGATTTGCGCGTTTCGTATATCTTCGTTTCTGCTTTTTTAATTTACGTTTGTTTTTATGTGTGACACGCCCTCCAACATGCTTGTTTTCTAGATAATTGTAAATCGTGTTATCTACCGTTCCCTTCAATCCATTACCTAGATCGTCCAGTATTGCGTCTAAGTCATTAATAAAATAGTTTTTCAAATTTATGAATATAAATATTCCATCCGATACTTTATCCATAAAATTTGGCTTTTTCAATTTAAACGTTTCCCCAAAACCGACATGGTTCAATCGGTCTTGATAATTTTTCAAAACTTTCTGTATATTGTCAATCGTATACGTAGGGTGTTTAAGTTTCGCGTCGGTATACCATGTGCTCGTTTCAAGTTTTTCTTTATTCTTATTTATGGTATTCAGTAGGTGTTGGTGTACTGATTTTATCTCTGTAATTTTTTTCGTGTACTTACTGCGGTCGTTTGCCTGAATATCATTTAATTTACTAATAATGGTGGTGATAGATTGGTTAATTGATTCAATGACGGCAAGGGTTTCCACATCTTCTTCTGTATTGGATCCCGACTCTTCTTCGGGTTCCGACTCTTCTTCAGTTTCCGACTTTTTGGTGGTATCTGTCGGTATTTTAACGGATTCCTGGATTTTAACGATATTTGTATTGTTTTTTTTCGTATATACGTGCATACCTCTAGTACACTGATCGGATATACTTGATTTAATTTTCTTAATGGCGGTGACTTTAAATATTCGCAATTCTTTACTACCCTCATTATCATATAAAACTAACATAACACGAATATGTTTTGTATTGAAGTTGTTGATGTTGCTGTTTATTATATCATTTAGTTGTAGGTCTAACGTATACCCACTCGTGAGTGGTAGGTTTTTTCTATCCTTATTATCGCTGGGAATTGCACTATCATTTTCAGTTTTCTCAATCTTAAATATTTTATAATGTGTTTGAGTCTTATCTTTCTTATCTTTACATACAGCAATATCAATATTTATATGTTCGTTTTCTTCGATTGGGTATAGGTTCTTGTTTTTGTTATTTAACAAATTGTCTAATGATAATACATTTGTATCTCCTCCGAACACCTTTCTTGTTTTTTTTCGTGTCTTGCGTGTACCTCTCATTACACTATAATGATATAAAATTGAATTACTAAACCTCTACGAATGAGACGTAACCAAATATACAACTACGATGAATTCTAAAGTTAGCGCACCTATTCGACCCAAAACCGTGTTGGTTTTTGACGTTGAAACCACAGGCTTAATGCCTAAACGGGCGAAAACCGATGTAAACCCCATACCCATTGAAGCATATCCCCATATTCTACAATTGAGTTACGCGGTTTATAATATTCATGAGAATTCTCTC
>Ga0209556_1001306_pt1 | contig 13443 bp, 19 predicted proteins | sample SaaInlV_150m_DNA_5_FD_184652 | JGI IMG/M metagenome (GOLD analysis project Ga0209556, IMG submission 184652) | Marine microbial communities from expanding oxygen minimum zones in the Saanich Inlet - SI037_S3LV_150m_DNA (SPAdes) (version 2) | ecosystem: Environmental > Aquatic > Marine >...
CCTTTTTTCATTTGGGGAATAGAGTTTTGTAAATAGAAACATGCAAATATGGGATTGTTACCATTATGCTCTTATTTGGGATTTTTATTGTAAAATGTCGTTACTGTAAAAAATAAGTATATTAAGGGTGAAAGTATTTATAGCGTAAAATATTTATCATTATAAGATATATGAATGATAAATATTTAGGGGCAAAAAGGGCAACTATATACAGATGTGATAGTTGTGACTTTAATTGCATTAAAAAATATGATTATGAACGACATTTATCTACTCGTAAACACCTAAAGATACATGAAGATAATGGAACAGGGGCAATTACGGGCAAACAATCTTACTCATGTGATTGTGGAAACGTATACAAATATCATTCCGGGTTATCGCGTCATAAAAAAACATGCACGCACACTGAACCCACAAATGCGAATACTATCCTTGATAACCCATCATTAATGGTCGAATTATTGAAGCAGAATCAAGAGTTCAAGCAATTATTAGTAGATCAAAATAAACAAATGATGGAAATGGCTGGTAATATGGGGAATATGGGGAATACTGTGAATAACAACAATACCAACAATAATGTGAATAGCCATAACAAGTTCAACCTTAACGTATTCTTAAATGAGGATTGTAAGAACGCAATGTCGTTAACTGATTTTGTCAACACCATGAACCTAACAATAGAGGACTTCATTCAAACCGGGGAACTGGGATTCGTAGACGGGATTTCAAAAGTCATGGTGGAAAGGATTAACAATATGGAACTACATGACCGTCCAGTACATTGTACGGATTTGAAGCGTGAGACGGTCTATGTAAAGGACCAAGATAAATGGGAGAAGGACGAGGAGAAAGTTCGCTTGAGGAAGGCTGTAAACAATGTAGCAAAGGACAATAAATCATTGACATCAGAATGGATGGAAGCGACCCCCGACGTGAATACGTCAGGCACAGCAAACTATGAGAACTTCTTCAAATATTCTCAATCCGCATTGGGTGGTATGGGAACAGATAAGAACAAGGCATTTGAAGATAAGATCATGAAGAATATAATGAAGGAGACAACGATTGATAGAGGACAATCCACTGAATAAAATAATATTATAGAGATTATTTTATTGATATTGAGAACATTGACAGTAATAGTACTATACAGTAAACCTACTTATCCATAAATGAGTAACATATCCATAAATGAGTTTTGTGATAATGTTCTCCAATTTCTTCAAAAACCGATAAAAGAAATGGCTTAACTAAATAAAAACGGACATAAATAAATGTCCTTTTTTCATTTGGGGAATATAGTTTTGTAAATAGAAACATGCAAATATGGGATTGTTACCATTATGGTGTTATTTCGGATTTTTATTGTAAAATGTTGTTACTGTAAAAATTAAGTATATTAAGGGTGAAAGTATTTAGGCATTTTTTCGGTTAGTATTATATACGAACAAATGACTAACGTGAAAAATGCCAGTATACATGTGTGTGAAATATGTAACTTTAAATGCAGTAAACAAAGTAACTATGTTATACATTTAACTACTGCAAAACATATCAGACTAACAAATACTAATGCCAAAATGCCAAACGTGCCAAACGTGTATATATGCGATTGTGGTAAAGAGTATAAACATATGTCTAGTTTGTGTAAACATAAAAAAACATGTACCCATACGACCGACGAAGTAACTGATATCAACACGAGTCAACCACATACAGTGACCGAAAATGATAATGCAATAGTAATGTTAATCAAACAGAATATAGAGTTAGTGAAAGATAACCAAGAGTTCAAGCAATTACTCATAGATCAAAATAAACAAATGATGGAAATGGCTAGCAATATGGGGAATAATAACAACAATAACAACAATAATGTGAATAGCCATAACAAGTTCAACCTTAACGTATTCTTAAATGAAGATTGTAAGAACGCAATGTCGTTAACTGATTTTGTCAACTCCATGAACCTAACAATAGAGGATTTCATTCAAACTGGGGAACTGGGATTCGTAGACGGGATTTCGAAAGTCATGGTAGAAAGGATTAACAATATGGAACTACATGACCGTCCAGTACATTGTACGGATTTGAAACGCGAGACGGTGTATGTAAAAGACCAAGATAAATGGGAGAAGGACGAGGAGAAAGTCCGATTAAGGAAGGCGGTAAACAATGTAGCAAAGGACAATAAATCGTTGACATCAGAATGGATGGAAGCGACCCCCGACGTGAATACGTCGGGCACAGCAAACTACGAGAACTTCTTTAAATATTCACAATCCGCATTGGGTGGTATGGGAACAGATAAGAACAAGGCATTTGAAGATAAGATCATGAAAAACATTCTCAAGGAAACCATAATTGATAGAGGACAATCCACGGAATAAAATAATCTCTATAATATTATTTTATTGATATTGAGAACATTGACATGAAATAGCAGTAATTAGTATAATAATACTCAACGGACTTATCCATAAATGAGTGACATATCCATAAATGAATGGTATGGTATAAGGTCGTAAAAAAACCGAATAGTTTTTTTGTAGATAGAGACAGTATGTAAGGTTTTATGTAGAGACAGTATGTAAGGTTAACAACTAATTCGTCGTTTTCGCATGTTGTTTTTCAAGAATTTATAAACAAGCATATGGTCGTAATTGATAAGTTTGTTGTCTATATCTGCGAAACAGCCATGGCAAAGTATATAGTTCGAATTATATTTGTTGGGAAATTGCCAACTGCAGTCAGTCTGTTTACACACACCACTTCCACATTTATCGCATGCGTGTGTGATGATATCTACATCACATTCATTACACAATTCATATTTATCCATTATAGAATCCCAAGAAACCGTACGCGCACTTAATAAATTAATTTTATGATCCATTGTCAAATTTTGAGTATATTATGGAGATGATATGATGTAAAATAAGTTTTCAATTTTCATAGCATAATGCACCATAAAATTGAAAACTTTTAAGTAATACAATTTATAGCATCCCCTCTCAAATTTAAGAATTTACAATGAACCCCATACAATTTACAATGGAACACAAACCATTAATTAATATTCACAAGATATGTATAGTGAAGCATGCGTCCAAGATGAGTTATATGAAGAATTCGGTTGCGGTGGTTCGCAAGAAACCGGTTGCTCGTTCCTAGTATAAAAAAATCATATAAAAATGGAATTATAGGTCTTATCATAAATGGAATTATAAGACTTATCATAAAAATGGAATTATAGGTCTTATCATAAATGGAATTATAGGTCTTATCATAAATGGAATTATAAGGCTTATCATAAATGGAATTATAAGACTTATCATAAATGGAATTATAGGTCTTATCATAAATGGAATTATAAGGCTTATCATAAATGGAATTATAAGACTTATCATAAATGGAATTATAAGACTTATCATAAAAATCGGAATTGGCAGTTCCTTTTTTTAGCAATGTCAATGAAATTATAAGTCCAATCGCAACATCTTATCCTTCTCGTTTTCTTTATATAATTGGAATTGATAGTTCCATTTTTTTAGCAATGTCAATGGAATTTCGGGCAATAGGGGTTTACTTTCCCACAAGTAACGGCTGTACGACCATTCAAATTCACACGTTGACGGATACAATTCACTGTAGTTTTCTAGTAGGAACCTTTCGATCTTAGGGGGCAACAGATTCAAACTTTCTCGAGGCAACACATACGCCATCTGCGTATAACCCATACACGATAACCTTTCACCACGAAATAATGACACATCCAACGCATCGAGACACTTTAATACATCACATAATAATGGACCGCTGTGACTACTATACCACCACGCATCACATACTCCACACGTGTAATAACGCAACACCCAATTCAATCCACATACATAACTTGAAACATCCACACTTAATAACGCATTGTAACGACACACACCACTACCTACACCACTACCTACACCATTCATCGCATTCATCGCATTATTTATTGACTTCTCTTTTTGTCTATATATAATCGGCGCGTTCAATAGTAAATTTTCCTTGTCGCTTCGTGTAGTCTCTGGAAACTTAAATTTATCAAATTTTTCTCGTAATTTATGTTCTGTTTTCATTAGTTCCGGTTCAATATCGGCCATCGCTTTAACTAATTTTCTTACATTTTCCCAATGTACCGTGCCAGTAGCGCTAGTAATGAGTCGTTTATTTGGTACATTTCCAATGCATTTTCTATACGCATTAATTAGCGTATCGATACCATTGGTACGTATATTCAGAGATGGAATATGAGGTAAAAAATCATTCCCTAGAAAAAAACACAAGAATACATAATCGTCAATTCGCGAAGGGTCTCTATCACAGCAGTCCATTTCGATGATAATACATTCAGATAAATGTTGAATATCAATAAAATACGGTTTATTGTCATGATTTTGTATATCTAATGGGATAGAATTTTTCAAAAATTCGGGTGCTTCTCTGAATACATATATATTATCACAATGTCTCAAATGAAAAATGGAAAGCATGATTAAATCCGCATCTAATCCGTATACAGATACAGTAGCACCAGAAAGATCATTATCTCGAATATGTTGATATATTTTATGTTCGCCTTCACCCGGTTTGTCGGAGCAAGATACAATCACTTGGTTTACATTATATTTTTGTTCGCTTAATTGGAAATAATAATAAATATGTGCGGATAATTTATCCATAAAAACGGTTCCGGGTGTAATAGATGAAGTGTTCCACATTGGGTCGTTAACCTGATTTTCGTCATATTTAATTTTTGACATGAATTGTGTCATATATCGACGTGAACGTTGTTGTTTCATTTTAGCAATGGGCGCTACTCCATCAAATGATATATAAACAACCTCAGTGGGGTGGATCATGTAAATATATTTTTCTATGCCCGTTGCAACCATTTGTATTAATGTATCTTCAAATTCAGAATGTTGTTCTGGGGTATATTTAAAAGTTTTGGCAAGGGAATGATACGAATCATATACAATTGAATTACAATCCATATACAAGTGAGTAATTGGCGCGGTATTGTTAAAAAAGTCGTGATTTCTCATAATTCTCGCATATTTACGAATAACTTGAGAAAAATAACTTGGAATACCCATTATATTACAAGTTATTTATTAACTGCACTAACATTATCGGGGAGTTACATTTATATAGTTTAATAACATGTATATAGTTTACGCCCTTGAATATTTGCAATGGAACCAAATGGTTCTTTCTGATCGGTGTAATGATATACAATATGTATTTGAATAGGAATTACAAACAAATATATGATTATAATATAACAATTATTTAAATGGAAATAGATCTTATCGGTTTTGCTTATTTATTTCTTCGTTTAGCACCATTTGTACTAGCATCATTCTTTACATTAGCGTCGGTACTTAATCAAGATTTCAAAGGTATTATATATTTAGTAGGATTATTATTATGTTCTTTCATTACCACGTTGATTAGTAAGTCATTACCCGCTGGAATAGGCGTAGATTCAGAGAATCGTCCTGAAATATGTAACATGTTAACATTCGGTCAATCGGATATGGATGCATCTGGATTGCCATTAGGTCAGTCGACCATCGCATATACATTTATGTATTTATTGTTTGCGATATTAAAATATGACTTAGTAAAGAATAACACTCCAACATTAATATTCTTCCCACTTCTTCTAGCATTTGATTTTTTATGGAATTACAGAAATAGTTGTTATTCATACATGCAATTATTGATATCATTGTTCGTTGGCGCTAGTGTTGGTAGCATATGGGCGTACATAATTTCCACAACTAAAACGCCCCAATTAATATATTTTAGTTCAGCCAAGAACCAGGTATGTAGCAAACCAACCAAAAGTACATTTAGGTGTAATGTTTATAAAAACGGTAAGGTAATCAGCAAGTTATAACTCCAAATTTTCAATAAAATAGTTTATATAAGATTTTATTGAAAAAACTTTAAATGGTCTAGAATCCATTGTCTAATTGTTTTTATTTGTCTTTGACGATGCATTTCTTGTGCGATGAGATTGACAGCATATACACGTTTTTGAAACCGCACCATAAATTCATGAGAAACCCGTTTAAAATCCATCATTGAATATGTAGACTCTACATTATCGAATGAATAGTCCGCGTATCCTTTTCGTTTATTTACAGCATTATGAAAATTATATAACATTTTTCGCAAGTCATCGCGTTTTCTGATCGAAGTCCAGTTTACACTATTCATATATTGTCTAGCATGATCCGAACAAGCCGGACAAGGTAAATTATCACATATAGTAACAATAATGCGCATTAGATCATCCTTAATTATATTAAAGGTATTATCATTTATTTTTTCTGGCAAAATATGTAAAAAAGTCCACGTTGGATTACCCCAAGTCATTTTGTGTCCGTCACTAGGGGTAACCGTATTTATATTATTAGTAATGGTTGGATTGCGATGACGAACTACTTGTGCAAACATATTTGGAACAGAACTAATTTTTTGAATTGAGTTCGCATTGTTAATTTGTCTAGATTTGGATGTAAAAAGCATATTTAATATATGTGAATATATAAAATTCTACAACAAAACATATAAAAATAATGCTATTATAATAATAAATGGAGAATGCTAAAAAACAATTGATACAAACTGTAAAGGAGTGGGTGAGAATCGATAATGAAATACGTCATTTGCAGACCGAAATTTCATCTAGAAAAAAAGAGCGAATAAATATAAATACAAAGTTAATGGAAACAATGAAATCAAATGACATAGACTGTTTTGATCTAAATGACGGTCAAATCTGTTATACCAAAAAAAATGTAAAAAAACCGGTAACGAATAAGGTATTATTTGATATTTTAACCAAATATTATAATGGCGACATAACGCAGGCGTCTACGATTAGCAACTTTATAAAAGATAATAGAGTAGAAGTTACAAAAGAAAATATCACCCGTAAAATATCTAAAACTAAATCGGAATCAAATGACTAAATACCCAGTTCGGGAATAGAGTATGTATTATGTTGCTTAATATATTGTGCTACAATGCTCGGGTTCTGTTTTTCATTCATAATGTCTTCTGTATTGTAAACATTATTGTAATTATCTATATAATATACAATTCCGCCAATTTCTTGTGCGATCACTTCTACTTTATGTGTAAGATTTTCTGGCAATTGCGCGTCGCTCGCCAGTCCATGTGGTGTTCCTTTTACATGCGTTCCGCAATATTCAAGATTATCTTTTCTTCTACGAGTACATTGTTCTCCGTTCGCACGTTTTGCACTGCATCTATTTATGACCGGCACAGTATTTTTCACACGTTTTCGTTTACAAATATCATCTTTGTGAAAGACCAGTCGTTCATAGTCATAAATAAACCCCATAAGTTCATTCGTTTTATCAACTTCATTGATTCCCAGTTCGTTAATTTTATCACGAATCCCATTTTTAAAGGATGTGATATAATCTTCAAATTTGGTGTTAAGTCTGCGTTCCATATTGATTACGAATATTAGTTATATGTATCATTATCATTTTCACATTTTCAATTTTATACGGAGCCCCAATTATCACTCCATGTCTGTTTTTTCCCTCCATCATATGGTATGGCAACTTGTTCTTTTATCAGCCATTCGTTAATATTTTCATTATGCAAATACACATCTGCTAATACACGTCCATATTTTTCATTAGTAATATTTTTTAATTCTACAAATTGACCGTATATTTTATCATGTAATAAATCACGAGCATGAATCGCCATTTCATGTTCGTCCATTGTTTTGCCCTTTATTTCGGGGGTATCTATTCCATTCAATCTGATTGAAAACCGATAAATTGGAGAAACCGTATTTGGCAAGAGTGAGGCAATAGTAATTGTATCTCCGTCATATACTTTAATAACCTTCCCATATTGAATAGGAGGCATAAATGGAACGGTATTCTTATATTCAATGTCTTTTATTACATCATGCGTTCGTTGATTTTCCGGGGATAATATATAGTCACTATTACTACTGCTACAGAAACACGATAAATACCTTGGAAATTTCATAATTATTTAACTGTATGTAACTAATTATGAAACGCATTTATCAATTTTATGGAACAGAATTATTATATAAAAATTGATTTACTTTTAATTATATATGCAATGTCATCAATCATATATAAGTATATATCAAATAACAACCATCACCATGAATCGTTCTACGTCAGTGTGTTATTCATTAAACGATTTAACCTCAGACGCATTTGATGAACTTGACATCGAAGATAACAATTTACCAACCAAATCTAACCTATTTAACAAGGTAAATTCTACAATTGTATTAAATATTCGTGCATATAGCACTGGGGTATACACATTTAGTTATACTAACTATCGCAAAAATAATATTTCGTCACTTATACGGTGTCGGTCGACTTCAACAAAAAAATAAAAAATATGACATAATTATCCGGGTGTCATTTTTTATATCAATCAAAACAAACCATGAACTTTTTTAAATATGTCCTTTGCGTCAATCGCAACATTCTTCATATATTGACCGACCATATTTTTGTCAATTGATTGTGAAAACGCAAGTCGCAACGTACTGTCGGAATCATGTGGATGAAATTTCTTAAAACCGCAATAAGTTAATATTTTATCACCATTATAGTATTTCTCATATAATATATATTCGAGCGTTTTTCCTAATGTATAATCTTCATTTTCTAAAATAACATCGTAACTGTTATCCATTGTAGTTTCACTTGTATTAATAGGGATCAAATTCGACTCCGTATTTTGAACGAAAGCCACTAATTTATTCTGCAGAGCAACACACGCCTTTTTTACAATGTCTTTATTTTCATATACTCCAACCGTCTGAATTACAAAATCAAAACTGTTGTCAATGAATGATCTTTGTGCGTCTAATAAATAATAATTCTTTTTTTGGAACGCGATTTCCTCTTGAGTTGCGTCTTCCGATTTAAGGCGTTGTTCTACCTTCTTCCAATTTTCCGTTGCTTTAACCGCGTCAACGGTGTTGCCATACGCGCACTTCGAAACCACGTTAAATGTACTATTATCCTTTGCGGTGCGGATTGTAAATTCACATGTTAGTTTTATCTGTTCTCCGTGAATGGACGATCCGATTTTGGGTCTTAATCGTGCGAAATCTAAGAACATATTTGTTATTGGTGATGCTGGAAATATCTTACGTGTTTCGTCCTTAGTTAAATAATTATTGGATGTTTTATTTTTAATTTTAAAATCTTCACTCGTGACAATAATCATATTGTCTGTATCATTGGTTACATCCAATTCCATAATATAATTATCGGGAAGAAGATCTAAATCATCCATATGAATGGGTATGCAACTTAGTCTATGCTTTAATATTTCGTTATGAAGCCTACCTGTATTATTATGAATGATACATCGCTCATTCTCCTCCGCGTCAAATACTACGGATGGTACATCTGACAAAATAGTTCGACGAATAGCATTTGCTAAACTCACATTTAAATTGGACAACGTAAACTTATATACGCCATTCGTTTCAGAGATATTTGCGATTGTAGGGTTCATTGTTATAATTTATATAACTATTATTTTATATATATTATAGAATTGATATAATTTCAATTTTATTAAACAGTCATGGTATCTAACAAATAGTCGTTAATGAACTCGTTTCTCTCTTCGGGAGACATTAATCCCCATATAAATTTAACAGTTTGATGTCTTTTGTTCGGTACAATAATTGATCTCAAATATAGATATAATTCTGCTTGATTTGCATTTTTTAATATAATATGTCGTGTAAATAACGATGCCAATTTACTGCTAATGTCATTCATATTGTAATTATAACCATGAAAAAGAAAAAGATCTGACAACAGTATAAATTCATTATATTGCGTTAGATAAACACTTTCTATTAAGTTTATATCCTGTATATAATTTCGAATATCTCGTAAAAGGACTTTTGATTGAGGCAAATATGTATATGGAATTATATGTTTATGAATTACATAATAGGGTACGCGATGCGTATACATTAATATATTAAGCGTTTCTTTATTCATTGTATGGTATGTGGCATATGCTTTATATTTTACAATTAAAATATAAACCACATTGGTGCGTGTTATACATTTGGCAACATTTAAATGAGTTTCAGTGTGGGTACAGACGATAAAATAAACATACCTAACATAATAAATAATAATACAAATGGCAATAATACTAATAACCAAGCAAAATTGGTCGACCCATTTTTACACATAATATTTAATATCCAAGTCCAAAATAAAATGTAAAACACTTTGACAATAAACACGATATATGTACTAGTTACATCGCATTTATAAGAACCAATGCAATACGTATCTACATTTCCAATATTTTGTGCGCCGATAATCAAGATGGCAAACATCGAGATTACTAAATATACGTACGATGGCGTACACAAATCTTTTAATCCGATCATAGTATTGTTTATATAATTAGAAAATATAAAAATTATACGAAACCTATGATTGGACTAACAATGGGTTGGTTGTATACATTTGGTGAAACGTCATTAGTTTGACCGGATACAATGCCTACCGTAGTCGCACCCGCACTTGTTCCAACAGAAGTAAGTAAATTTATAGAACTTCCTCCGCGCATTCTTTTATTTGTTCTTCTTGTTCTTCTTTTCTTACCCATAGGTTTCCTATTATGTTTACGCTTATTATAACGAGTGCCCCTAGTTTTTTTAGTATTACGCGACTTCTTTAGGGCTCGCATCGTTGTACGTTTTTTGGTTTGAACCATACTTATATATTATAACAATAATAAAATATAAAATTGATTTATTATTATACATGTTTACTAATCCAACACTTAATTATGATACAAATACCCCAATCCACGTTGATACATGGCTCTGAATACTATATTGAGTCATATGGACCAAATGGGCTTATCGATAAGTATAAAGGTACATATAGCGAACTTGTGGACGGATACTATTTATCAAGATTCACTAATGTAACAAAGTATGTCAATGGCGATGAAATATCAGAATCATGGTTCCATACCCTGACCGACAGAATTAATCCGACCACTGAAAATGATAAATCAGTATATTATTGGAAATATTTTATACCTGCGGACAAGGTAATAAAACAAAAAGTGAAAAAGTATGATACAAAGGTGTTGCTTACGAAAATGTTGCTTATTCGACAACAATATTCATTACGAATAGGTGACAGTAGTACAATACGTGGATTGATTCATGGTAGATATGGGATTAAAAAATAGAAAATAAACAATTCAATATAATAAGTTAACCATTTTTATTCGACCTTTTTTATTTACTCTATATCGACGTGTGTTAGCATATGTCTACGACAACATACATTTGTTAATCCTAAATCATCTAATACTTCTCCTTCAGTTGTTTTTTCTACATTTGTTTTTGTTAAATATACTACCTTTTCGGTAGAAAGTCCCTTTGTTGTTTTAATTCGACGAACTTCCTGTTGGTAATATCGATATTTGTCTGCTAATACGTTTCCACATGTAAAACATTTAACGGGTATAATCATTTTTGAGTATATAAGTACTTGGTATATTCTTTTTATTGTTATATCTTACCTATTTTCAATTTTTTACCGCTGACCGATATAGAATCAAAAAATACGTGGTAATCTTATAATCTCCGCGTTTTAAATCTTCAATATTATATATATCAATGTTTAAAAGTATAATAAATCTATTTTCAATAAACGGAGGGAAAAAAATTTCCAAACAAGGGAAAGAACCAGGCAAATGGAAAGCCCAAGGCAAAGGGAAAGAATTAGGAAACGAAGGATATCTTAATTTAGAACGTACCGCCAACAAGCGGGGGAAACACTATATTAATAATATACATACGCGTTCTGATTCGGACAAACCAAATAAGGTAAGAGGAGGAACAACCAGCAGAATAAAGTCAAGTAATAAGAATAAAACGAAGTCAAAACGCTGTAAATCTCGTAAAAAAAATCCATAGATTTGAATACAGTTAACGCACAATTGCTTTTTTAATCTTCAATAATGTATATATGTCTACTCAAAAACGAAGTCGTTGTAAAAAGGGTACCCGTAAAAACAAAAAGACCGGTAATTGTGAAAGTGTTTTAGACAATACATGTGCTATATGTTTAGATAGAATCATTTCTGGGAATATAAAAACAAAATGTAAACATAATTTTCATAAAAAATGTTTGACTGGTTGGTGCATAAGTCAAAAGACGTTAGTAAAACCTCAATGCCCCATTTGCAGATCCGACATCAATGACACTTGTAAAAAGATTATGCCGTTTGATAGTCATGAAGTATTTCGATATACTAGCATAGTTGCGATCACCGATAAAGATCAAATATTGTATAAAGTTAATAAGATACGTGAAATTGTCTATAATCCAAAATTTGATATAAATGTGAAAAATGAAGACGGTGATAGCATATTACATATTTTTTCACAGAATAAGTGGTATTCTAATACACAATACAAAGAATTTGTAGAATATTTACTAAAGAAAAAAAACATAATAGTTAGTGCTGAATCAGTAGGTAAAATAATATCTACTAAAAATGACGAAATATTAGCACTTTATAAAAAACACAAGAAAATTCCCAAAGCATTGAAGAATTTGATCTAATAGTTTGTTAGTTCAATGGTGCATTACACATTGCATGCCAATAAAATATAATAATAATAATATATTTTATACCGATAAACTATACAATAATGAAATATTTGGCAATTATTCTGTTAATATTAATTGTGATTGCATGTTTATTTAAGAGTAGTAATACAACAGAGGGTTTAGAGAACAATAGTAATGGGGTTAATAAATATAATGAATCTCTTAATCGTATTGACAATATGTTGAACTTAATAGACAATAAATTGAAGAATGCTGATATTCGTGGAAAATCACTCGAACGACTGAATTCGCAAGTTAAATATCTTACCTATGCTAAAAAACTCGTCGGTCTTATGATCGAACAATCTGGTCCCATGGAACAACTCCGCAAATTAACGACACCAAATATGAAGACAAACAATAATATGGATAACAATATGAATAACAATATGAATAACAATATGAATAACAATATGAATAACAATATGGATAACAATATGGATAACAATATGAATAACAATATGGATAACAATATGAATAACAATATGAATAACAATATGAATAACAATATGAATAACAATATGGATAACAATATGAATAACAATATGAATAACAATATGAATAACAATATGAATAACAATATGAATAACAATATGAATAACAATATGAATAACAATATGAATAACAATATGAATAACAATATGAATAACAATATGAATAACAA
>Ga0209556_1001327_pt1 | contig 13343 bp, 11 predicted proteins | sample SaaInlV_150m_DNA_5_FD_184652 | JGI IMG/M metagenome (GOLD analysis project Ga0209556, IMG submission 184652) | Marine microbial communities from expanding oxygen minimum zones in the Saanich Inlet - SI037_S3LV_150m_DNA (SPAdes) (version 2) | ecosystem: Environmental > Aquatic > Marine >...
AACGAGATCTTAACGCTTCATTCATATTTGAGGATGCGCCCTATCAGTGGCCGCCATAATTTTATTCAATCCATGGATGTAAGCTTTAGCACTTGCAGTAATAATATCTGTATCTGCACCTTGGCCATTGATAATACGGCCATCATGCTCTAGGCGCACATTAACCTCACCCAATGCATCCGTACCTTGAGTGACGTTTGACACTGAATATAATTGCAGGTTGATATCAAAATCTACCAAAGTGCTAATTGCACTAAAAGTGGCATCTACCGCACCTGAGGTTTTTGCAGTGGCAGTTTGCTCTTTGTCGTTAACCGACAAAACAACCGTTGCAGTATTTTCTTCGCCAGTTTCAGTGCAGACTTTTAAGGACACAAGCTTGATTAGCTCGCTCGCCTCAGTTTGAGTTTCAGACACCAAGGCTTGTAGATCCTCATCAAAAATTTCATGTTTTTTATCAGCCAGCTCTTTAAAGCGCCTAAAGGCATCGTTCAAATTTTCTTCAGAATCAAACTCAACACCTAGCTCGCCCAACCTTACTTTAAAAGCATTACGCCCTGAATGCTTACCCAGCACCAATTGATTGGTATTCCAGCCTACATCTTCAGCACGCATAATTTCATAAGTTTCGCGATGTTTTAAAACGCCATCTTGGTGAATGCCTGCCTCATGAGCAAAGGCGTTAGCACCAACAATAGCTTTATTTGGTTGCACAATAAAGCCAGTTACACTAGAAACCAAACGTGATGCCGCCAAAATATGTGTCGAATCAATATTGGTATCGCAGTCAAATACATCTTGTCGTGTTCTCACTGCCATTACTAACTCTTCTAGCGAAGTGTTGCCGGCACGCTCACCCAAACCATTAATCGTACACTCAACTTGGCGTGCCCCATTAAGTACTGCTGACAACGAGTTAGCAACAGCAAGACCTAAGTCATTATGACAATGCGCTGAGAAAATTGCTTTATCTGAATTTGGAACTCGTTCAATTAGTGACTTCATGGTAGCGCCAAATTGGTGCGGAATGTTGTAACCAACTGTATCAGGAATGTTAATCGTAGTTGCGCCGGCATCAATTGTTGCTTCGATAACACGACAAAGGAAATCCTCATCTGATCTACCGGCATCCTCAGGTGAAAACTCTACATTATCAGTATATTGTCTAGCACGTTTAACTGCGCGAACTGCTTGTTCTACAACTTGATCTGGCGTCATATTCAGCTTCATTTTCATGTGAATATCGCTGGTAGCAATAAACGTATGAATACGAGCTGAATTAGCGCCTTTTAATGCTTCACCTGCGCGATCAATATCTTTATCTAGTGCTCTAGCAAGGGAGCAAATGGTGGAATCTTGTACGGCGTTAGCCACCGCTTGAACTGCCTCAAAATCACCTACTGATGCAATAGCAAAACCTGCCTCAATCACATCGACACGCATCTTTTCCAATACCTTGGCAATACGTACCTTTTCATCTTTAGTCATTGATGCACCTGGTGACTGTTCACCATCGCGAAGGGTTGTATCAAAAATAATTAGTTTGTCGGACATTGTTGTCTCTCCTGTATCTGTTTTGTTGCTTATGTTTTTTAGATGTGCTGGCCTTTCAGCCAGTCGAGATGATAGATTACCTTACGGTAATAATCGCAACAAAGACAAGAGGCTTTGTTTAAATTGAGAAATGGTAACTTGATGACTCATAATGCGCATTATAAAGCAATATTAAGCGTTCTTTGCTCGTTTTTTTAATTGACGTTTTTTTCTAACTTCAATTGCAGTTAGGATTAACCCTGATAATGCATAAGTTAAGAAAAATACAAATAAAATCGCACTCGGCCACAACGTGGTCACAATAATAATTAATGTTGCAATTAACAACAGTTTAAACGACGATCTACCTTTTAAATTAATTTCCTTAAAGCTATAGTAACGGACATTACTTACCATTAACACACCAGCACCTACTAAGACAACCCAACTTATCAATGTTAGATATTGGTCGTAATCAGTCACACCAATACTTTGCTTAGTCCAAACCATGCCCGCAATCAATGCGGCCGCTGCTGGCGAAGGCAAGCCTTGAAAATAACGCTTATCCTGAATACCAATCTGGGTGTTAAATCGAGCTAAACGTAGTGCGCCGGCAGCAGTATAAATAAATGCGCCCAACCAGCCAATTTTTCCTAAATCTGAGAATTGCCAAAAATACACCAATAAGGCTGGTGCCACACAAAACGAAAGCATATCTGCCATCGAATCGTACTGCTCACCAAATGAACTTTGAGTGTTGGTAAGGCGTGCAACACGACCATCGAGCCCATCAAATAGCATAGCCACAAAAATAGCGACTGATGCATCAGCATATTGTCCTTTGGTTGCTAAAATAACGGCAAAAAAACCAGAAAACAAACCAAATGTTGTTAATACATTTGGTAATAAGTAAACTCCCCTTCTTGCTTTATTTGTCATAGCTCACATATTAACATGCCCAGCATTGCTGGGCATGATTTAATCATTATTTACTGGTTAATAATCAGTTCTTTGATGTGTCTACCAGCTTGTTTTTTGCAATCCAAGGCATCATAGAACGTAATGACTCACCAACTGTTTCAATCTGGTGCTCTCTTTGAACATCACGACGTGCTGGAAGCTCACCTACATTAGCAACAAACTCTTTCGCAAATGTACCGTCTTGAATTTCCGTTAAAATTTTCTTCATTTCAGCTTTAGTATCAGCAGTAATGATACGTGGTCCACGTGTTACATCGCCATATTCTGCCGTATTTGAAATTGAATAACGCATGTTAGCAATACCGCCTTCATACATTAAATCAACAATCAGCTTTAACTCGTGTAGACATTCGAAGTAAGCCATCTCTGGCTCATAACCACCTTCTACCAAAGTTTCAAAACCCGCTTGGACCAATGCCGTTGTACCGCCACATAAAACGACTTGTTCACCAAATAAATCAGTTTCTGTTTCTTCTTTAAATGAAGTCTCTAAGATGCCTGTACGACCACCACCAATTGCTGATGCGTAAGACAATGCGATGTCTTTTGCTGTACCAGATACATCTTGTTGTACAGCGATTAAGTCAGGAATACCACCGCCTTTTTCAAACTCTGAACGCACTGTATGACCTGGCGCCTTAGGGGCGATCATAATAACGTTAAGATCAGCTCTTGGTGTGATCATGTCAAAATGAATATTTAAACCGTGTGCAAAAGCCAGTGTTGCGCCGTCATTAAGATTTGGCTCGATTTGATCCGAGTAAATCTTAGCTTGAAACTCATCTGGTGCAAGAACCATTACTAAATCAGCCCAAGCAGTCGCATCTTCAATTGACTTAACTGCTAAACCAGCACCTGAAGCTTTTGCAGCTGATGCAGAGCCCTCACGTAAACCAACACATACATCAACACCTGAGTCTTTCAAGTTGTTTGCGTGCGCATGTCCTTGAGAACCATAGCCAATAATTGACACTTTCATGCCTTTAATAATATTTAAGTCTGCATCTTTATCGTAATATCTATTCATTTTTTCCTCTTTATGTTATTAACCTTCTCTTCTTTGACAAACGCCAGTGACGCCTGTTCTTGAAACTTCTAAAACCCTAGACTCATCTAGCGAATCTAAAAATTCATTAATTTTTTTACTTTGCCCTGCAACTTCAACCAAGTAAGTATCTTCTGACACATCAACAATCTTGCCTGAAAACTGATCAATTTGTCGATCAATGTCTGCTTGTGTTTTTGGATTAACGTCAATTTTAACTAATAATAACTCACGTTCAACATGCTCTGTTGCTGTCAAATCTACTACTTTGACTACATCAATGAGTTTTTCAAGTTGTTTTACAATTTGCTCAATGATATTATCATCACCGACGCTCACAATGGTCATTCTTGACAAGGTAGGATCATTGGTAGCTGCCACAGTGAGTGATTCGATGTTAAAGCCGCGTGCCGAAAAAAGCCCGGAAACTCTAGACAGAGCGCCGGATTCATTTTCTAACATTACTGAAATAATATGCCTCATAGCTATACCAAGTTTAACCCTGAATCGTTCGTAGAAGCCATTTCATCACGTCCTGCTAATAACATTTCATGATGTCCTGCACCTGATGGAATCATTGGGAATACATTTTCAGTTGGGTCTGTCGAAATATCGATAAATACTGTTCTGTCTTTTTGCTTGAACGCTTCAATCAGTGCTGGCTTTATATCGGATTCTTTTTCTACCTTGATACCAATATGGCCATAGCTTTCCGCCAACTTCACAAAATCAGGTAAAGCATCCATATAAGACATTGAATAACGCTTATCATAGAAAAACTCTTGCCACTGACGTACCATACCCAAATAGCCATTATTAATATTAATGATTTTAACGGGTGTATGGTATTGCAACATAGTTGATAACTCTTGTAGCATCATTTGAATACTACCGTCACCGGTGACACAGGCTACATCTCGATCGGGGTCAGCTAATTTTGCGCCCATGGCTGCTGGCAAACCAAACCCCATGGTTCCAAGTCCGCCTGAATTAATCCAACGACGTGGCTTGTCAAATGGATAGTACTGCGCTGCCCACATTTGATGTTGACCTACGTCAGAAGTAACAATAGCTTCTCCTTTGGTCACTTCATACAATGCTTCAATAACTGTTTGTGGCTTAATAACACCTTGTTTGGTTCTGTACGCCATAGAGTCTACTGAGCGCCAGTCATCGATTTGCTTCCACCACAAGTCTATATTTTCTAATTTTTTAGTATCCAGACTCTGAATAAGCGCCTGCAACACATCGTTCACTTGTCCAATAATAGAAACATCAACGCCCACCACTTTACCAATGGTGGAAGGGTCGATATCAATATGAATGATTTTTGCGTAAGGACAGAATTTTTCTAAATTTCCAGTAATGCGGTCATCGAATCTTGCGCCCACAGCAATAATACAGTCTGAATCATGCATTGCCATGTTTGACTCGTACGTACCATGCATTCCCAGCATACCTAAAGACTGTTTATCTGTTGCAGGAAATGCACCCAAACCCATTAGCGTCTGTGTGATTGGAAATCCAGTATTGTGCGTCAAGGTTGTTAAGGCTTTACTAGCATTGCCAATCACGCTGCCACCACCTGAATAAATAATAGGTTTTTTAGCCTTTTCAATGATTGCAATTGCTTTTTTAATCTGCTCAGCATCTACTTGAACTTCAGGCTGATATGAGCGCATTTTTATCGTTTGAGGGTAACCCTCGTATTCAATTTCAGCAATAGTTGCGTCTTTGGTAATGTCAATCAAGACAGGACCTGGGCGCCCTGTTGTTGCGATATAAAAGGCTTTTTTAACTATCTCAGCAATATCGTCAGCATTTTTAACCAAAAAATTATGCTTTACACATGAACGCGTAATACCGACTGCATCAACCTCTTGAAAGGCATCACTACCGATTACTGGAGAAGGTACTTGCCCAGAAACAACCACCATTGGAATAGAGTCTGTAAACGCAGTGGCAATACCTGTAACAGCATTAGTCAAACCAGGTCCTGAGGTAACGAGTGCTACACCGCATTTACCACTAGTGCGTGCATAACCATCTGCAGCGTGCACAGCACCCTGCTCATGACGAACCAAAATATGATCAATTACCGTACAAACATCTAACGCATCGTAGATGTGTAGAACTGCGCCACCCGGGTACCCAAAGATGTGCTTCACGCCTTCACTTTTCAAGCAATCAACTAGTATTTGCGCACCATTTAACTTCATCACTTCTTTGAAAGAATAAAAACCTTCAGATTATACCTAAGGTGTACTTAATACAACTAGCAGTTTATAAGGAATTTTGCCAGTCTTCAGAGTAGAATTGGATTGGAGAATCTTTAGATTCGAATGTCTCAATTGACCAAGTATCTGGTCGCTCTAGAATGGCTGATAATAGTTGATCATTTAATAAGTGGCCTGTTTTATAGCCTTCGTAGTGACCGATTAGATTAGAACCTAATAAATACATATCGCCCACAATATCTAAGATCTTATGTTTAACGAATTCGTTTTGATAACGCATACCATCTTCATTAAGCACATCATCGTCACTGAGGGCAATTGCATTATCCATGCTTGCGCCGAGCGCTAAGTTTTGCCTTTGCATCATCTCTACATCTTTCATATAACCAAAGGTTCTGGCACGAGAAATTTCTTTTAGATAAGATTGTTGTGCAAAGTCAATACTGAGTTTTTGCCCACTCTCTTTTACTTTTTTATGATCAAAATCAATCTCAAGTGTGACTTTAAACCCTTCGTACGGAGACACTTGCGCCCACGAATCACCATTTTCAACTCGAATCGTATCATTAATAACAAAAAAATGTTTGTGCTCATCTTGCTCTTGAATGCCAGCAGACTGTACTAGAAAAATAAACGGTGCCGAAGAGCCGTCCATAATTGGTACTTCAAACGAATCTAGCTCTACCAAAACATTGTCAATGCCTAATGCTGAAAGAGCACTCATTAAGTGCTCAACCGTAGAAACCTTAACGCCTTGGTTTTCTAACCCAGTAGAAAGCACCACTTCATTAACAAAAGCGTTGTGCGCTCTTACTAACTTGCCACCAACATCCATGCGCCTAAATACCACACCATGATCCGGCTCCGCAGGGATGAGTGTCATGTTAACCACGCTACCACTATGAATACCAATACCGCGTGCTTTAACAGTTTTTTTGATTGTTCTTTGTTTGATCATAAATATACTAAAGCTTAAGGTTGAGACGTCTCCCCATTCTACCTAAAAAGCCTCCTTTGTTGTTTGCTTCTGTTTCTCTAAAATCAGACTTATTAGGCTCGAATAATAACAAACCTAAGGCGCAAGCATAAACAGGATCTTTGAGACTGTTCTCAAATTGCACTTTTTTAGTTGTAATTTTTTCGGTGTTAATACACCCAAGCTTAGTTCTAACATTGAAATACTTTAGCATTAACGCATCGCAATCTTTAATTTTAGAAGCGCCACCTGTTAAAACAAGACCAGATTTTAGCAAGCGATCAAGTTTATGAGATTGTAAATCTTTTTTAACCAAAGAGAACAACTCTAAATAGGCCTTCTCAATTACCTCAACTAAAGATTGGTGAGACAAGTAATGTTCACTCTGATCAGGGTCGTCGTCAGCCTGCACAAATAAAATCAACTTGTCTTCTCGAATAGATTTGGTTTGCGCATCTCCGTACTCAATTTTTAAGCGTTCCGCCTCTTCGAATGATGTGTCAAACGCGTAAGCAATTTCTTCAGTAATCTGGTCGCCACCTTTTTGAATAACTGCACTATAAGTAATACCGCCCTTGGTAAAAACCGATAAATTGGTCACGCCAGCGCCAATATCTACTAAACAAATACCGCTGTCTTTTTCATCTTTCGTAAGATAAACCTCACTACTCGCCATTGAATTTAGTACGATATTATTCAAACCAAACTTGCTTTTTTGCATACTTCGGTCGATTGCATCCACGCATTGATTAGACACCATCACAATGTGCATATTGACTTCTAAATTAGTTGCTTTTTGACCAATAGGCTGGTCGGTAACAACACCCTGCCCGGTCTCTGTATCTTTATCTAATACAAAATGATTAATAACACTGTTAATCACTTGCTTGTTGGTAGGTGTTGGAATGCCACAAGCATTTTTAACCGCTGTTCTTACATCGTCTTCACCAACTTCATGTGTGGGTAAAAATATTTGCCCATCTCGATTAGTGACAGTTAAATGCGGATCAGAAATATTCGTACTGACATTGAAAAAGCCTTTTATATCGCAACTCGAACAGGCGGCTTCCGCTACTTTTTTGATCGCTTGACTTGCTTGCTCTACATCAACAATAACGCCTTTTTTAACACCAGCTGACTCACCTATGGCATACCCAGTTACAGTGAACCTTCCATTTTCTTCATCAGCAAGCAAAACAACAATCTTACGACTGCCAACATCAATACTTGCAATAAAATTACTATCCGCCATTTTCGTGATCTTGCTCTGAGTTTTTAAAATCCAGCCATTCGTATAGGTGTTTTAATTCAACCACTTTTCCACTCAACAATTGTTTAAATTTTTTAGCATTGGGCTGCCCATGGTATAGACCTAGAATATGTCGTGTCATTGAGCGAATCGGCACCCCTTGGTCACTTTGAACTTTTATGTATTCAATAAAGTTTAATAATACTTGTTCGCGGCTCAGATTTGATGTGTTTTGCTGATAAATTTTTGCATCTACATCACAAAGTAAATAAGGCTGATGATAGACTACCCTTCCAAGCATGGCACTGTCTACTTTCTCTAAATGGCTGAGTGCGTCTTCTAAGTGATTAATACCGCCATTAATACCAATCGTTAATTCAGGAAAATCTTGCTTAATTTGATATACCCAATCGTAATTGAGTGGTGGCACTGTGCGGTTTTCTTTTGGGCTGAGACCCTTTAACCAAGCCTTACGAGCATGAATAATAAACGTATCACAGCCTGCTTTATTAACCGTAGTTACAAAGTCAACCAGCTCCTCATAACTTTCCATATCATCGACACCGATACGTGACTTTAAAGTGACAGGCAAATCACTCACTTGCTTCATTGCATCAACGCACTGGGCTACCACTTGTGGTGTGTTCATCAAACAAGCGCCGAAGCTTCCTGACTGCACTCTATCTGATGGACAGCCGGCATTAATATTGACTTCATCATAACCCCAATCTTGGGCAATTTTGGCGCACTGCGCCATCTCGCTTGGATCACTGCCACCCAATTGCAATACCAGCGGATGTTCATCTTCATGGTAGTCGAGTAGGCGGTTTTTATCTCCATGCAAAATAGCCTTGCTAGTAATCATCTCAGTATAGAGTTGCGCATGCTGAGACATTAGCCGATAAAAATATCGGCAATGTCGATCAGTCCAATCCATCATCGGTGCAACGCTAAATTTATGCGGATAGCTCATTTACTAAAGTTTGTATAACAAAATCAACACTACTAGATACTACAGTCTCTCGATCACCTGTAAAGTTTTGAGTCTCAACAAAATATTTGTCCTTAATACAAAATCCAAAACAAACCATACCCACCGGCTTCTCTACTGTTCCACCTGTTGGGCCAGCAACACCGGTGATTGACACCGCAACATCACTGTGAGAATTTTGAATCACACCGCTAACCATCTCAGCTGCTGTTTGTTCACTCACAGCACCAAATTTTTCTAAAACTTTAGTATCGACATTAAGCATGTCTGTCTTTGCTTGATTGCTATAAGTGATATAACCTCGGTCAAAATATGCAGATGAGCCAGAAACGCTGGTTAGCAAGGCCGACAAATGACCGCCAGTGCAAGATTCTGCCACTGATATTGTTAGCGATTGCTCAGCAAGAATCTGACTTAATTTTTTCACTTTCATTGTAATAATCTAAGGCTTAAGTGCTGCTTGCACAATTTCAAAAATATCATTTGACAAATTATCTGTGGTCAAAATGGTTTCTAGCTGTTGTTTTTGTAGTTCACGCAACTCAGGCGTGTAACGCTTCCAATGATTATAAATACTGACTAGTCGCGCGCCAATCTGCGGATTAGAGGTGTTAAGTTTAATGATCACCTCAGTTAATAATTCATAACCTTGTTGATTGTGAAACTGCACAAAATTACTAGAAAAACTACCAATAACACTGCGCAATCGATTTGGCGTGTTAAATGAAAACAACTCATGCTGCATGAGTTGTTTAATCTCATCTACCCCATTCCCAGGTGCTAATGCTTGAGCAGCAAACCACTTGTCCATCACTTGAACATCATGCTGATAGAGGGCGAACATTTGTTGGATTGCTTGATCTTGATATACATTATTAACCAACAACAAAGCATTAAAAGCATTCAAACGATCACTCATACAAATGGCTGATTCAAACTGGTGATAGGCCAGCTTAAACTCACCCACTTTAGCCAAATAAGATAAGCATGTATTTTTTAATGATCGAGCACCTACTGCCTCTGGTGTAAGCTCAAACACATCAGCAGTATTCAGCTTATTGTAAATACTTAATAAAATAGGTTTAAAACGCTGAGCGATTTTGTCAATCACCACTTCTCGTTTTTGTCTGGCTTCAGTAATATTAATCTCACTCATTTGCAAGTGAATGAATCTCTCTGATGGTAATGTTAGTAATTCACTGATGAGTGCATTATCAGTTTCTTTTCTTAAAATACTTTCAAAAGCACTAAACAACGCATTTTCATCAATCTGGGCAGGGTTAAGTATTAATGACAACCATAGCGCTTGCGCATTGTCCCAACGACTAAAAGCGTCAGTGTCATGCTCACATAAAAATATTTTTTGCTCAGCACCAAGACCTGAAGTCAACTTAATAGGCGCTGAAAAACCGCGCAACCAAGATGGGGTTGGCTCGTCTTTAATGCTTTTAAATTCAAATGTTCTTTGCTTTTGATCTAGTACCAAAACACCTTGATCAATCTCCTCACCCTGTTGATCTATCAGTCCATAACGAATCGGCAAATAGTAAGTGTGCTCGCCTTTTTGTTTAAAAGTTGCTTTATAGATTTTCTGCTGGGCATCATATGTAGTATTCACCTCAACTTCAGGCGTACCTGGCTGTGAATACCAAGTCATAAAGGGTTTGAAATCAAAATCATTGGCATCACTCATCGCAGCCACAAAATCATCAATCGTTACTGCCTTACCATCAAAGCGCTCAAAATAAAGCTTCATGCCATTCTGAAACCCTGCCTCACCTAAGAATGTATGAATCATACGAATCACTTCAGCGCCTTTTTCATACACGGTAAAGGTATAAAAATTATTCATCTCGATGTATGACTCTGGCCTTACCGGATGCTTCATCGGGCCGGCATCTTCAGCAAACTGAAAAGTACGTAAACCATTCACATCTTCAATACGCTTAATTGATCGAGAATGTAGATCAGAAGTAAATTCTTGATCTCTAAAGACCGTTAATCCTTCCTTTAAACTGAGTTGAAACCAATCCTGACAAGTGACACGATTACCCGTCCAATTATGGAAATACTCATGACCAATCACCGCCTCAACATTAATAAAATCTTTGTCAGTTGCTGTGTCTGGATTGGCCAGTACATAGGTAGAGTTAAAGATATTAAGGCCTTTATTCTCCATTGCACCCATATTAAAATCATCCACAGCAACAATCATATAAATATCTAAATCATATTCAAGACCAAAACGTTGTTCATCCCATGCAAATGAGCGCTTAAGTGAATCCATCGCAAATTGAGTTTTATCAATATTATGCGATTCAACATAAATCTTTAATGCAACCTCATTGCCACTAATGGTGGTGTAAGTATCCTCCAATACGGCAAAATCACCTGCCACTAAAGCAAACAAATAACAAGGCTTAAGGCTAGGATCGTGCCACGTTACCTCACCTGGCTTTGAGCTGATTAAGTTACCATTACTTAGTAATACTGGATAATGTTCAGGGTCAGCCTTGATGTGTGTAGTAAACACACTGAGCACATCAGGCCTGTCAAGATAATAAGTGATCTGTCTAAACCCATGTGCCTCACACTGTGTACAAAAATTACCACTGGATCGATACAAGCCATTGAGACTGGTGTTTTTTTCTGGGTGAATGCGTGTGGTAATTTCTAGTGTAAATTCATCCGGTAAATCATTCAACTCCAATCCTTCGTCAGCCAACTGATAATTAGGCTGTACACCATCAATCAAAATTGAAACCAATTCTAAATTAACGCCATTTAAAAATAAGCTGCGCTCTTTGCCAGTTAAATTCGGATTTTGATAATAATGCACCTTAGATAAAACAAGGGTTTCATCTTCAGATAAGTCAAAGCTCAGCTCTGTAGTACGGATTAAATACGCACTCGGCTGGTAATCTTTGCGATAAATTGCCTGAGGCTCTACATTATTAATAAGACCACTCCTAAAAATAGTCGATAAACAACAAAAGGCATTAAGCCAATACTGTCTAATAATTTAATAAAAAACACGACAGTAAAATAAGCACTGATTGCTGCAACCAGAAAACCCAACACCAACATGAGCCAATCAACCGATTGTGGCTGTTGATACAAATCAAAAATCATTAACATGGCTGAAAGCGTAATCACAGGTATAGATAATAAAAACGCAAATTGGGTAGACATCTGTCTAGATAAGCCAATCAACAATCCTGCCGTGATGGTAATGCCAGAACGAGACGTGCCTGGAATAAGCGCCAATGCTTGCATGCTTCCAATAAAAGCAACATCCAGCCAATCAATTGCCTTTCTAACAGAGGCTCTTTTAATATTTACCCAAATACCCAAACCTAACAACAAACCAAACACCAATGTTGCGTAGGCAATAACTTCAGTTGAGCGCAAGGTTAGCTCAATCGTATCTTTAAATGCCAAACCCACCAAACCTACTGGGATCGTACCTAGCAATATTCCCCACGCTAATTTAGATTCACCTACTGTTTTCACTTTAACAACAGAGTGAAAAAAGTCAGCGATTAAGGTTTTAATAATTAGTCGATAATAAAACACAATAGCACTGAGCGTGCCTAAATGCACCACCACATCAAATGCCAAACCTTGGTCGGGCCAGTCCGTCATCTTTGGCACTAAAATTAAGTGCGCCGATGATGAGATTGGCAGAAACTCACTTAGTCCCTGAACGAGTGCCAATACGATTGTTTGTAATAAATCCATAGGTTTTTGTCAGTTTATAATTTATGCGTTAAATTTTGTTCGGTAAACCCTTTTAATTTTACCGGTAGTTTTTTTGTCAATGCTAGCACCTTAAAACTCTCTCCCATGGCGCTGGGTAACACCAGTTGTTTAACTTGTTGTGCAAGTGTAACACGCTTATTTTCATCAGTTTCAGCCACCAGATATTCATCAATCCCCAGTGAAATTAAAAATAGCGCCTGTGTGGCGTAACCATTAATATCAAAACCACTACGTTGCGCCTGGTCAGCTATATCTGAAAAATTAACCGAAGTAGTAATATCTTGCTTACCCACATGCACAAAAGGATCATCGCTGGCCTTGTGTTGATAATAACATCGTAGCGTGCCTTCGCCGCGCTGAGGGTGAAAAAAATCATCTCGGTCCATGCCATAATCAATTAACAACACCAAACCCTGATCAATAATATCACTCAATGACTCTATCCAGGCCATTGACCTTGGGTTTGTTTCAGTGGTGTACCCTTGCTCAACTCCATTAGGTAGTAAGGCTTTGTTATCGACATAAGGATGGTCAAACATCTGCCATTGCAATTGGCCATTCTTACAATC
>Ga0209556_1001337_pt1 | contig 13280 bp, 15 predicted proteins | sample SaaInlV_150m_DNA_5_FD_184652 | JGI IMG/M metagenome (GOLD analysis project Ga0209556, IMG submission 184652) | Marine microbial communities from expanding oxygen minimum zones in the Saanich Inlet - SI037_S3LV_150m_DNA (SPAdes) (version 2) | ecosystem: Environmental > Aquatic > Marine >...
AGGCAGCGTTCAAAAACGGGCGCGTTTTTCAGTAAGTTTTCATTGATTAGTTCGGATAAATTGGTATTTTGACTAGGTCAAAGGTATGATTGAGGGATGAAAAAAACAATCCAAAGTGCCCACAGTGTCGAGGCAAATCACAAAAAAGAGGTAGGCGTCGGGGTAAAGTAAGATTTCAATGTAATGACTGTGGAAAATGGTTCCAAATTAATCGTGGTAAGAAGATTGACTCAAAACTACTAACAAGACTTCATCTTGAGGGATTATCATTCCGTTCTTTGGCTGAACAATTTAATATTAGTGTTGGTAGTGCTTACAACTATGTTCAGGATGAGTTAAAAAAGTTACCACACTGTGCTGATGTCACTCGTGATTACTGTCAAAAGTTTAGTGGGATACTAGAGGTAGATGGTAAATACTTGAAGGTAAAAACATACCAGAGGAAGATTCCAGTCATTTATGGTGTAGATTACACCACTCACGATATCCCTCATTTTATTCTCTCAAAAGCCGAAAACTACCAGACAGGAAAGAAGTTTTTTAGTTCACTAAATCTAATGGGTTATCCACTCCAAGCAGTAGTTTCAGACGATAATCCTAATCTTTATGAAACAGCTAAATATGCCTTCCCTAGAGTTACTACCCAACTTTGTCACCTTCATTACTTGAGGAATATTCGTTATTCACTAGACTTAAATGAAAACTTACAACATCGAGAGTTCATCAGAGACTTGAGAACATTATTTTTTTACTAAAAGAGCTCCTGATGACTTTGACAACAGAGCTAGAAACTTACTTCAGAAATTTCAAAATGATCGGACTTGTGTAGAAACACTAATTAATATCGCTAAGAGAAAAGAACATTTACTTGGCTATTTATCTAGAAGAGGTACTCCCTTAACTACTAATCTGATCGAGGGTTTTAACTCTCATCTTCAGGCCAGACTAAGCAAAATTAACGGTTTTGAAACCATGAGTCATGCTAAAACCTGGCTTAATGCCTACTTCTTACGAAGGAGAACTAAAAAATTCACTGACTGCAGAGGAAAATTTACCTATCTTAACGGAAAAACATCCCTCCAAATGTCTAAAAAACCAGGAATTAAACCACCAACCTTCTTCTAAAAAAACGCGCCCGTTTTTGAACGCTGCCCTGCTAAATCCGCTGGATTGTCAAAATCTGATAAATTAGGCATATTTTCCTTCTGCTCCTAATAACAACAATATACTATCACATCACATCTCATTTAGATATTTGCTATCTACTATGTGCCATGGGTGGGAGTCGAACCCACATGCCTTGCGGCACACGGTTCTAAGCCGTGCTTGTCTACCAATTCCAACACCATGGCTCTCAATCCGTATATTGTACAGTACTTTTATCTTACAGACCCTATCTTTTTCAAATAGAATGCAGAAAAAATAGTAGGTATGTAAAATGCTGCGCAAATTAGATAAGATGCACTTATGGTCAACGCTAATATTCAACCACAAACAGAAATCAGTGCAGAACAAGTCAATACTCCCATAGCGGTCACTCCACACGATCATAGTGAACTAGAACTACAGGAGAAATATCATCTTATCCAGCTCTATGGAATCAAAGCCGTCACCGGATTATTAATATTGCAAGGACTGTGGAGTCTATTTAATTCTATTAAGTTTATTTTTTTCGAGCTACCAAACCTAGAACAACAACTGCACTTGGGTCAAATTAATGATTTCCAAGTTAATGCCTTTGCCAATAAAGCCATTATCATGACCATCTCCACTATCCTAAGTTTATTTTTTGCACTACGGATCACAGTCCTTCAATCTAAGGCAGCCAAAACAATTAGTATCACTTTGGCGATATTACTTGTAATTGGTAACACGCAAATAAATAACTTCCTCAATCAAATTGATTCCAGCCAGTTGATCACTTCGACTATCATTGAGACTCTGCGATCTGTATTATCATTTTAATGATCGCTTACACCCATAAGACTCACCCTCGTTCTAAATCAATAAAAATCCATGTTGAAGCAAATGGAGAAGTAGTTGTCACTACCCCTAAATTCACACCCAAGTGGGGTGTCAATGCAGTAGTAAAAAAAAGTGATGCTTGGATTCAGGAACAGCTTCTAAAAATAAAACAAAAACAAAATTTTGGAGAAACACCAGACAAAATAAAAGTGTTTGGTAAAACACACCACAAAAAAGATCTTGGCATCAGCTCAACCAAAGAAGCTGATAGATTTTTAAAATCAACTGCCACCAGATATATTTTACCCAGAACTAAACAACTAGCTGACAAAATGGAAATTAAGTTTGGCCGTATTACTCTCCGTCAACAAAAAACCAGATGGGGGAGTTGCAGCAGTCAGGGAAACCTTAATTTCAATTGGCGTTTAGTCCACTGTCCCACCAAAGTCATTGACTATGTCATCATTCATGAGCTAGCCCACCGCCAGCACATGAATCACTCTTCATCTTTTTGGGGACTAGTCAGAAAACATGATCCAGAATACTTAAGGAATCGTGGCTGGTTGAAAAGAAATGGCCTAGTGCTAGGCTAATATGCTAAGATGAAGTTATGAAAAATATTCTAAAAATTCTGCACCTCAAAAAAGAAAGCCCACGAGAAAAATATCTTCGATTTGGTCTAAGAGGATTGCTATTTGTGGCTGTTTTTCTAGCCGGATATCTAACTGCCAAACTACAGACTTTATTCTTAGTCTAATTTAATTTTTCCGACTACATGCATCATTAGTCCACCTTGCAATAAATCTAGTGCAAATCCAAGTGAAACTGCTACCATCCAAGAATTTAATCCCAGTCCAACTAACTCTGCAAATCTACCCATTAGCCATAATGATGCTGCATTGACGACCCAATATAAAATAATCCAGTGAGTACTAGTGAGTTTTATCTTTTTTTGCTTAGCTAAATTTTCAATTACCGGCATAAATCCAACCGCGATTAATGAAACTATCGCCATAGAGTAAACCGCCCCCATAAATGGCGACACAAGATGAGTGCCCAATACAACTGCTTTAGGAAAAAATAGGTTGGCCAAGAGCGTCACCACCACACTTCCGGCGGTGAATGAAACCCAAGCTGCACTTAATTGGGTGAAGTTTATTTCTTTCGTCATAGTAACTAAAGCATATCATATAGTCTGCTATCATACGGATAATGTTAACTATTCTGCATGGTGAAAATATTGTTGATTCTAGAGACAAGTTGGTCGAGCTAATTACTGATGCTAAAAATAAAAATAAAACCATTGAGAGACTAGATGCTAAAAAAATTAACCCAGGCATACTAGAAAGCAAGTTGGTTAAACAAGATTTATTTGGCACTGAGATTTCTCTCGTTATTGAAGAGCTTCATTCCTTACCTAGGTCAAAACAGAAAACTTTGCTAGTTGAGTTGATAGCTCAAAGTGAAGTAGATGTCATCCTCTGGGAAAAAAGGAAGATGACAGCAGCGATGGCAAAAAAATTCCCTAAAGCTAAGGTAATTGAATTCAAACTTAGCAATGCTTTATTCAACTGGCTGGATTCACTCAGTAGTAATAAAAATAGTAAGAAACAGCAACTGACCACCTTTCATCAAGCTCTAAAAACTGAAGATGCTCATCTATGCCTAATCATGCTGGCTAGACAAACTAGAATGTTAATTGAGGTAAGAGAGAGTGGCACCATGACTGGAGCTCCCTGGATGGTTCAAAAAATAAAGAGGCAGGGTCAGTCTTTTTCTCTTCAACAACTACTCAAAATCCACCATCAATTACTAGAAATAGACCTCCATCAAAAAACATCCACCAATACCCTCAGCCTTGATCAGGAACTTGATCTTTTGCTATTAAATATGTAGAGTGTGTGAACAGTATTATTAAAAATATCTGGAGAATTTTATGTACAAGATCGTAAATAATATTAATCCCCATATTTTTCGTGGCTATGACATCAGAGGTGTGATGGATAAAGATCTCAATGAAGATGTTTACTATACTCTTGGCAGAGCCTACGCCACTTTTCTTCAGCAGAGAAGAATCCAAGAAGCTGTAGTCGGTCATGATAATCGCAATAATTGCGTTGAGTACTCAAAAGCTTACATGGCTGGTTTAAATGACGGTGGCATAGATACTATTTTTATTGGCTATTCCTTAAGTCAAATTGTTTACTTCTCATCATATGCCTTCCTGACCAAAGGCAGCACTATGATTACTGCTTCTCACAATCCCGCTGACTACAACGGTCTAAAAATTGGAGTCGGCTATTCAGACACCATGATCACTGAAGAAATTCAGCAAATCAGAAAACTAGTAGAAGTAGGCAAATTCTATGAGGCTGAAAAGAAAGGTAGTAGTAGAGACTATGATCTTTTCCCAGAATATAAAAAGGATTTACTAAAATACTTTAAACTCCAAAGGAAATGGAAGGTAGTGGTTGAAGCTTGCAACACTGTCTCAGGAATGTTCTACCCAGATATTTTCCGCAGTGCTGGCTGTGAAGTTATTGAGCAAAATACGGAGCTAGATGGCAATTTTCCTCTCGGAGCCCCAGACCCTACTGAAGCTGAAGTTTTAGAACGACTTTCAAAACGAGTTAAAAAAGAAGATGCGGATATTGGTTTTGCTTATGACACTGATGGCGACCGAATGGCAGTCGTCGATGAAAACGGAAAAGTACTCTGGATGGATACAATTGTGGCTATTTTTGCTAAAGATGTCTTAGACTTTATTCCCGGCGCACCAATTGTCTACAACACTCTCTGTTCCAAGCAAGTTGATGACGCTATCAAAGAAGCTGGTGGTAAACCAGTCATGTGGATGACTGGACACTCTTTCATTAAAGCCAAAGTTAAAGAAGCTAGATCTCCTTTCGGTGGCGAATTATCTGGTCACATTTTCTTTATGGATAACTTCTTTGGTCATGATGATGGTGCCTATGCCAGTTTGAGACTACTTTCTTATCTTGAAAGAAAAAATCAAGAATTGAGTGCAGCAGTTAGTGAGCTAGCAGTTTATGTGAGTAGTCCAGAAATAAAATTTGGATTAGCTGATGATATTAAGTTTAAATTTATCGAAACTGTCATTCAAGATGAATTTAAAAAACGATGGCCGAATGGTGAATACATCACTATTGATGGAGTTCGCATGGACCTAGATGACAGAATGGCAATTATTAGAGCTTCTCAAAACGGACCATACATCACTGTTAAGTTTGAAGGGAAAACTCAAGAAATTTACGATGAATTAAAAATCATCCTCAGAGAAATTCTTAAATCTCATGAAGAGGTGAAATGGGATGAGGGAGTAAATATTAACGCTCTAGATTAATTAAAAAAAGGAATATATGACAGACACAAAAAAATTCGACTTCAACCAAGCTATTGAAGAGCTAGATAAATCAAACATGATTGGCTCTATTGAGCAATTTGGAGATCAAGTCCAAGATGTTTGGGAGCAAGCTCAAAAAGTTCATTTTGATGATTCATACAAAAACGTAAATAAGGTGGTGGTAGCAGGAATGGGTGGATCTGCCTTAGGAGCTCACGTCATCAAGAGTGTTTTCAAAAATCAACTAAAGGTTCCAGTCGAGATTTGCAATGATTACACCTTGCCCAATTATGTTGATGAGAAAACTTTAGTAATTGCTTCTAGTTATTCAGGAACTACCGAAGAAACCATTAGTGCTTTCGAGGATGGAATTAAAAAAGGTGCTAAAATAACTGGCATTACCTCTGGAGGAAAACTAGGCTCAATCCTCAAGGAAAAAGGCTATCCAACGTTGGTTTTTGAGGTCAACTACAACCCCAGCAACCAACCTCGAATGGCACTGGGCTACTCCGTATTTGGACAAATAGCGCTGCTTTCTCAGGCAGGACTTCTCTCTATCTCAGAAGAAGATTATCAACAAGTTCTTGAAACTATTGCTCAATCACAGATGACCCTTAGTAGGCATGTTGATCTAGAAAATAACCCTGCTAAACTATTGGCTTTCAATGTGGTTGATCGAGTTCCGGTCATCACTACTGCGGAACACTTGACCGGATCAGCACATGTAATGGCCAACCAAATCAATGAAAATTCAAAAAATTACTCAGAAATTAGAGTTATTCCTGAAATAAATCATCATCTTATGGAAGGCTTACAGTTTCCTAAATCTAATACCAGTAATTTATTATTCTTTAACGTGCTCTCAGATCTTTACTTACCCAAAAATCAAAAGAGAATCACTATTACAGAACAAATAATGGAGAAGAATGATATCGTCCATATCAACCACAAGCTGGAAGCACCCACTAAGCTGACTCAGGCTTTAGAATTAATACTCTTTGGCAGTTATACTGGATTTTACTTATCGATGCTTAATAATCAGAATCCTTCTCCCATCCCTTGGGTGGATTTATTCAAAGAGCAACTTAAAAAATAACTATTATCACTTCCTCCAAACTCGAAGTTGGGCTAAACTAATAGATATGAATATTCCTGCCCTGATTCCTTTGGCTAAAGCTGGTGAATACCCTCAAGTGGAAGTAGGTGAGCAAATCAAGCAACTTGCCAAACTACAACAACGAGGCCTACCGATTGCTGAAACTGTCATTATTCTGAGATCTACCTTAGAAAAAATTGTCGATCATGGCAACCTTGCCCAATCTCTTCGAAAAATAATTGATAAATCTCCCAAAAATGAGGAGGAGCAAACTAAACTACTCTCCAGACTTCAGCTTGCAATTAGAAAAGTTGCTCTGCCTCCAAAAATAATCAAAGAAATAATTAGTTGGCACGAACAAAATCCTGGCTTTGTCAGGATCTTCACTGATAGCTCAGATGATCAGCACATCCAAGAAAACGTGATCGGCGATGCTAATATCATTGACTCCATTCTCTTGGTCTGGTCAAAGCAGATTCAGCTTGATTTTCAACAACGCCAACTGAAGCTATTTGCTCAGCCAATTTTAATTCAGCATCAAGGAGAAGCAGAAGTTTCTGGAGTTGCTGCTACTCAATCACCAACGTCTAAATTAAAACTTAAGATATCATCTGTGTGGGGAGTATTTGACCCTAACTTTCTAGAAATAGAGCCAGATCAATTCGAAGTTGATCTTAGAACTAAGCAAGTTACTCAAAGGCATCTTAACCCCCAATACATCCAACTCCAGAGGAAAACTGATCATCTTCAAGAAAAAGCAGTCCTACACTACAAACAAAATCAGCTCACCCTCGAAAATGATCAAGTTCTCAGGCTTTCACACTCAATAATCACTATCAAAAGACTTTTCTTTGGCGACTACCTAGTCAATTGGTTTTACCAGAATGGTCAGTTCTTTATCACTGACATTACTCCAGACTCATCTGCCACCAATATAGAGTCAAGCTTAGGGAAAACCATTTTAACTGGAGATTCCATTCAACCAGGAATTGTTTCGGGAACTGTTTTCAACTTAACTAATAAAAATCAAATCAGTCAACTCAACCACGGACAAGTAGCGATCGTTAGCCAGCTTACTCCAGATTACTTACCAGCCCTATCAAAAGTAGCAGCCATCATCTGTGACCGCGGTCTTTCTAGCCAGATGCTATCTAAGCACATTAGCCAGCATGCTCTCCCAACAATTATTAACACCCGCCACGCCACCAGATATCTCACGCCAGGATTATCAGTGATAGTGAATGCTAATTCAGGACACATCTTAGCTGTCACTAAGAAAAAAACTCATCTCTCTTTCACAGCTCAACCAACAATGATTAAAACTTATGTCTCAGCTGGTAATCCTCATAAAGCTGACCAATATATTACCGATCATGTTGACGGAGTAGGGGTGCTACGGAGTGAGTATACTTTCGCTAGCTTAGGTGAACATCCCAAGTACCTCTTAAAATCTAAAAAAAGAACTCAACTTAAAAATGCATTAAAGAAAACCATTCAAACTTATCGACAAACTAAAAAAAACCTGCCATTAATCTACCGAACTCTTGATCTGACATCTCAAGAGTTTAAAGCACTCGCATTTGCTAATAGCTTTGAACCTGATGAGTCCAATCCATATCTAGGCTATAGAGGTGGAATTAGAACCTTAAACAACTTTGAGCTCTTAGATCTAGAAATGGAAGTCCTTCAAGAAGTTGCTCTGGAAAATAACGTCCCCTTGGGATTGATGTTGCCCTTCGTCAGAACTTCAAGTGAGCTCCAGTTGATTAAAAATTATCTTTCTAAAAAGCACCACTTTAAACCAGGCTCAAAGATCGGGTTATGGCTCCAACTCAATACCCCAGAGAATATTTATCAGCTAGATCACTATTTAGCTTCCAACCTAGCGGGAGTGTCTTTTAACGCCCGTAGCGTTCATGCTTTGATGCACGGCGTCGATCCAGATAATCCAGACATCTTCTCACTTTATCCCTATGACATTAGCCTAATGGAGCAACTACTCACCACAGTCATTGAAGCTATCAAAAATAAAAATAGTCATCATGATAATATGCATTCTCCTACTAAAGCCATGATCCATATCGAGGATAATAATTTAAGATTAGTCGAAATAGCTGCCAAACTTGGCTACGACATAGTGACTGTAAAACCAGATTTTGCTCCTAGAACCAAGCAACGTATTAGGGAAATAGAAGAACAGAAATTAAAACAGATCTAATTTTATGCCAGTCATTAGCGGCCTACATGCCAGAAGTATTCTAGATTCAAGAGGACTACCCACAGTTGAATGCAGTCTTTGGCTTGACTCCGGTCATCTCGCTATTAGTAGCGTGCCGACTGGGATCGAGGTCAGCAAGTACAGCGCTGTCTCCTTATTTGATCATAACTCATCAGAAATGATGGGTAAGGGGGTCAATACTGCGGTTAATAATATTAATAAAATTATTGCCCCACAGCTAATTGGTAAAGACCCACTCAAACAAACTGATGTTGACCAAACTCTAATAAACCTGGACGGTACTGCCAATAAAAGCAAGTTGGGAGCAAACGCCATCTTGGCTGTCTCGCAAGCAGTACTTAAAGTTGGAGCATTGAGTGTTGAGATGCCACTTTATTACTATATTCAACAAAAATATCAACTGACTGATAAATTTGATATTCCGACCTGCATCTACAGCATGTTCAATGGTGGTATTTATGGCACCGGCAACCTAGACTTGAAAGATTTTTGCATTATCCCAGCTGGTCACATTGATTATAAAAAATCACTTAACATGGCAGTTACTTTTTTCCAAAAACTAGAGAATGTGCTAGCTTCCAAAGAGGCAATTCGCTGTGTAGGTAAGGTCGGCGGTTTTGCGCCCAACTTATATTCCAACACTGATGCTTTTGAGATCCTAATTGAAACTACCAAAACCACTTCTTTTACTTTTGCTCAAGATATCTTCTTTGGAATCGATGTCTCTGCAGCTCACATCTACGCTGATGGCAAGTACTCCCTTCGAGATCGTACTAATCCATATACTGCAGCTGATCTTTTCAAGTATTACCAAACTTTGCGAACAGTTCATCAGGTAACATTGATTGAAGACCCTTATCAAGAAGATGACTGGAAAAGTTGGCAAGAATTAACTAGAGAACTCGGTGAAACAACCAATATTGTTGGCAATAGACTCGTCTCTGACAATAAGGAAAGACTCCAAAAAGCAATTGCAGAAGAAGCTTGTAATACGGTCGCTGTTAAGCCAATTGAGGTGGGTACAGTTAGCGAAACTATTGATTTCATTAAAACTGCCAAAGATGGCAATCTTAAGATCTTAGTCTCCCAGCGAAGTGGTGAAACAAACGATGACTTTTTAGCTGACCTCGCTGTAGGAGTAGGTGCTAACTTTGTTAAGCTTGGTGCTCCTAATAGAGGAGAGCGGGTGGCAAAATACAACCGCTTGCTAGAGATATACCAACAGCTTGTGGATTGGGCTAAACCGCAGTAGAATCAAATTTTCTAATAAAAAAAGGAGTAGTCTATGAATTTATTACAACCTGGAACAGTCGAGCTTTGGATGTCCAGCCCTTACGTTTTAGGAATTCTAGGCTTACTTTCCTTTTCTGAAAGCTCTTTCTTTTTAATTCCACCAGAAATATTGGTAATTCCGATGGGAATTGCTGCTCCAGAGAAAGCTCTCTGGCTAGGATTGTTTATTTCCCTCTTATCTTTATTTGGAGCCATGTTTGGTTACTTTCTTGGTCAAAAGGGTGGTAAACCTGTCTTGAAACGACTTTTCAAGGAAAAGCATGTCACCTCAGTCGAAAATATGTTTAAAAAATATGATACCAAAGCCATCTTTATCGCTGCTTTTACCCCGATCCCTTTTAAGGTTTTCACTCTTTCAGCTGGAGCTTTTGACCTGGACTACAAAAGATTCATCCTGACTTCAGCGATGGGACGTACTTCTAGGTACATGATCCTAATGGGACTGATATTTTTCTTTGGCGAAAGCATTCGTTACTTTATCGAGCACCAGCTAGACATGGTGGTTGGCGTGGGTACCGCTGCTGTCTTACTACTAGTTGCCTTTAATAAGTTAGCTGTGCCGTTCATTGAAGAGAAGTGGTTGAAGAGATCACTTAAAGATTTCTTATTCGGTTGGATGAAGTAAAACCCAAAACAAGTCGTTGTTATTTAAAACTTACTGCTAATCATATTTGATGTATTCTGATTATTTAAGATCTAGTTGTTTGTTCGTGTCCTTTTCGGTTATTCTTACTTTAGTTCGGGAAATCTACGCCCGAAGATGATTAACACTAAAGGAACACTATGGCGGTCACTCTTTATAAACGACAACGACAGATTCTAGATTTTATTGCTCAATATATTCAACAGAATGGTTATGCACCCACTCTTCAAGAAATTGCTAACTCCATTGGAGTCTCATCACTAGCTACAGTTCATGAGCATCTCCAAGCACTAGAAAGAAAAAGAGTTATTAAGCGTTTTGATGGCCAAGTGAGAGGGATTGAACTCTTAGATAGAACGTTTTTAAAGAATGATGAAGGAATTGATGTCCCGATCATGGGCTATATTGCTGCTGGTAAACCCATCGAGCCTTACACTGACCCCGATGCCACTTTTAAAGTCTCTCCAGAGATGATCTCTGGTAAAAAAAGAGCCTATGTCTTACAGGTTAAAGGCCAGTCAATGATAGAAGATCATATCGATGACGGTGACTATGTAGTTATCGAAGAAACTCAATCAGTAGAGAACGGTGATATCGTAGTCGCCTTACTTGATAATGGCCTAGCCACACTCAAAAGATTCTATAAAGAAGTCACTCGAGTCCGTCTAGAACCAGCTAACTCAACCATGAGCCCTATTTATGCAACTAATGTTCAGATCCAAGGCCGAGTAGTAGGTTTGATTCGTAAGTTTCAGTACTAATTTTAAATAAAAAATATTAGCAGACTCACCTTGAGACTGCTAATTACCCCTTTTTGAAATGAAAGACCGATGCACCAGGCTATTTATCTGGTGTAAGTTGCTTTTCTGAGTGCTTTTGATATAGATTTATATAGCAGCGTAACAAATAAAGGTAATCTGAGAGGCGGTTTAAATACTGCATGATCAAGGCAGGAACTTTTTTAGGCCCTGAATCCGAGTGTTTAAACATCAGTCGCTCACAACGACGACAGATAGTCCGAGCCACATCTAACTGCGCGGCTAGCTTAGTACCACCGGGGTGGAGAAACTTACCTTGCCAGCTCCCAGCCATTTCTTTTTCTAAGACAGCAGAGTGCTCTTCTAACTGATCTAGAGCTAGTTTTTTGAACTTAACTTGCGGTGCTTGGACAATGACGGCGCTGAGCTGGTATAGGTCCTGTTGAATCTGACTAAGTATGTCTTCCTGAGAAGAAAAATTATCCTCTAAGTGAGCTATGACTAGTCCTACCCAGGAACTCAGCTCATCCAATGTACCCACCACCTCCATCACCAGGCTGTCCTTAGCCACTCGCTCGCCATTAGCCAAAGAAGTTTGGCCACAATCGCCAGTTTTGGTAGAAATGGAGTTCATTTTTTGCTTTTTTTGTTTTTTATCCATGGCACTGCTGATAACATTGATCCGTAAACATCATCCTTAATTGAAATCTTAAGAAAATCGATCTCCTTCTTAGTCGGTGGTTTAGAATTAAAGGTGATGTCAGTAACCTCAGTAATGATGACAATCGGCCGAGCTTCGTCGGCTTCACCCATTTCTACTACACCAGCTACGGCTAAGCCCTCAGCAACTCCGACTTGGGTTGATTTTAACTCTCTCCCAAAGAGATCTTTAGTTCCCACCTTGTCATTGAGAGCATTAAAGCCACAGTGGCCAATGTTTGTTCCAATCCGACCCCAGCGAAGGGGGACTGATCTACTGTCAGTAATAATGACTCCTAATTCTTTGACTTTAAATTCTTTTCGCAAAAACTGCCAAATCTCTTTTGCTGATTTATAGGGATCCTTTGGTAAAAGTGCGTAATATTTGCCGGTGTTGGAGGCATCGACCCCAGCATCAATGGCAATTGCATTATGTTTAATCGCTAAAATTAGATTCCATTTAGAAAAACTTTCATCTAAATAAGCATCAGCTTCTTTTTTAACTAGAGCCTGTTTCTCTTCAACAGTTCCATCTTTGATGGGAATCACCGAGCCTTCACATAAAGAAACAATCTTGGAGGTAACGACGACCACACTTTTTTCTTCTAGATCACGAATAGAATCTCGCAGAAGTGCTAAGAGATCGTAGTTTGGTTTAACTCTGGGGGTTTTAATAGCGTGAACTTGCATTGATGCTATTGTAAGTGAGGTTTTAATTCCTGACTACCTTAAACACACTAATTCCATTTACAGAATCTAGAAGCTGCCACTCTTGATCAATAAAAGTAGAAATCTCCCAAGCTGGGTTCTGCTGACTAGCAACTGCACTATGGGGGGAGATGACATATAGGACTTCTGTCCTGGAGTAATCGTCCACACCCAACGGCTTAGCTCCAGCCACCTCTAAGAAATATCGATAGCGAGTGGCTCTAGTATCTGAGTCAGCTAATGAAGCAATATTAAAAGTTTTAGTCTCGGACTGTGCATCTTGAGCAGCTACTTCAGCCAGCTGGCGGACCAAAGGCATGTTCTCCTGCCAGGTGGGCTGTCTGCCAAGATCAATCTCTGTAAATAGGCGCGTGCAAAACAAAACCCCAACAATTAGAAAGATGGAGTGGCATCTGAAGCTATTTTTGAATTTAATAAAACCCTTGGTCATAATCATTAATAACCCAAACCAGAGATAGTTGCCGTAATAGTCATTCACTAAAGTAGGGAAGAAG
>Ga0209556_1001348_pt1 | contig 13228 bp, 10 predicted proteins | sample SaaInlV_150m_DNA_5_FD_184652 | JGI IMG/M metagenome (GOLD analysis project Ga0209556, IMG submission 184652) | Marine microbial communities from expanding oxygen minimum zones in the Saanich Inlet - SI037_S3LV_150m_DNA (SPAdes) (version 2) | ecosystem: Environmental > Aquatic > Marine >...
GCTCATCCAGCAGAACCATGGTTTATTGCTTGACTGCGTGCCCAGCCAGCTTTTTGTTCTCTGGGAGACCCAGTCCGTGTGATAAATATCGCGTGGAATATCCATTGGCCAGACTTGCGTGGCCCCTGTTGCACCTTTGCCTGCAGTATTCTGCCCTTTGTTTGTCACCATGGGGTAGAAGGCTTTTTTCTGTTCGGGGTAGGCGTCCATATACTTGTCGTAGTGGCTGTGACCCTCAAAAAAATGATTGGCGAGTTCCATATGGTCGAATCCGCGGTGAGGCCCCGTGCTGTTCTCAGACGCCATGCGGTTTTCGAAAAAATCCACCGGGGAGCCAAGCCATGGTTCGAAATGTGCTTTACCCAGCAGTGCCGTGTTGTAACCATGTTCTTTGAGGTGGTGGGCGATGGTGTGTCTTTCTTCGGGCATGGACATGCCGTTCATCAGCACGCCATGCGAACGGACGTGTTGTCCGGTCATGATCGTGGCCCTTGCAGGCATGCAGACTACATTTTGGTTGTGTGCTCTTTGATAATTGATGCCTTCACTTGAAAGTTGATCAATATTTTTTGTATTTGCAATTTTTCCACCGTTGCAGCCTAGTGCGTCGTATCGCATCTGGTCTGTGGTGATCAGCAGAATGTTTCTGGTCATCAGGCAGCGGCCGCTTTAGTAAGTTACTGCGTCATGTTCGAATTCGAATCCAGCTTTATTCATGGTAAGACGATGACGTGCGCCTGAAGTTGCGGCGTCCCATTCCGGGTAACCGGCATCTCCGTCCCAGAGAGCGACTCGAGAACCATCCTTGTCCTGGACGACTCTGGTCTGGTAGTAGCGGGGGGGCTGCTCAGAGAGCTTGTTGAGTGCCTGATCGATGGTGCCGAATCGTGAAAGGTGAAACAGCGATACCCATGTAGGAGGCGCCAGGTCGATCTCCCCTTTGGCATGCTGCTGCAGTGCATCTGTTGGGCTGATCCATTGATGGTTCTGAATTTCTCCACCATCAACCTTTATTTCGTGATCATCATCAGTGCTGGTTAGAAAGAACCAGGTAGCGAAGCGTCTTGCTGTACTGGCGGGTGGAGTCCAATGCGCGAACCAGATGAATTCATCGGCAGGAATGCTGATGCCTGCTTCTTCTTCGGTTTCTCTTGCTGCGGCGACCCGCGCTGCAGCGTTATCATCCGGTCCGTTGATATAGTCTGCTGCGTCGATTTTCCCACCGGGGAACACCCACATTCCACCAAAGGCGATCTTTGAAGTCTTGTGCAGCATCAGGACCTGGTTTTGATTCTTGTGTTCCCTCAGCAGCAACACTGTCGCTGCAGGGATCGCCGGCTTAGCGCCTTCATTCTCGCGGTCTTTCTTAAGGTCGCCATAGATATCGTTTTTATGTTTACTCATTTAGGTTTGTTCGTGCAATTTGGTCGACAAGAAGTGTCGGTGCTTCAATTGTCTTGGCCCTTAGGTATTCACAAAGTGACTTGGCTTGTTTGTCGATCCGGTGATTAGATGACACGCCTTCGCCAAGAACGTCATGGATGTAGAAGTTCAGGGCGCGTAGGTTAGGCAAGTCGAATCTTTCAATTTTGTAGGACGCCATGTCCGGTGCTAGTTCCTTAAACTTTTCTACGGTTAAAAATTCATGCAGGAACCCGAAGGCCTCATCAGTCTTTGCCCAGACTCCGCAGTTTGCTGCACCACCCTTGTCTCCTGACCTGGTACCAAACAGCCTGCCAAAAGGTATGCGGGTTGTATCACCGCCTGGAGCCGGTGGAATTTTTACCGGAACTTCCTGGTAATAGCGCTCTTCCAGTCCAAGTCTTTGGGTGGGTAATACTTCAATTAAGTCACCGTCGATATGGACGCGCTCGGTCACCTTTCGGCTATCGATTAGGGTCGGCCAGTAGGCGATAACAGGACTGCCATTGTAACCAGCCGCGCCTCTACCGGTGTTTCCTGGAATTGCGGCGAGGCCAAGCTCCGTGACTTTCGCCTGTAAGAGTCGGCCAAGTTTTGATGGATCATCAGAAGTGATCGTTATGCGCAGCGCAGCGTGGGCTTCCTCGTTGGATGCAGGATCTTCTTTGTCACTTCGGATCAGATGTATATCGACATCAGTGAACTGTTCTTTGCCTCCCAAGTTGTGAAAAACCTGGTCGACGTAGATTTCGGCTTTCTTCTCGATGTCGAGACCTGTCAATAATACCTCTATGCTTTGTTTGTAAGCACCCAGCGTATTGACGCAAACCTTGTGAGTACTAGGGGGGCTACTGCCCCTGCAATCGGAAACGTAAACCCTGTCCTCGCCAACCTGTTCGACCTTCATCGTATCGAAATGCGCGATAACGTCAGGATTGTAATAAGCCGGTGCTTTGGTCTCATAGAGTAGTTGGGCGGTTATTGTGCCTACAGAAACCAGACCGCCGGTTCCTGGATGTTTGGTAACAGTGAAACTGCCATCGGCCTCTATTTCTGCAATGGGGTACCCCATATTTCGAAAGCTAGGGACTTCTTCAAAGAACGAATAATTACCGCCGCAGCACTGGGCGCCGCATTCGATAATATGCCCTGCGGCTAGTGCGCCGGCTAGAGCGTCGTAGTCATTTCTTGCCCAGTTAAACTTCCAGGCGGCAGGGCCAATGACCACGGCCGCATCAGTGACTCTTGGGCAAACGACAATATCGGCGCCCTGGTCCAGGGCTTCTTTAATTCCCCATGCGCCCAAATAGGTATTGGCAGTCACTACCTTGTTACTCGACTCGGACAGCGGGATACCCCGATCCATATTGATAAAATGCTCTCCTTCATCTTGGAGTCGCTCAATATCATCTTTAATATCGTCGCCATCGATCCAGGCAACTTTCATCTCAATGTTTAGTTCCTCAAGGATCTTCTCAATCTCAACCGCCATGGATTTAGGGTTGAGGCCCCCGGCGTTGGTAATGATCTTGATATTCTTATCTTTGCAGTCCTGTGCAACCTCCTTAACCTGCTTAAGGAAGGTGCCAACATAACCCATGTTCTCACCGCGAGATTGAATCTGGTTATATAGGATGGTCATCGTGAGTTCCGCCAGGTAATCACCTGTGAGCACATCAATTGGCCCACCATCAACCATTTCTTTTGCAGCGGCCAATCGGTCGCCATAAAATCCGCTACAATTCCCAATTCGAATACTTTCAGTCATTTTTTTCCACCTTTCGACCGCCAATGCTAGTGATTGATATCTCAAGCCGCCTATTTATGTTCAGTCCTTGATATGTTTCCTGAGATTACCTGACTGCAAACGGGTTAGCCTTGGAGAATCGTTATTTTAAACCGCCTTATTCCTGGTTGACCCAGTTCGGTTTTCGTTTTTCCCTGAAGGCGGCCATACCTTCTGCACCTTCTTCTGACTGGAATAGGCGTTTGCTCCATTCACCTGTCTCGTTAAACCCATCGGCAATGTTAAGTTCACGGACGCGTCTAACCAGTTTCTTGCATTCCTGAACGGCAATCGGACCGCCTAAATTTATGGCATTGATTTCTTCCTGCACAGCGCCGGTCAATTCTTCTGCTGTTACGGCTCGGTGTGCGAACCCCATACCGACCGCCTGTTCTCCCGTAAACCGCTCACCGGTCAAAAACAGTTTCATTGCGTGGTGAGTCCCAAGCTTCGGAATACAGACGACAGAAATGACGGCTGGAATAACACCAATTCGAACCTCGCTGAAGCTGAACTGAACATCGGATACTGTCACGACGATATCTGCTGCTCCTACCAGGCCCAGGCCACCGGCAAATGCAGCGCCGTTAACCGCAACGATAACAGGTTTGGGGCTCTCAAGAATAGCGTTCAACACCTCAGGGTAGGTTACACCCTGGGCGCCATCAACGATCTGACCCGGCGGGCTTTTCAAGTCAGCGCCAGCACAAAAAGCGGGGCCGGTTCCTGTAATGACGATAGATCTGACCTCGGAGTTTTCATTGGAGGCAATCAAGTGAGCATAGAGTTCATTGACCAGAATAGCCGATAGCGCATTTCTGTTTTCCGGGCGGTTTAGTGTTATCCATGCAGCACCGTCCTTGATTTCATAGAGTGTGGCTTCTTGTCCGGGCATCAGTGTTTCCTTTTATTCGTCTTCTTGATTTAGAGTCACGAGAAGCTGACCATTTTCGACCTGGTCGCCAGTGGTCACGTGTAACTCCGATATAATGCCATCCATTGGTGCCGTAATTCGATGTTCCATTTTCATGGCTTCAAGAATCAGTAACAGATCACCCTTCGAAACCTTGTCACCTGAATTCACTTCTGTCGCCAGCACAGCGCCAGGCATTGGCGCCGTAAGACCACCTGCCAGTTCATCGATGCCGCTGACCGGGTAGCGAGGTAATTCTGTGATTTGTAGGTCACCAGAGCGGCCATGCACGTACCATTGCATGCCCTGCCTATCGACTTTGTACCAAACTCGCCTGCCATCGATGTCAATATCGACGAGTCCATTACCGCAGGTGTAGGGAGTTACGAGTAGCTCATCCCGGGAATCACCTGTTCTGACGCGGAATTTTCCATCTCGCCGAGATCGGTATTCGACATGATAGTCTTTGTTCAGATGCTGAAAATCTATCATTTCGAAGGGCAGGATGGTATTTCTCCAGCCACTGGGTATGGTTTTTAAAACCCTGGCGGTTGCGTGATTACGTGCTTGTGATTCTATGGCTATCGCAATGGAAGCCTCAGCGAGATCGTCGCTGGTGACCTCGCGGGTGCGTGCCGGAGAGATTCGTTCAATGAAATCGGTGGTTGTATCACCCGCCAGGAATGACGGGTGTCGGAGAGTTGTCACCAGAAAATCCCTGTTGGTGATTAGTCCCTGGATCTGGGTGGTTTCCAGAATACGGGCCAGCCTTGCCGCTGCCTCGCGCCTTGTTGGTGCGTGGACAATTACCTTGGCAATCATCGGGTCGAATTCCACAGCGATAACGCTGCCCGACTCCACTCCTGAATCGAATCGAGCCTTACCCTGGGTTGATGGTTGCCAGATAATCACAGGACCGGGAGACGGTAAAAAATCATTGTTCGGGTCTTCAGCACACAGCCTTGCTTCGATGGCGTGTCCATTAATCTGGAGATCGTCCTGGCTGAATGAAAGTGTTTCCCCCTCAGCAACGCGAATTTGCTCACGAACCAGATCCTTGCCGATAATTGCTTCTGTGATTGGATGTTCAACCTGAAGTCTTGCGTTGACCTCCAGGAAATAGAACTCGGAACCGGCAAGTAAAAACTCCACCGTACCCGCTGAAGAATATCCCAGGCTCAAAGCTGCTTTTAAAGCAGCATCACACATGGCTTTCCGGATCTCTGGGGAAACGGCGGGTGAGGGTGCTTCTTCGATGATTTTTTGGTGGCGGCGTTGAATGGAGCATTCACGTTCAAAACAATGAACCAGGTTACCGTGCTTGTCGCCGATGATCTGAATCTCAACATGGCGCGATGAGTCCAGCCACTTTTCAAGAAAGACCGTGTCGTCGCCAAACGATGATCCAGCCTCGCGCTTTGCGCTGTCGACTGAACCCTGTAGATCCGTTTCTTTTTCGACGACGCGCATTCCGCGGCCACCGCCACCGGCCGACGCCTTCACCAGGACCGGGTAGCCGATTTCATTGGCCGCGCGGGCGAGGTCAGTGTCCGGGGTGATTTCGATCGCTGGAAGGGTAGGAACGTCTGCCGCTTCCATTAGTTTTTTGGCTGAAAGTTTATCGCCCATTGCAGCAATAACTTCAGGCGTTGGACCAATCCAGGAGATACCTGCATCACTAATTGCGCTGGCGAAGCCTGCATTTTCGGACAGGAACCCATAGCCCGGGTGAACCGCATCGGCGCCAGATCGCTTACAGGCATCGAGCACCTTGGAGACATCAAGGTATGTCTCTGCGGATGTCCGGCCGCCCAGCGCGATGGCGGAATCAGCCTCAGTAACAAAGGGCGCCTCTGCGTCCCCGTCGGCATAGATAGCGACTGTTGAGATGCCCATTTCCTTTGCGGTGCGCATAATTCTGCGCGCGATTTCTCCACGGTTAGCAACCAGCAGTGTCGTGATCGGTTTGAGATTGTTTACATTCGCAGTCTTTACATTCGCCATGTGCCGAACTCCTTAGTGCCTTCTACTTTGTTGTTAAACGCTGCCGACAATGACATTGCAATGATATCCCGTGTATCCCGTGGATCGATCATCCCATCATCAGATACCCTGGACGTGGCATAGAGCCCTTTTGACGCTTCTTCCGCCCAGTGTTCAGCGACGGCAGCACGTGCTGCATCAGCTTCTTCATCAAATTCGATGCCTCTGCGCTCAGAGGAAGCTCTTTGGACGATACTCATGACACCGGCCATTTGTTTCGGCCCCATCACCGCAATTTTTGCCAGCGGCCATATGTAGGTGAATCGAGTGCCGAAGGCCCGACCGCTCATACCGTAATTACCAGCGCCATAAGAGGATGCGAGAATAACGGTTACATGGGGTACGGTTGAATTGGCTACAGCGTTGATCAGTTTTGAACCGTTTTTAGTGATCCCGCCTTGTTCGAAATCTGTACCGACAATAAACCCGGTTATGTTGTGCAGGAAGACTAGCGGGACATCTATCTGGTTACAGAGCTGGATAAACTGGGCGCCTTTTTCGGCAGACTCTGAAAAAAGTGCACCATTGTTGCCAAGAATACCGACAGGGTAGCCGTGAATCGTTGCCCAGCCACAAACCAGTGTGGGCCCGTACAGGGGTTTGAACTCTTCGAAGTAGGAACCGTCAGTAACCCTGCTAATGACTTCCCTGATATCAAACGGTGATCGGAGGTCCTCTGACACGAATCCGAGCATATCGTCTGAACTGTGGACAGGTTCCTCGAAATCGGGGTTTGGTTCCGGCCCCAGTTTTCGCCAATTCAAGTGGGCCATCACCTCTCGGCACATACGAACTGCATCCATTTCATCCCTGGCCAGATAGTCACCAAGACCAGAGATGCTGGTGTGCATGTCCGCGCCGCCGAGATCTTCCTCATTGGCATCTTCACCGGTTGCCATTTTTGTTAGCGCGACACCGCCTAGAAATACCTTGGACTGGTTTTTAATGAAGATGTTGTAGTCGCTCATTCCTGGTTGATAGGCACCGCCAGCGGTTGACGCGCCAAAAACGACAGAAATGGTTGGAATACGCATCTTTGACAGCTCAGTGATTTCGTAAAATAGCCGGCCGCTCTCTGCAAAATGCCCTTCCGCTCTTTGAATCGCCGCCTCGGGGTCATCCCCAGCCTCACCTCTGAGGTCCGCTCCGGCGGATTCAACGAACTGGACATAGGGCAACCTGTTTACCCTTGCTATCTCCAGGCCGCGCATTAGTTTTTTTGAATTGAATTGGTTAAATGCGCCAGCCCTAACGGATGGGTCGTGACCGAGAATAACGCACTCGACATTTTCGATGACCCCAACACCGACAACAAAGCCGGAGCCTATGGCGAAAGGAGAACGCCATGCGGCGAGAGGGCTGATTTCCAGAAAAGGGGAGTCCCGGTCCAGGGCGTGCGAGATTCTTTCCCTGATCGGCATTTTGTCCCGGGAGCGAAGCCGAGCAATGGCCTCAGCGCCACCACCTTCCGAGGCTTCCTCGAGGAGATCATCCAATAGACTCAACATTTTCATCATGTCAGATCTATTCTGCTGAAATTGTTCAGAACGTGTATCTATCTTTGAATCCAGAATAGGCATTAACGTTTTCCTTTGGTGGTTTCCCCGCCCATGTGTTCATGGTTGCGATGGTCAAAAGTAACATAGTTGGTTAATCAATTGTGGTAGATTGACTGCTTCAAATTAGAAAACAACCCGGTGAGGTTTGATGACGAATGCCACAGAGACTGAACTGAATGAATTTCGTGAGGATGTGTCTTCCTGGTTCAGTGAAAATAAACCACCTGATCCGGGGTTTCTGCTTCCCGAGACATTTATGGAAGTCAGTACTGATTCGCAGTTCGAGTTCCTGAGGGACTGGCAGCGAAAAGTTTATGAAGCAGGTTATCTGGGTATGGCGTGGCCGGAAGAATATGGAGGCCGGGGAATGCCCCAGGTGTTCCAGGATATTGCGACTCAGGAGATGGCAAGCCAGCGCCTGCCCTTTATGCCGAACACCATTGGATTGAACTGGGCTGGTCCACTGATCCTTAAAATGGGCAGAGAGGAAGATAAGCAGAAGTACATTAAAAACATTCTCAGTGCTGAAGACATGTGGTGCCAAGGGTTTTCCGAACCAGAGGCAGGTTCTGACCTCGGCAACTCGCAGTGCCGTGCAGTGCGCGATGGTGATGATTATGTGATCAATGGATCGAAGATATGGACCAGTTTAGGGACCTACGCGAAGTACATGATATTGCTGGCAAGAACCTCAACCGGTGGTGCTAACAAGTACGCCGGTTTGAGTTATTTTCTGGCGCCAATGCATGTTGAAGGAATAGACCCTAAGCCTATTCAAAAACTAACGGGTGAATACGGTTTCTGCCAAACCTATTTTGACAATGCGCGGATTCCCGCCGATTGTCTGATGGGTAGCGAGGGTGAAGGCTGGAACATAGCGATGATCACGCTGACTTTCGAGCGGGGAGCAACCGGTGGCCAGGCGGGCGGGATAGCCTCTATGGAACTCAATATCAACGATGTTGTTGAGCTGTCGAGGAGGGCAATGAGAAATGGAAAGCCGGCGATAGAAGATCCACACATTCGCAGCCAACTGGTACAACTCATTACTGAATCAAGAGGCAACCAGTTGATGGCTGCTCGCGCAAGAATTCCGGCACTCGCCACCGACTGGCCGGCGGCGGTCCCAATGTCTGGAAAGCTGAGAGGTTCTGAGCTGAAACGGAGAATGTGTCAATTAGCTGTATCGCTTCAGGGTGCTAATGGGGCACGTTTTGTTTCCGAGAAAGCCATCGACGGTGGCAAGTGGCAACGTTCCTACTTCAATTCTTTTAGCGGCACGATTGGCGGTGGAACTTCTGAAATTCAACACAATATCGTTGGCGAGCGGGTGCTTGGCCTGCCGAAAAGTTAGGGGGTTGAAGAATGAGTAGTCAGATAATGTTTAGCGATGAGCAGGCAATGCTGCTTGATACTGCGGCAGAGTTTTGTCGCAAACATTCCCCTATTGAAACTGTGCGTGCCCGGTTAGATGCGGACCAGATTGATGCCGTAACCTGGCAGGAGATAACAGAACTGGGTTGGTTGGGTATCAATGTTCCGGAAGAATTTGGTGGTTTGGGCCTGGGGTTATCGTGCGTGGTCCCCGTTGCCGAGAGTATGGGCAGATACCTGATGGGTAGTCCTTATAGCGGTGCAATTACCGCCGGCGAATGTTTGGCTACTTCGGGCAGTCGCGAGCAAAAAGAAGAATGGTTGCCGAAAATTGTTTCCGGTGCCATAGGATCTATGGCGCTTACAGAAACTAACGGTAATTGGATTCTGGACGAGATAGAAGCACAGGCTGTTGTGCGCACGGATATGCTTGAGCTATCCGGAACCAAGTGCTTTGTTACAGATGCAGATGCTGCGAATTTTTGTATTGTGTCAGTTAACGTTGGAGCGGAGGCGAGGCTGGCTCTGGTTAAGCGGGAACAGATACCCGATGGCAATCTGCACAGAGAAATTGTGATCGACGAGACTCGTCGAAGTTATCAGCTAGATCTGGATGGAATAACCGTGCCGGTTGATCAATTGCTGGAAGGAAATGATTTTCAGGCGATAGAGTTTGCCTCACTTCTGTTTCTTTCTGCGGAGATCACAGGTGGCTTGGTGGGATCGATCCATACCATTGTCGAATACCTGAATACCCGGAGGGCGTTCGACAAAGTTATTGGTAGTTACCAGGCGCTTAAGCATCCAACTGTCAAGATACTGCTTGACCTGGAAGCTATGCGGTCGCATCTCTATCATGCAGCGACCGTGTTGGCAGAAGGCAAGTCTGATGAGGCCGAAGTGGCGCTTCGAATGGCAAAGGCGCATGGATCGGCAGCATTTGCTTTCGCGGGTGACAGGGCGGTCCAGTTCCATGGTGGGTTCGGGTTTACTTACGAATGTGATGCCCAGTTGTACCTGCGTCGAGCTTTATGGTGCCAGTATCAGTTTGGTGATGAGGCTTATCATCGGCATTTGTTGGAACCGATGCTGCTGGATCAAGTAGGTTAGGAAATTGGGGAATCCGTCATGAGAATTCTAACGTCAATATCGGGCCACAACCTGAATGATATCGGTGGTGTGTGCGATAACCTTGAAACTCTTGGGTTTACGGATCTTTCTGCGCAGGAGAACAAGCAGGATGCTTTTCTCCCGCTGGCAATAGCAGCAACAAATTCTAAGGCTCTGCATTTAAGAACCAGCGTTTCCATCGCTTTCGCCCGGTCACCCATGTCCAGCGCGATGCTGTCATGGGATATTCAGGCAGCATCGAAGGGTCGGTTTACCCTTGGCCTTGGCAGCCAGGTTAAAGGTCACAATGTCAGGCGGTTCAGTGTGCCGTGGAGTCCGCCGGCACCAAGAATGAGGGAATATGTTCAGTCTGTCAGGGCGATCTGGGATTGCTGGGAAAACGGCACCAGGCTCGATTACCAGGGTGAACATTACCAGTTTTCACTCATGACACCGAACTTCACACCGGAACCGTTGGGGACGCCGGTGCCAAAAATTCAGATCGCGGCCGTTGGGCCGGCGATGATGAAGGTGGCGGCTGAAGAATGTGATGGGGTTATGCTTCACGGTTTTTGTACCCGTAAATACCTGCAGGAAAGGATCATGCCCAGGCTCGAAAAGGGGCTTGAGAGTGCTGGAAGAAGCCGGCACCAGTTTGAAATATCAGGCGGCGGATTTGTAGCGACGGGACCGGATGATGAAGCCGTACAGAAACTGTTTGAGTGGGTTCGAATGCGCATTGGATTCTATGGCTCTACACCAAGTTACTGGCCGGTGTTTGAGGTGCATGGTCTTCAGGATCTTGGTTTAAAACTGAATGAAATGTCCAAGAAAGGGCAGTGGGACGAGATGACAAAAGAAATCTCTGATGATGTTGTACATCTTTTTGCTGCAGTCGGTCGTCATGATGAACTGGTTGCTGCCCTCACAGACAGGTTTGGTGGTATGACGGATATCGTTGGCCTGCCGGAGGATACACCTCCGGACGTGATCCAGGAAGTCCTGGCGATTTGAGTTCTCCAAATTTGAACGCTCTAAGTTTGAAGAACGTCTAGCAATCCCGTATCGTCACTATCCTCTTGGTTTTGACTTAGGAAACGCTTAAAACACATGGAAGAACACTACCGTTCCATTTTGGAAATGATTGGCGAGGACCCGAGCCGCGGTGGCTTGCTGGACACGCCTGCGCGGGCTGCAAAGGCAATGAGTTTTCTGACTCGGGGCTACGGTGAAACCCTTGAGCAGGTCGTGAACAACGCGCTGTTCGACTCAGAGACGAGCGAAATGATCCTGGTTCAGGATATTGAGCTCTACTCAATGTGTGAACATCATATGCTTCCCTTTATCGGCAAGTGCCACGTGGCTTATGTGCCAACGGGAAAAGTTCTGGGGCTATCCAAGGTGGCCAGAATTGTAGACATGTACGCTCGCAGACTGCAGATTCAGGAAAACCTCACCAAACAGATTGCCGAAGCCATCCAGGAGGTCACAGAAGCCTCGGGGGTTGGGGTTATTATCGAAGCACAGCATATGTGCATGATGATGCGCGGTGTTGAAAAACAGAACTCCAAGATGAAAACTTCAGTCATGCTGGGAAGTTTCAGGGATAACCAGATCACACGAATGGAATTCCTTTCCCTTATTTCCAGTTAGGGAAACCCTGATTAAGAGGGTTTTTGCGTGACGACAAGGCGAACAAGCACGGACGAAAACCACGAATACGGTATTGATTCCTCGGTTTTGGCGTCTGGGATTAACACAGGCATCGTGGCAGAGATTCCTGTCAGAAATCTCCCGCTGTAAACATCCTTAAAATCCACGCTCGAACTTGTATATAATGCCGCTCCAACTCAGGAGTTAGTCATGCCAGGCAGTAGTATTGGTGAAATGTTCAAGGTGACGACCTTTGGCGAAAGTCATGGTCCCGCACTTGGCTGCGTGGTAGATGGGTGCCCACCTGGACTGGTTATTAGCGAATCTGACATACAGGTTGACCTCGACCGCAGAAAACCCGGTACCAATAAGTTTACTACCCAGCGAAAGGAAGGCGATAAAGTTCGAATCCTCTCGGGGGTGTTTGAAGGAGTCACAACAGGTACATCAATTGGGCTCGTCATTGAGAACGAGGACCAGCGCTCCAGGGACTACTCCGAGATCAAAGACAAATTTCGACCGGCTCATGCGGATTTTTCGTACCAGCAGAAGTACGGTTTTAGAGACTATCGTGGTGGTGGCAGGGCGTCCGCCAGAGAGACTGCGATGCGAGTCGCGGCCGGAGCGATCGCTAAAAAATATCTGCAGGAGAGCCACGGCATTGTTGTCCGTGGCTATCTGGCTCAAATGGGTGACATCACCACCGAGACAATTGACTGGGATGAAGTGGGTAACAATCCGTTTTTCTGCCCTGATGTCAGTAAAGTTAATGAGATGGAGGCGTTGATAGAACAGTTGCGGCGTGACGGTGACAGTATTGGTGCAAAAATAACAGTCGTAGCTTCTGGAATGATCCCCGGTCTGGGCGAGCCGGTGTTTGATAAGCTGGATGCCGAGATAGCCGGTTCGTTGATGAGTATTAATGCCGTTAAAGGCGTCGAGATTGGGCGGGGTTTTTCGGTGGTCACGGAACGCGGTACCGAACACCGCGATGAGATGACCAGTAATGGTTTTCTATCTAATCATGCGGGCGGGATTCTGGGTGGAATCTCAACCGGTCAGGATATTGTCGCGAGCATTGCGCTAAAACCCACCTCCAGTATTACCACGGCATCAAGAACGGTTGATAAAGAAGGCCATGAAACCGAGATTGTCACAAAAGGCAGGCACGATCCGTGTGTGGGTGTTCGAGCAACGCCGATAGCAGAGGCTATGCTGGCGATAGTACTGATGGATCATCTGCTTCGGCATCGCGGTCAGAATGCGAATGTGCAGGTTCCTTCTCCATTTAAGTAAAAGCCCTTTAAGTAGCCGCTGTTTGAGTCACAGGCACCTGAATAGTAGCGGTTAACGCTGGTAATTCGAGTC